>Ga0207868_1001333_pt1 | contig 18140 bp, 14 predicted proteins | sample Passage237B_FD_187370 | JGI IMG/M metagenome (GOLD analysis project Ga0207868, IMG submission 187370) | Cellulose adapted compost microbial communities from Newby Island Compost Facility, Milpitas, CA, USA - Passage2 37B (SPAdes) (version 3) ... | reverse complement strand
CCATTGACATTGCTTAGTTAACGTGACCTACATCATATTAAATAACGGTTCCTGACGGTTATCCCAGAAACAGATTACCGTTACGATTCGGCCATCAACTTTATAAAGAATGGAGCAGTTACTATGTACGATGCATTTCCTGATTTGGGGTTCCTCAATGGCTACCGGATAAAGGAAAGGCGTCTTGCTTAGCGTATCCAATGCTTTGGAAACACGTCCCTCAAACTTCAACACAAAACGCTCACCCCAACGTTCCATTAATTGCGAAGATAGCGAATCATAGGTGTCTTCCGCTTCGGGAGTAAATCGAATGGTGTACTGCATTAGGTAGGTTTAGGTTTTGATACAAGCTAGCTTGCCAACCTAGCGTTTTAAAAAATGTTTCTCTTTGAACGTTTCCAAACTGATGGTGTTGTCTTGGTCTGCTTGTTCCATTCCCCTATCGATGCTAGCCATCACATGATTTGGCAACGTACTGGATTGTGGTTCGAAAGGAACCTTTAACGCCCTCAAAACCGATTTAACGGTCTTGAGTTGTTCGGCATTCTCCGGATGGATCGTAATCGCTTCCATATTCCATACGCTTTGATACAAAGTTACTAAAAATTGTTGGCTTAATCCTTCTATCGACCTAATTTCCTCCGTACAAATCCGTTCCACGATTTCTTTCATCTGCGTTATTTTTGCAACCAGCCCTTTACGCTCCTCAATGGCTATCCCTGAGTTCTTTAAAACGTTATGGTTTCCGATAATCTACCCATCGACAAAGCTTGCCCCGTTGCCGGGCAGTAATCCGGTACGCTTCGTGGAGAAGGCTGCCGATAAAACAAGGGCTTCGCGCTGCACGGATGTCGCTCAAGCGATAAAATGGCACGGGAAGCGGAATTATACCCAATCTACGATTTGATACGTGCCGAAAATCCGGGGTGTTGTCTGTGAAGGGCATTGCGGAATTCATCGAACCCCTTCAAGTGCTGCTGAACCAGCAACCGCTCGCGGGAGCGCACATACAGGTAGACAGCTGCAAAATTCGTGTCGTGGACCACATCGGTGATGTCAGCCCATGATGCACGTTTTACCTGGCCAAACGGACTGCGGCTGATGATGAACTGCTCATCAAACAGGACCACATGATTATAGTACAATAGCAGCCCATACACCCCCGGAATTCCAAAAATGGCCAGGATGAGCAAAAGGAATACAAATGCGGTTGCATCCATGCGCTCGTGATCGTACACGCCGCCAATGATGCATACCAAGCAAATGAACAGACAGAGGAAAGCGAGGTACTTGTATGCCGGATGCATGGTAAGCCTGACTAACCCATCCGCTGAAAAGGATATGTTATTCGCGCTTTTACGGATATACCAATACAGTAAGCCTGTAAGCCCTGCCGTAATGAAAGAAGTAATGATTTCGATAGCCATCGGTTGCCGTTCACTGATTACACAGCAATGATAAGAAACGGCAGCGATATTTTCCTGGCTCGGTAGGCCTAATTTCATAGCACGTACGACCGCAATAAGACAGGCCGCCTCAAACGAGATCAAAAGCCATGGCAAAGCGGAGTAACTCCGCAAAGGATTTACATTCGGTCTTGCGGATGATATTTCTCCGGTGCGTCGATACCGTATGTTCGGAGATAAACAGTATATCGGCGATATCGGCCGAGGATTTGCCGTTAGCCAATAGGGCGATGATTTCCTTTTCCCGTGCGGTGAGTTGGGAAAATTTCCGATAGTGGCACCGGATATAGGTGTCTTGGTCAAGGGTCTTGGTGACCCGCGCGATTACGTTGTCTATACCGACAACGGGCGAAGAAAGCACCACGACCTTATCTGTTGGACCGCTTGCCTCATCGAGCTTAACCAGCTTGCATACCGTGAAAAACCAGGTATAGTCATGATTGCCATAAAGCTTTACCCGCTGAAAAAAATTATACTGCTGGTCAAAGTCGCCATCCATCAGGTATCTGTTCATTCCCCGGAAAATCGCCAACGACTCTTCCCGGACAAAATATCTTTCGTAATAGGCTTCGCCCAGCGCATTGATTTCCGACAAGGAGGTACCCAAATGCTCAAGCCCCCAGCTGTTCATATAGCTGCACCCGGCGGGCTGAAGGCCTTCCAAATCCTGCAACATCACCGACGCAGGAACGATTTCGCCAAAATCAGGCATCTTCATATCACCTTTCTTTAGGCTTTTGGCGAGTCCGTGAAGTTGTATATCCAGTTGGTAATTCATTATACGTCAGTCCTTACAACTGCCGGTGCTGTTCTTAACGGTAGTTTCTCCCTCGATTGATGTGTTTACGGCACGAAGATAACGATTAAACCGCATACAAGGTCCGGTGAACGTGTGACAATTTGCTATCTTTGGTGGCGAAGCAAACCCTTGTTATGCAAATCAGAGAAGTCGACACAAATACCGCAGGGCTACGGGAAGCCATAACGCGATTCCTGCGCCAATTGACGGCAAAAGAACGCCAGATTACCGAAGCGGACCTGGAGGCATTGATTGCTTCGGAAAACAGCCACCTGTTCGTCGCGGTGGATGATACCGGCAACCTCGCTGGGATGATTACCGTGGGCATCTACCAAGCGCCGACCGGGCGGAAAGGCTGGATTGAAGATGTGGTGGTCGACGAGGCGTACCGCGGACAGGGGCTCGGCAGGCAGCTGACCCTGCACGCCATCGGGTTCGCGAAACAGCAGCAGGTGAAGCTGCTGTCGCTGACATCCAATCCGGCACGCGTAGCGGCGAACCGGCTGTATCCGGAAACCGGGTTTTCGCGGAAGGAGACCAATGTGTACGTAATGACCTTTGACTAACATGTGGCGGTAGCAATCGAAATCGCCAAATCCACTAGGTCGTTGCCGTAGGCAGCGAACAAATTGGGGCGAGATGCCCCTTGAAACCCGTCTGCACGTAAAAGGTGGCGCCGCTCAACGGGTACTGTTCGATTGTTTTGTCATCCAAATGCTGGGCGGCAGAGGTGATAAACAGCGTATCCATGTTTTCCCCGCCGAAAACACACGAGGTAACCTGCGGAGTGGGTACCGCTACCCGCAGCAAGGGCATCCCCGTATCGGGGTCCCAACGATATACCCCGAAGCCGCCGTAGTGTGCAATCCACAGCTTGCCGGCCGTGTCTATGGCCATGCCATCCGGGCTGCCCATTTGCGGAGGTACGCGGATGACGGTTTTCCAGTGCTTGATATCACCGCTGTTTGTGTCATAGCGGAAGGCTTCGACGCTGCTTTCGGCTGTGTCGATAAAATACATGATGGATTGATCTTCGGACCAGACGAGTCCGTTAGGAATCGTGACTCCAGCAATCATGACCTGCAAAGACCCGGTTTCCGCAATGCGGTAAAGATTGCCCGCCCGGCTTGTCAGGTGCATGCACATGGTGCCTACCCACAACCGGCCATGGGAATCGACATTACCATCGTTGCAGCGATGGGATGGTTGGTCTTTTTCGATATCGCATAGCCAAGTCGATTGCTGCGTGTCCAGATCGATGCGGCAGATACCGCCCTCCATCGCAGCGATGAGGCGTTGGGGCGCTAGCGAACGGACGACGCGGCTTATCCGCCGTGGTTGGCGGAGCGTACGGACCACACCCGATGAAATTGGATATTCAAACAAGGTCTTTTCCTCGATATCTACCCAAAAGAGGCTGTTCCTTTCCGCATGCCACAGGGGGCTTTCGCCCAAGGTACACGGGGTCGTATCCAACGGTTTTGCATGGATGGTATGCATGGCTTTGTAATCAAGGCGTCATGGTAGTTTAGGCTGGTATGCAAACTTGGCGCTGGTTCCCCAATATTGCACCGTCCAACTCCACGCGGTCGCCGACTTTGAGGTACCTCGGTGGGTTCCTGCCCATACCGACCCCGGGCGGCGTGCCGGTTAACACCAAATCGCCCGCTTCGAGCGTCATGAATTGCGACAGGTAGTGGATGATGAAATCTGTTTTGAACAGCATATCCACAGTGCTGCCATACTGCATCGTATCGCCATTTACCGAAAGCTTCAAAACCGGGTCGGGGCATGCACGCATCGCTTCAGGCGTGACTAAGTATGGTCCCAAAGGGCAGAAATTGTCGCAGCATTTGCCCTTGGTCCACTGGCCGCCACGTTCCAGTTGGAACGACCGCTCCGAAACATCGTTTGCCAAGCAATACCCTGCGATGCCCTGTAATGCCTCGGCTGGAGAACTCAGGTAACGGAGGTCGGATCCGATGACGACAGCCATTTCGACCTCCCAATCGGTTTTTGCGCTGTTCCTAGGGATGATGATGGGGTCGAACGGACCGACGACCGTGTTGGCGCCTTTTTGGAAGACTATCGGCTCGCTGGGGATTTCCATGGTCGCTTCGCGGGCGTGATCGATGTAATTGAGGCCGATACAGATGACCTTGCCCGGCCGGGCGATGCACGCCGCCCAACGCTCGGATGCTGGAACGACGGGCATATCGGCAAGCCGATCGGCGAAGGGGGCTAACTGTGCCATGCCTCCCGCTTGGAAAAAATCGCGGTCCCAGTCCTTGAAAGATGCCGAAAGGTCGCGGCGGTTGCCTTCGCCGTCCATCATGCCCGGTTTTTCGCGGCCCGGGGAGCCAAAACGGATAAGTTTCATCCTTTAGTTACTATGCGTTATTCGCGTATTCCTAATTTTCTGCTCAGTTCCGTGCGCATCGCGTTGATACGCTCGCCCAATGCGGCGTGGCATTCTTCCGGTTTTTCCTCCAGCTCCAGAAAAGTGAGTAGGAAAACGTTGTTTTCGGTGAGTTGCGGATAAGAGTCTTGGCGGCCGAAACCGAATACCACCATACCATCCGGGGAATGTACGCCGTTGGCCGTATTGCCCATGTACGACATTAGGTCGGCTTTGTCGTCCGGATATAACTGTGCGAGTGCGAGCACGCTGTTTGTGCAGCGGTCTCCGAAATAAATCCAGTCCCAGTTGCCCTGCACTCCCGTCTTCTGCAGCAGGTCCGGCCGCGAAATGCTGAACCCGTCCTCTGTACCCCAAAACTGGTTATACGGGTCGTATTTTCCGCCTGGTGTACCCTCGTAGAGAAACCAATAGGGGCAGGTGACACCAGGCCTGACCATGGTCAGGTATGCCGCTGTGGCAGTAAACGTCCAAGTGAAAGCGACCTCGCCGTGGGTGGTGACGGTGTATATGGTGCTATCGTTGAGTTGCTTGCTGTAACCGGATTGGAAACCGGGATGACCAGCGCCTTGGAATGCACACCGGTTTTGGAGGTTGGGGACGCCTCGATAGGCTGATTCGGCCAGCTGGGGGCCGTGGGGACCTTCGCTATTCCGAAAGTTCAGCCAATCGGTGCCGTTACGGTCCAGTATGCTCGAAAATCCGCCGTTTTCCTTCTGCAGGAAAAAGGTGGCATATGGGGTGGTTATCTGGAAGCACTCTTGGCCTTCGTCCATCACCCCATCGGTGATGACCACGCGGTCGTGCGCATCGTTACGCCAAAGGTGCACGTATTGGTGGGCATCCCAGCCCATACCGATCATGTCAAGGTCGCCATCGCCATCGAGGTCGAAAAGCTTCGTGCCCAGATGGCTTTCATGGCCGATGTCTATCCGGTGAACCGTGAAATTTCCATTCCCGTCATTCTCGAGCACCTGCGTTTGGTTGGGGCCTTTGTGTTCGTTGGTAACTAGATCGATGTCGCCATCGCCATCTAGATCGGCGCCATCGAGGTTGTTCATCGAATATTGCGTAATGATGCGGTGCCGCTTCCAACTCCCTTGGTTACCGGGGTTTTCAAACCAAAACAGTGAAGCATCGGGTTCGAGGCCGGGATGCCGCTCTTCGGCCACCACGATATCCGGTAGGTCGTCCCCGTTGATATCGACGATTAGGGACCGATCGGCCCAGCCTGGTGTCTCGCCGATGGCGTGCATTAGCCAGGTACGGCCCAGTGACCCTGGATTTTCCCACCAAACGATGCCTTTCCCTACGCCATCTACGCGGATTGACGTGCTGATATCCAGATCGCCGTCGCCGTCGATATCGCCTACGCCGATGCCCTCATGAAGCGCTTCGGGGGCAATGGAATGCGTAGGCCAGTTTCCCGCTTCGGGTATGTCGGGTATGGTGATGCATACCACCCCTTTGCCGGTGGAGAGCAAGATTTCGGGTTTCCCGCCCGGAATAAGCTGGGCCAGGGCTGACCCCTGCCCGTTGACATGTCGGGGCGGTGTCACCTGGGCGATAACGCGGCTGGTCCATGTCATGCAGCTTGTGTCGGTCGCTTCCAGCCAATACACGTTTGGAAACGCCGAGGCGATGCAGTCCACGAACTCGTCTCCGTCTACATCGACCATCAGCACGGCATCGACATTCAGGCCGAAGTCGTAGCGTTCCCATTTGCCGGTCATATCGCCGCCGGGATTCTTGTAGAAATACCGGCCCGTCACGATGTCTTTCATCCCATCGCCGTTGCCGTCGGCTGCGTAGATGCCAAAGTACCGCAGCCAGTCCGGTTCGTCGGTATCGCCCCATTTCCCGCGTGTGTCATCCACTTCAATGTACCTCCAGCGATCCAATGGTCGCTTGGCGTCGCGCAGTGTGTTCCGGAAAATGCGGACTGGCCCCCGTTCATAGTTGCGCGGCGCCACGATGTCGATGTCGCCGTCGCTGTCGAGGTCACCGGATGTTGCGCCGTAGCTCCCTTTTTGTGTCAATGTCTGCGCTGCCCACCGCTTGCCGCCATCGAAGTTGTAGAAAACCGTCACCGGGTGGGCGCTGTCCATCGTGTCGGTGTGTAGCAGCAGTCGGCCTACCATGACGTCAAGCGTGCCGTCGTTGTTGAAGTCATTCAAGCTGAGCGAATGTAGGTGCGTCTGGCTGCTGATGATGTGTACAGGCCATTTCCGCTGCTGCGCCGTGCGCCCGGGGTTTTCATACCAGGTGAGCGGGTTGCCTTCACCTTCGGACTGCGAAATGACGATATCCAACCTGCCGTCGCCGTTGACGTCGCCGACGGCGACCCGGGTATTGTTGTCGCTCCAATGGCCTTCGTCTCCGGTCTTTTGCGTATACCAACTGGAATCGTAATCGCGCTTAATCCAATTCCCTTGCTGGTTTTCGAGCCACATGCCGTTGATGACGAGGTCGTTGTCTCCATCGCCATCCAAATCGGCTATGGCCAGGCCATCGAACGGCGGGGTTTCCAGCGTCTGTTTTACCCAACTGCCACCCTGTTGGATAAATTGATGCAGGCGGTGATTGACAGTCCGGATGGCCACGTCGATATACCCGTCACCATTGAGGTCGCCGGTTTCGATATCTTTTGCGTAGCTGGCGGTGCCTAAGTCCTGGCGCTGCCACCCACGGCCGCTATTGCCGGGATTGAAATACACAAATAACTTGCTGTTTCCGTTTTCATCGATGCCATCGTGGTCATCCATGCCGATGACGTCCGCCCACCCGTCGTTATTGATGTCGGCAACGGCCATGCCACAGGCCCGGTAGTTGACTTTGGCAATTACCTGCCGCTCGTAGGTGGGGCCTTTCAGCCAGCACAACGTCTTGATTTTCTCCTTGGTTTTGATATGGGGGTCGGTATAGTCGGCCACCAGGATAATATCGTTTGTCCCGTCTCGGTCAATATCGGCAATCTTGGGATGCAGTGCGGTATTCTTCTCCAGTTCAACCACTGAAAAACTAAGCGTCTCCTGGGCCTCAAGGCTACTCCATACGCATGTGTAGGCAATCAACAATAGCGTTTTCTTCATTTCTTTCTTTTTGAATAGCATCTTTTTAGTTCAATTCAGTGCATTAGCTTGTCGACATATTCCTTAGCGGTGTCGACAGCCTTTTCGATTCCGCCGTCAAAAGCAAACAATGCAGCCGTGTAGGGCATGTTGGTGCCGCCCGTACCGGGGAAGGTCTCGAACCCTCTTCGGTGAAGCAGTTTGAGGATGCGCATCCCGCCTTCTGTGGCGGTCTTGATAGGCATGATCCGGCCAAATCCGGCACCGTCTACCCGATCGGCCACAATCATGATCACATGGCCTCTGTAGTTGAGCACACCGCCGTCTTTTGGGTCGGATTCATAGCCGGGATCATACGTGTTCCAATAACTTTCGGGATAAAGTACGAAATCCCGGGGGTATTCTTCCATCCCGTAAATGTGGTAAACCCCTTGGGGTTGCCCACCAGGCCGTCCGATATCCACGGTGTTCCACCAACCGTCGGGATAGGACAGGTAAGCTATTTTTATGAACGGGCTATTGCGGTAAATCGTGTACTGCGACACGGCGTGCACCGTATCGCCGTCGCACGCTTGGTACTCCAGCTTGACGCTTGCGGAATCGGTGTGCTGAAAGAGCAAAGTGGCCTTGGCCAATGGCCCCCGTTGGGCGCAGGCATCGATCAAGAACGCGGCCTGATTTTGGTTGGTGCCTTTCCAAACCCAATCTCTGATGGCGTGCTCGGTGCCGCATTTGGCGCCCTTATGGCCGCGTACGGTAGCTTTGAATAGGGTGTTTTCGAGATGCACCGAAATACCGTTTCCTTCATCGATCTGGATGGTGCACGCATTTTCCTTGTTGGATACCGGGGTTTTGCGCCGTTCGACGAGCAGTGCCGGCCCCGGCCAATTCACTTCGAGGGCATGCCCCCAAAAGGTCGAGTAAATATGTATGGTATTGTCCAATCGCAGGCTGCTTACCGGTAGGCGTAGCAAGTCCAAGGAGTGGTCGTGGAACTTCCCGAATTTGTTGGCAATGACCTGTCGGTTTATCCCGATTTCATGGAAAGGCGATTCGTTGTCGATATCGGCAGACCAGGTGGATACATACATGCGGGCGTCGGTAATCGATTCGCCCGCCAACGTGTAGTCAGGGATCCGTATCTGGCACTCGCGACGCTGCTCCTTGCGTACCCCGAAGACTTCCGGTAAATCAGTAGGTAGGTACATACGCACGGAGCGATTGGGACGCTCCAGCGTGATATCTTCGACAGCTTCCGACAGGTAGACATATCCGTTTTTGTCGGTGACTTTGGCCATGATGCGTACGGGCGATTCTTGGTCGGGTATCCAATAATTGTCCCATACGGTCTTGAAACGTGGGCCGACGCTGTGGCCCGCGGTTTCTGTCCATTCGGTATCCTTCACCTGGTATTGCCAATCGGCCAAAATCCCGTCGCCATCGATGTCAAATCCGTTGTAGTACGCGATGAAGTCTACACGGGATACCGAATCCGGATTGACGGCGCTGAATTCCAGGTCGGGGAAGTCACCGATGGTTGCACCGCTGGCCGGACTCACCATGTGTCCTTTCTGGATGGCTTTATCCGATCCATAATACACCCGCACCACGTATTTGTAAATCCAATAGTGGGGCCAATTGAAATTGTAGCAGATCTGGTCGCCACAAAAGAACGTGAAGGTATTGTCACCCTCCCGGATATCTTCCAATGGGAATTCGACCGCCGAGCGGCCGGCCACCGTGCGGTAGTAACATTCGGGATGCCCTTTGGTTACGACCGGTTGGGTAATCGGATATTGCCGACCGCCGTTGGCCCGGAATTCCTGTCCGCTGGTTCCGGTATGGCCGCCCCAAAAATAGAAGGCGATTTCTACCTTGATTGCTTGGTCCAAGTCGTCGATGGCAAGGGTTGTGCTCACGGAATCGAGGTGGCTGAACGGGCCGTTGAAAAAATCGGTTTTCTTCTTGTAGACATATTCCTTGAAGATGTCACCAGGACGCGGATCGGCGGATGCCACACCGCAACAGAGCGCTTGTAGGGCTATAAAAGACCATAGTATGGTACTTGTTCTCATCATTGCTTCTTTTATTAATACGTTTCGGAGTGGGGGATACTTCGTCGCAGCTTTTCGTCCTCCTGTATCATGTGTGCCTTCAGCTCGGCTGCTTTCGTGGGCTGCTCGCCAATCCGGTTGAACTGTTCTCCGGGGTCAGACTCCAGCTCATACAGTTCTTCCGAGGCCTGGCCACTTGCCGATGGAACCATCCGGTATTTCCAGCTGCCTACGCGTATGCCTTGCAGCTCCCACCTCAGGTAATACAGGTAGGTGCCTGTCGGCGAGGGTGCCTCGCCTTGGAGGAAGGGCAGCATATCGTGGCCGTCCAATACCCGGTCTTCGGGCAGCGGTGCACCCGCAGCATTCAACAGTGTCGGAAACAGGTCCATCGCCGTCGCCATGTCAGCAGATACCTGGCCACCAGGAATGGTCCCGGGCCACCGGAAAATGGCGGGGACACGGCTGCCACCTTCGTAGGTGTCGCCTTTTGACCCCCTGAGTGGGCCTGATGAGCCGCAGTGCCAAGGCTGGATGGTGTCGTTGCTGAACATCCGTTGGGGCATGTTCTGCCAGGGGCCGTTGTCACTGGTGAAGACGACAAGGGTTCGGTCGTCAATACCCAATTCGCGCAGTTGAGCCAACAGTTGCCCTACGCTCCAGTCGATGGTCTCGACGACGTCCCCATACAATCCGGCACGCGATGTACCCGTGAATCGTTCGGAGGCAAAGATGGGCACATGCGGCATGGAATAAGCCAGGTAAAGCAGAAAGGGTCCGTCCTTATGCTGTCGGATAAAATCCATTCCCCAAGTGGTATACCGTTCGGTCAATGTCTGCTGTTGGACGGGATACTCCATTTCTTCATAACCATGGAAAAGTGCCAAAGGCTTTTGCGTGTCTACCCAAGGCGGCATCATGTCGTTGCTATATAAAAGGCCGTAGTAATCGTCAAAACCGTGACGCAGGGGATGGTATTGCTCGCGATCGCCCAGGTGCCATTTGCCGATATACATGGTGCGGTAGCCCGCCTCCTTGAGCGCCTCACCGAGCGTAATTTCATCGACAGGCAAGCCGTGATTCGACTCAGGCAGGAGCACGTTGGGCAAGCCGGTCCGTAAGGGGTACCTACCGGTGAGCAGTGCCGCGCGCGATGGCGTGCAGATGGAAGCACCCATGTAGAACGAGGTGAGTCGGATGCCTTCGGCAGCCATGCGATCCAAGTTCGGCGTACGTATCGTCGGATGTCCGTAGCAGCCGAGGTCGCCATACCCCATGTCATCGGCCAGCAATACGATGACGTTCGGCGGCCGGTTTTCTTGTTGCTTCCCTGGCTGGCACGACAGGATAAAAATCAGTGCCAACACGGCCAAACCTATGTTTTGCAGATTGCGCATCATCTAATAACCGGGGTTTTGTACCAAATTCGGATTCGCGTTCAACGCATTCTGCGGCAGTGGGAACAATAGCAAATCGGGGTTTGATTTTTCGGGCTTCCAGCCGGGTATCGCCTTCAGGAAGGTGCCGAAGCGTATCTGATCCTGCCGGGTCATGCCTTCCCAAGCAAATTCGAACCGCCGCTCTCGGTATACGTCATCCAGGGTGACGCTGTTGAACAATTTCGCCGGGTCGTCAAAAGCCCGTTTCCGTACTTCATTGACCAGGCGTGTGGCCTCATCGTTTTCGATGCCCAAGCGTACCAACGCCTCGGCCTTCATCAGGTAGACGTCTGCAAGCCTGAAAATGCCGAAGTCGTTTTCCTGCGCGGGGGCCGATAAGCCGCTCTCAAGTTCCCATTTGATACACCTTCCGCCATCTTCCTGCTCCACTTGACCCCATCCGTCGGCGTCGATACTGTACACCTTGGTGATATCGACATGGTGAATCAATGGGCGCCCATGGGCAGTGATTAGGACATCGCCCGTGGCGGGATTTGTCAATGGACCGGTCAGGAACGACCACTCCCGTCGTTTGTCAGCTTCGTCAAAGGCCCGGTAGTAATTGGGCATCACGCTGATTCCGTTCCAACAACTGATGTTCAAACCTAAGGCTACCGGGGCAAGGTAATGCAAGGATTGCTGTGCGATATTGTTGTTGCCACCGCCATTGCGGGTGAAGACTGCCGGGAAGATAAATTCGCGGGAAATTTCGTTGTTTACGGCAAAATTAGTTCGCCAATCGGGTTCGAGAACATAGTCCATGCCCATGACCATATCGCACGCATCGGCACATTCCTGCCATTTTGTACCCCCTTCGGGGTTCCACACGGCGGCATTGAGGTATAGCTTGGCGAGCAGGGTGTAGGCAGCTCCTTTGGTCATCTTGCCGTAGCTGCTTACCGTGATATCATCGCGAAGCAGATCCTTCACCGCATTCAATTCATTGACTACAAACGCATACACATCCTTTCTTGGCGTATTGGTGGGTAGCTCGGTATCGTTGAAATCGGTGACGACCGGCACGTTGCCGAAATAATCGACCATCACGTAATACCAGAATGCCCGGACGGCCCGTATTTCGGCCAGGATTCGTTCGCGGTTGGGAATTTCGGCCTTGCTGTTTTCTATGGTATAATAGATTTGGTTGCAGGTGGATATCCCTCGCGTAATGTTGTTGTAGGCACCATTGATGTAGGCCGTATTGGGCGTCCATGCATGTGTTTCGATTTCTTTCCATTGCCCGCCGCCCCACCAGTCACCACCTTTGCGTGTGGGCACGACGGCCATGTCGGAAGAGGCTTCGGCCAGCGCCCAAGGCGCGCCGGGAAAAAATCCCTGTAGCGAATTGTATATAGGCGCAATGATGGCATTGATTTGTTTCTCATTGACGCCGAATTCATCGGCCACTACTTTGTCATAGACTTCCTCATCCAGATTGGTACATCCCGCAACATATAGCATCGCTGGAGAAAAAAGAAGCATGAGCAAGTTCTTGGTTAATCTATTCATGGTCTCGTTTATTTGGATTAGAAACTGAGGTTCACACCCAGACTGAATGTCCGCGCTTTGGGATAATAGTCGCTGGCCTCGATACCGGGGTTGAGGCCTTCCATGCTGGTTTCCGGGTCAAGGCCGGTGTAGTTGGTGACGACAAATAGGTTTTGTCCGGAAACATACATCCGTAGCCGATTGATGCCCCAGAAATTGTGGATATTGAAATTGTAGGCTAGGGTAGCATTGTCCAGTCGCAGGAACGATCCTTTTTCGACATAATAGCTCGAATACCGAGGGTTGTCGGTCAGGCCATTGGTGAGCGCATCGCGTAATACATTGGTGCCAGGCAGCCACAGCGTTGTGGCATAGCGCATCCGGGTGACATTGATGATGTCGTGACCATAAACCCCTCGCAGAAAGAACGAAAGGTCGAAGTTTTTATAACTGAGCGCACTGGAGATACCATAGGTGAAATCCGGCTGTGCAGTGCCGATGTAGGTCCAGTCGTCATTGGTAAGGCCTTCCTTGCCGTCTATCATGTCATCCATGATGAATTTACCTTCTGCATCCAGCCCGAGGTTCCTCCAGCCAAAAAACGTGCCCACCTCGCGGCCTTCTTCCAGGATATGGGTGGTCTGGTTGCCGCTACCCCGCACCGTCAAGTTGTTGTATTTTATCGACGAGGTCGAAAATAGGTCGTTGGAAAGGCTAGTCAGGATGTTGCGATTGCGTGCCAGGTTCAAGCCGAGTGTCCAGTTCAACTCGTCCTTGCGGATGATATCGCCGGAGAGGGTCAATTCAACGCCCTTGTTGGACATGCTGCCCACGTTGGCTAACATATTGCTATATAGGTAAGGCGGCACGGGTACATCATAGGTAAACAGCAGGTCGTTGGTCTTCTTGTTGTACCACTCCAGTGTGCCGGACACGCGGTTGCCTTTGGTGGCGAATTCAAGTGCGATGTTGTAGGTTTCGGTCTGTTCCCAGCGCAGGTCGGGGTTTGCATTTTGATTGATTTGGTAAGCCGCATACCAATTGCCGCTATCGAAATATTGGCCTGAAATGCCGTACAGCTGCAACGACAGATACGGATCTATGCCTTCTTGGTTGCCGGATACGCCGTACCCTGCACGTAGTTTGAGGTCTGACAGGAAGGATGCTCCCCCCATGAATGGCTCGTCGATAATCCGCCATGCCGCGGAGACCGAGGGAAATGTACCCCACTTGTTATTCGGGCCGAATTTGGAAGAACCGTCTCTCCGCAAGGTAGCCGTGACGATATAGCGCCCCAGAAATGAGTAATTGACCCTACCGAACGATGAAATCAACTTGTACATATTTGCCGTAGACCAGACGTCGCCATTCAATAGGTTTTCACCGGCGCCCAAGTTGTTGTAGCCAAATAGGTCTGTGGCGAATTGCCTGTTTTGGGCTCCGGAAGACTGGTATTTGTTTTCCTCGTAGGAATATCCGGCTAGCAGGGTCAGCTCATGATCGTCGAACGACCCGTTGTACGAAAGCGTGGTTTCGAGCAGTTTCTTGTCGCGTGTCCAGTTGTCCCGCTTGGCATAGCCTTGTTGGTCGCGTCCAGAACCGGTCTCGGAATGATAGTATAAGCCGAAGTCGTCGGTTTCGCGTTCCTTGAGCCCGCTGATTCCGAAGGTCAAGCCATCCAGCAACTGCAGGTCGGCGCGCGCATTGAGGTAGTACAAGCTATTTTTATGGAGTTGCCTATTATACGTGATGTTGCGCACGGGGTTGCCCAGCCCCGTCTCCAACAGGTCGAACCAACTTCCGTCGCTTTGGTAAACGGGGTAAACGGGCAACATGTTGTAGGCGAGATCGAAATTGTTGAACGAGGGGCTGTAGTCCCGCTGGGTCATCGCACCGGTGACCCCGATGGTCAGGCGGTCTTCGAGCGCTTTTTGCGAGAAATTCATCCGTGCATTGATTCGCTGCATGTCGTTGCCGATAACCACACCCTGCCGGTCGAGGTAAGACAGCGAAGCACGATAATTTGACGACTGCGTACCACCTGCGAGGGAGAGGTCATGGTTGTGGGATGTTCCTGCGCGGAGCAATTCGCCAAACCATTCGGTGTTTGCTCCGAGGTCCAATCCTTCGGTGTTCATATCGTGTGCCGATGTGTAATCCCTCCATTCCTGGGCTGATAGCACATCGGGCTTGTTCGATACATAATCCTTGGCAATGTAGGTGTTATAATCGATTGTCGTCCGGCCAGCTGTTCCCTTTTTCGTGGTAATCAAGATGACGCCACTCCCCGAGCGGGACCCGTAAATCGCTGCCGCCGAGGCATCTTTCATCACGCTGATGGATTCGATATCTTGGGGTGCTACGGCGTTGAGACTCATCCCCGGGACGCCGTCGATGACGACAAACGGTTCACTGCTGCCCGTCAACGAAGTGGTGCCCCGAATGCGCAGGGTTTGTTCAGACGTGATGTCGCCGCTGCTTTGGGTAATGGTCAAGCCCGCAACACGGCCGCGAAGCAGGTCCGTCGCATCCTGGGTGACCCCTTTGTTGAAATCTTTGGGCGTCACGTGGGTAACGGACCCAGTTAGCTCCCGCCGCTGGACAGTTCCATATCCGATGGCCACCGCTTCCTCCAATCCGATAGCCGTCGGGGTGAGGACAACATCCAAGTTAATCTGATTGCCTACGGTGATTTCCTGTGTTTCCATACCAACATAGGAGAACACTAATATGGCATCGGCTGTCACCCCTTGAAGCGAAAAGATGCCGCCGGCATCCGTCGATGTCTGCGTTTGCGTGCCCTTGATGCCAATGGTGACACCCGAAATCGGGACGCCGGTTTCATCTTTGACGACACCCCGGATTGACTGTTGTTGAATCGCCGTGTAGCCCGAGACCGATGGTGGGTCGATGGCTTCCGATGTCAAGGGAAGGCAGCATACCGTGCATCCAACCGCTATCCATCTTAACATGCCGATTGCATGCTTAATTTTGGGCGTCAACCCCCTAATGATTAGCTGCTTTTCTTTCATAATTTACTACATTGTTTGATACCCACTATGGGGGTATGTATACTAACTGGTTTGGGGTACGGATTAGCCTGCATAGCAGGAATCAGTCTCACAAAGATAATCGGCCGATATACTGTCAACTTCCATTATTTTGGTTGAGTTTTGAACTATATTGAATTAATTGAATAAAAATGCATAATTTTACCGATATATTGTTCAAATAAGCCGATTGTGAATCCGATTTTAGAGAAAATTACGCCAAGTTCGAATTGTTCGTTCGCACTCAAAGAAGAGATTTTGCCGTACATCAAAATCGGGTGGCACTTTCATCCGGAATATGAACTGACCTTATTCACGGAAAGCGAGGGCAGGAGGTTCGTTGGCGACCATTCGGATGTCTTTGGTCCGGGTGATTTGCTGCTGCTCGGCCCGCACCTACCCCATTATATGCGCAACGACGAAAGCTATTATGAAGGAAAGGCGGGTTTACGCATACGTGCAATCGTTGTCCACTTCACCAAAGAATTCATCGGCGAGGGCTTTTTTGACATACCGGAAATGGCCCCCGTGAAAAAATTGCTTCAGCAATCTCTGCGGGGCATCCACGTATTTGGAAATACCCAACGCCTGGTTGCTGAAAAAATGGAATCCCTGCTGGTCCTCAATGGGTATGAGCGGCTTGTCTGTCTGCTCGATATCCTGCAGATGATCGCTGCTTCGAGCGAGCTGTCCACACTGGCATCGATGGGGTACGAAAACACATTTTCGCACAACGACACCGAACGCATCAACGATATCTTCGAGTATATGCTGACGCATTTCAAGGCGGATATCGCGCTGGCAGCAGTTGCGTCGCATATCCACATGAATACGTCTGCTTTCTGTAAGTTTTTCAAATCCCGGACAGGCAAGACATTCACCGCCGTACTCAATGAAATCAGAATTGGCCATGCATGCAAACTGTTTATCGAAAAGGACTTGACCGTTTCCCAGGTTTGTTACGCTTGCGGTTACAATAGTTTGTCGTATTTCAATCGGAAATTCAAACAGATTACCAAGTTTTCACCCTTGGATTACCGGAAACGCTTCTATTTCGAGCCGAAACAATCGGCCGAAGCAGTGGCGTCATAACCAGTGCTTGAGATTCTCTGCTTGTGGAAACGGACCCACGGCGGTCCAGCCACCGTCGACCACCAAGGTTTGGCCGGTGATGTGGGCGGCGTCTTCCGAAAGCAAAAACAGACTTGCCTTGGCGATATCGTGGGGCAATGCAATCCGGTTATCCGGAATGATTTCCTTCCATTTATCCTCGTATTGCGGATCTTCGAGCAACGTGCGCTCTGTTACGGTAGCGCCGGGAGCCAGCGCATTGATGGTGATGCCGTGGCGTGATAGGTCGAGCACAAGGCTTTTGGCCATCATCTGCAAGGCAGCCTTGGTCATGGAATATGCGGCCAGAAAGGGGTAGGCGCGAAGCCCGATAGTAGAAGACATCAGTAGGATTCGGCCGCCTTCGCCTTGCTTGCGCATTTGGGTGGCGGCTCGCTGGGCAAGGAAAAAGGGGCCTTTCAGATTCAGATCGATAACCTGCTGGAAATCCGAGACGGAGAATTCGAAAAAACTTCCGAACAAGGTATTGCTGGCGTTTGCAACAACCAAGTCGACCCGGCCGAAGCGGTGCATGGTTTCGGCCACCAGTGCGTCAATCGCAGCGATATCTCCCGCATCTCCCGCAAAAGCGGCGCATTTGCCTGGGCCTATCGATGAAAGTCGGTTGGCGGAAGATTCGGCCAACCTTTCATCAATGTCATTGATCACTACGTTGGCCCCGCGCTGCACCAATTGATGTGCGATTTCGAATCCGATTCCGTTGCCAGCACCAGTGATGATGGCCGCTTTGTTTGCAAACGATGATGACATATGAATTAGGTGTCTTTTATGGTGTAACTGAATGGTTTGTATGTGCTGGATACAGCAGCACTTTAATGGCTTGCTTGTTTTCCGACAATTGGAAGCCGTCTTCCCAGTTTGACAAGGGCAATTCATGGGTAATCACGTCATCCAGTTTGACGTCGCCTTGCTGAAGAATGCGGATGGCGCGGTGCCACGTGTCACGGGTATAGCCGACGGATCCGGTCACTTCAAGCTGCCTGAAGGCCACCAGGTCCCAGGGCAGCGACAGGTTTTTTCCGAAATGCCCAACTTGGACGTATTGTCCCATCGGGCGGACAGCACGGAGGCATTGTATGGCGGATGATTCCGATCCGGCACATTCGAAGGCGATATCTACCCCCCGGCCACCCGTCTCGTCTGCCACGATGGCGGGCAGATTTTCCTGATCAACTACTACCGTGCGGTGTGCGCCGAACTGGATGGCTTTCGCCAACCTGAAC
>Ga0207868_1001332_pt1 | contig 18149 bp, 9 predicted proteins | sample Passage237B_FD_187370 | JGI IMG/M metagenome (GOLD analysis project Ga0207868, IMG submission 187370) | Cellulose adapted compost microbial communities from Newby Island Compost Facility, Milpitas, CA, USA - Passage2 37B (SPAdes) (version 3) ... | reverse complement strand
ATGAAACAAAAGCGCTGATAATAAGTGTTGTACAAGAGAAGCACGCCTGAGGGGACCCATATGAACACTCGGTAAGCTTTTTGTTTTTCTAGATGGTTTGAAATTAATTCATACTCGAGACCGTTGATGGTCACCGGTGCAATCAAACCTCCGCCTTCGAGATCCAAATGATTATCGATCGAGTCACTGGTGCACTGAGGAATATGAGCTTTCAGGAAAAATAAAATATTTCGTAGATAGCGCTTCGGTATCCAGTCTGCTTTCTTTTCATTTTGAAACGTATTTTAAATAGAGCTAATATCGGGAATTAGTAATCAAACCCATACCTATTTAAAAATTGGTCTGATAAAAATAGTAACTTGAGCTTGGGTGAACAAGTCTTAAGCAAACTTCCTCAGACGCGCATCTATAGCAACCGCAAGCTAGAATCATGCTGTTGAATAAAAATACTGCGTTAAATATGATACAATTATTCCCGTGTAAAGCCTTTGATACAAATCAATGATTCATGAAAAACTCCTTCAGCGTAATATTGCTATTCGTTGTAGTATCTTTGCTAGGGTTACTCGCTATCACACGCTTAAACGTCCGGCTTGACTCCAAAAAGTACGGAAATACAATTCAAATTAGTTTTGCATGGCCAAATTCGTCACCTGAGGCAGTCGAAAGACAAGTAATTACTCCGTTGGAAGGAGTTGTTTCAACTCTCCAAGGTGTTACGAAGATAGAATCGTTCTCCAGCTATCATAGAGGTCTATTGATCGTTTCGGTCGAGAACGGTAAAAAGCTTGAGAAGATGCGATTCGAGATTGCTTCTAAAATCCGGCAAATCTATCGGTTGCTGCCGGCGGGCGTTACTTATCCTACGCTGGAAATAAATGCCTCTAATAGTCAAGTTTCCCAGCAACCTATCATGGTACTCCAAATAAATAGCCAAGATCCCCCAGATCGCCTTTTGAGTTACACCGAGAGGACTTTAAAACCTCTCCTGATGAATGTAAACCATATCCACTCAATCGAAATACATGGAGGCCAGCCACAAGAGTTAAATATTGAATTTAACCAACAACGTACAGAGATCCTCGGGATAACCAAGCGCGATATTATTGAAGCGCTCGAAAAAAATGGAAAACAGGGAAGTCTTGGTAATATTCAATCCCCTTCTGGCGAACTTCAAAGTGTTTCTTTTGAATCTCAAAGCGACTCTTTAAAGCTAGAGAGCATACCAATTCAAAAAGTAAACAATAAAATAATCTATCTCGGAGAAATCGCAACAATAAAAAAGGTAGGGAAGAGGGCATCGTCATTTTTCCGGATAAACGGGAAGAATGCAATGGAAATAGCTCTGTTTGCAGAAAATGCCGCTAACCCGCTGGAGCTATCCAAAAGTGTCTTTGGTGTAGTCAAAGACTTAAGTCGCTCGTTACCCCCGGGCTATAAACTCGTCATTGACTACGACGCAACAGAGAAAATCCGCGAAAAGCTCTCAACTGTCCTGCTTCGTACCGTCTTGGTGATATTTTTGCTCTCAATTCTATTAATAGTATTTGAAAGAAATTTTCGAGTAGTATTTATTGTGGTGAGCGGTCTCGTTTCCTGCTTACTTATTAGCTCGATTCTTCTTTATATATTTTCTATTGACTTACACGAATATGCTATTACAGCTATTCCAATTTCGTTAACTATTTCGGTAATAAATCTTTACACAATGTTTGATTATTATCGAAAAGTAAATAGTAGAAACATAATTGCAATCCAGTTAGGCTACACGATGTTTACAATTGTAGCAATTTCGGCAATCTGGCTACTTCCTCCCGAAATTCGAATTGATTTAAGTGACTTTAGTATCCCATTGATCGTATTACCAATAAGCTCACTTTTAGTTTCATTCTGGTTAATTCCAGCGTTAATAGAAAGATTTCTACCTTCCAGTCCGATTTCAAATAACTCTACTGAACAACCCCCGTCATATTGTTCAAGATTGTGTATAATAATCCTTTCAATACTTCAAAGGCTACGCCCTATATTAATAACTCTCTCTTTTGTTATTTTTGGCCTACCTTTTTTCATGATGCCTCAAAAATTAGATGAGACAAGCCGATTTGCAGGTGTTTATAATAAAGTATTTGGTAACTATTGGTTTTTGGATAACATTAAGCCTGTCATCGACAAAGGACTTGGGGGGACACTTCGGCTCTTTTCCGAATATGTCTTTGAAAGGTCTGTTTATCAGTCGAACGAACGCACGGCACTCCATATCGAAGCGGGCATGCCTAACCACAGCACAGTAGAGCAAATGGATGATGCTATTAAGAGAATCGAAAGAGAACTTACATTACATTATGAAATTGACCGTTTTATAACGCATGTTAAGAATGGGCAACAAGCAGCAGTCACTGTTTTCTTCAAAAAGCAGTACGATAGAGGATTATTCCCTCATATTTTGAAAGGGAAGATTGCTTCTGCAACAAATGAGATGAGTGGAATTGACTGGAATATATACGGTATTGGACAAGGATATAATCAGAATTTTAACGAAACTAACACTCCCTCCTTCAATATTTTGGTGAAAGGCTATAATTACAGTGATCTAGCGAATATAGTAGCAAAAATTCATAAAGTCATTTCAGACTATCCACGTACTGAAAACGTCGATATTAATCGAACACCTGGAACTTTTAAACAAAAAGAATTAAATATACTCTCTATGCGCCCGAATTTTGTCTATTGGACTGATTTGGGAGTCTCACCCCCAGATCTTTTTTCTCATATCGAATCGCGGGATGCTCGTCCTCGACCTGATCTTGCTATTTTGACAGAAAATAACTATATCGAGATTACGGTTCAGCCAAAAAATGATGGATATTTTGATGTATTTTCTTTGAGGGAATTTCCGTTTATAACAAATGACGGTACTCCGATCAAGATTGGCAAACAGGTAGAAATATTAAAAACCAGCATTATCCCAACCATACGTAAAGTCGATCAACAGTATCTCAGACAGATTAGTTTTGAATACTTGGGGAGCCCTACTTATGGACATAAGTTCTTGGATCAAACAATAGCTAGGTTTAAAAGCGAACTACCTTTGGGATATACAATAGAAAAGCAGGTCTTTGGATGGACTAGAGATGATTCAGAAAACCACTATGGATTAATTGCATTGCTTATGTTAGTGATGTTTGTAATAGGTGCGGCAATGTTTGAGTCCTTTCAACAACCATTCTCGCTTATCTTATGTATCCTTTTTAGCTTTATCGGCGTTTTTCTTTCTTTCTATTGGACTGACGTGGCGTTTGATCAGGGTGGGTATGCCGCTTTTTTCTTTCTCTGTGGAATTATTTCAATACCTGTCACGGTTCTTATCAGTGAATTTAATCAATTAAAAAAGGAGACTGATTTGATTTCGGCGGCGTTGTATTATAAAGTACTTGTGGTGCGAGCTCGAATAATTTTTTTTATTCTGGTGGCAATCACTATAGGGTTACTACCGTCACTTATATTGGAAGCAGGAGAGCCATTTTGGCATGCCCTCTCTATAGGAACGCTCGGAGGAATTTTTGTATTTCCTTTTATCATGATGCTGATTATTCCTCTCTTTCTCCTAAAAGAACCATAATCAAGTCCAGCCTAAAGCAAATTCCGCCTAGCCGCTGCCTGCTGGATTGGCATACACTCATAGCGCGTTCATGGCCGTGCAACTATTTCTTTTTGTCTCTATTCTGAATTTCCTAAAGATTTTAACTTGTACATCCAGTAGTACGCTAAAGGTATAAAGGTCCAGGAAATTAGTACTCCAACTAGCATCCCCGCCATGACGGCAATTGCCAATGATTTTTGCAGCTCGGCACCTAGCCCACCGGACCACAGCAATGGTAGAAGCCCAAGCTCTGTGGTTAGAAAGGTCATAATTTGTGATTGTAAGCGCTTTTCACCCCCTAGTTTGATTACTTCTACCAGCGATATTCGGTCTCTATTTCGATTCATTATGTCGAGTTTAAGAATCGAGTCGTTATCTAGCAAACCTATCAAAACAACAAGACCTATAGAGGACATTATATTTAAACTTTCTCCTAACGCATACAAGGCTATGAGGGAACCACCTATTCCAAACACTATAGTTATCAATACGATAAATGGTTGCTGAAGCGATTCGAACTGAGCTGCTAATACAAAGAACAGCATTCCAATTGCGATTATAATAATCCATTTTAATTCTGAGATGAAGTTTTTGTCTCTGAAGTATTTCCCATCAAAGTCCGTGTTGATTCCAGGAAATGAGGACATCACAATAAAGATTTTGTTTTGAGTTTCCTTTATATCATCTCTTATATTGGATGGAACAAGTGGTACAAACATGCCGTCTTTTCCCAGATGTAACGATGAGTAGTCTTCAGTTTTGCTCAACGATATTAGTTCACTAACAGGTATCATGCTTCCATTTGCGTTGGGAACGAATTGAGTTTTCAGTACTTCCATTATTCCCCCTGAGACTCCATCTGCTCCTATTAGGATTGGAAGCTGTAGTTGATCAGTTTTAATCTGTCCTATAGTAAATTCATTCAGTGCTACCCGTAGCACATAAATCAAGTCGTCGAAATTTACATCATAGATGGCTAGCTTATTGGTTCGCACTTTCAGTAGGATTCTTCCCTTGCGCGGTGGTTTTTGCGTTTCAATATTTTTCGAACTTAGTACATTTCCAACAGAATCTATAAGGGCAAGACTGGGGGGTAAGTCGGTATTCATTTGTGAGAGCGTCATTCTCAAAGGGGGATCAGTCGTTCTAAGGAGCTGTTCGAATACATTTAGCGAGGGTTTATTTTCAAACGTAGCTAAAGGGTAGGTTCTTCTGATTCTTGATTCTAGCTCGAATGCGATGGAGTCATATAGGACAGTAGACGGAACGTTTGAAACAATTAATGCTTGTGAGGGAGAAAGTTGTAGTCGCGAGTTTAACAGAAATTGCTGCTGGCCTACAAACGCCGCTATATTATTTGCTTTATCTGTTATGCCTTCCGTTAATACTGCGATTCTTCTGAGTCCCTCAGCGGCGCTTACCGATTCGTTCCAATCTATAAAAGTATCCAGGTCAGTTCTACTTATCTCAGGCATTCCGGTTTTCTCAATTTTTACTGCTACGAATCCAGCAGCGAGGGCGAGCAGTAGCCAGAGCGAAATCAATACTCCCGGTCTTTTGAAAGAGAAGGTAAAGACACTTTGATATAGCTGTTGTACTGCCCTTGTCGACTTTGTACTCTTACGAACAACACTATTTTCACTTTGAAATAATAGAAAGTATACTATGGGAATTAGCGTGTAAGACGTGAATAGGGAAACACCCAAAGAAAGTGTTACGGCAATGGCTTGATCAAAGAAAAGCGTGCCGGCAATTCCGCTTAAAAAAATTAGAGGCAGGAAGACTAACGAATTGGTTAATATCGAGGTTATGAGTGGACGGATAACTTCTTCTGTTCCGGTAATACAGGTAGCGGCGAGAGCATCTCTACTATTACTGGTCTGTAAAACTTTTCTTTGTTCTATATTTTCTATAATTATAATACCGCAATCTACGATCTCTCCGACTCCAAGTACCAGCCCAGCTAGCGAGACAATGTTGATAGAGAGATCACATATATAGAATCCCAAAAGTGTGATAGATAATGAAATCGGAATAATAATGCCAATAATAAAAAGCACTTTTCTGTCTTTCATAAAGAAGAGGATCAATATGAAAGATAGAAACGCTCCTGTTAGGAGGCTATTAATGAGGTTACTGATTGATAAATCTAGAAGCTGTGTCTGATCTAGATTTATCGCAAAATCCAACTCGGGATGTTCGCTCCTTAAAATTGAGAGCGTTTCATCCATTTTATTTTTTAAATGTAATACCTGAGCATCACTTTGTTTAATAATGGCCATTCCGATAGCTCTCTTTCCATTATACATATATAGACCACCGGTGTTCTGTTCGATTATTTCGACCTTTGCGATGTCTCCTAGTCTTACCAAACGCCCCTGTTCGCCTCCGATTCTGTAATATAGGTTTCGTATATCATCAACCGTTTTTAATTGCGCTTCAAAACGAATGTTATACTCATATAATCCATTTTCAATAGTTACATTGCCTAGGTCATTCGACTGGCTTTGTATTTGACGGATTAGGTTTTCCTGGGATAACCCGTAATTCCTTGCGGCATCCAAATTTAGTTTGACTGATATTTCAGCCTTTGCTAGTCCGGTTATATCAACCAGGGCAATTTCTGGCATTTGTTCCAGCCTTCGTTGTAAGAGATTTGTGCAGAAACTGCTCAGAGCTAGAAAATCTCCACTGTCCCTCTTGTAAGAAACGTTTAGCTGAAAGACCGGTAAGTCTCCGGCTCCCGTTTTAATGACCTGGGGTCTATTCGTATCACGGGGAAGACTTTCCATTAACAAATCAACCTTTTCATTGGCCTCTAAGTATGCTAAATCTATATCTGTGCCGTATTTGAATCTGACCCTTACGGTGACTTGCCCGTCTTGTGAAATAGCCTCTAAATCTTCTATCTTGTCGAGTTGTAGCAGTCTATTTTTTAGCGGAACAGCTAAGAGCTTCTGAATTTGCCGTGCGTCAGCAGTTGGATAATAAGCTTGAACAGTAATTTCCGGTACCGGAATGTCGGGCAGAAGTGAAACTGGGATAAAAAATGTAGAAATAATTCCAAAGATCACCAGTGTTAGCATTATCACACTTGTACCAATAGGACGGGAGATAATGTATCTAATCATGGTAAATCTTTTTATTCATCAGAGGCGAATATTAGAACATAGTGACTTCAGCCTGATACTGATTTTCAGTTAGTCAGGTTTAAGGTAGGTGTATATTTTATTGGTAGTTGTTTTACAAAGTCGAAAAGTGTCAATTTTCGAATTGTATAGAAGGAGATCCAATAGCTCTTTATTGAATTTAATACCTGCTCTTTCGCATTTATATTCTCTTGTAAAGCTAAATTTAGGTCAACAATTCCGACTTTACCCATCAGATACCTTTCTCTACTCATCGCAAGCCTTTCCTGCGCGAGAGATTCGGCTTTTAGGGAGATCATCAGGTTGCTTATTTGCTGATTGAAATTTAGTACTTGTAAGTATATTTCTTGTTCGAGGTTCTGTAAATCCTGCTCTACATCAAGGTCTACAAGTTCGCGGTCCCTTTTTGCCATTCTGATCTGGGACTTTCGATATCCCCAATCACTAATGGGAATGTCCACTGTTAAACCAATATACTGTTGGTTTTGCAGGTTTTTATAAGCATTACCCAAGCTTGCGGCGCTTTGCTGCGTCCCTATATTGGCCAGCAAGCTTAGCTCGATACTGTTCTGTCCTTTCGCTTTTGCCAACTCTTTGTCTGCAATCAGACGTTGAAATTCGAAGTTGGTTATATTCTTTCGATTTAACATTGCCTGCTCCAAAGCAACCTCATAGGATATATTTATAGTGGAGCCTAGAGTAGGTACAATCAACACTAGAGAATCCGATTGAGGGATATTAAGATACTTTTTTAAGGTTCTATTGGCACTTTGATACGTGACCAATAGCTCGTTAAGACGTTTTTTTGCATTCAGAGAATTCAATTCTAATTGAAGAACGTCCGTTTTACTGACGGATCCTATTTTCGCGCGTTCCCGGGAAATTTTAAGGAGAGTATCTGAATAGGAAAGATTACTAATTGCAATGTCTACAGAGCGCTGCCATTGTATTGCGTTAAAAAATAGTTCTGCAATCTCAAGAGCTAGACTTTCCATTTCTTCGGTGTATTCTTTTTTTGCTAATTCGAAAAGCACCGGCTCGATTTTTTTTTCCCAAGAAAAATCATTATACAACAGGGAACTCTGCTGATACGAAAACTGAATAGGCGTTGAGAGAAAGTAGCTTGATTCTGAACCAGAAAAGTTGTCAGTTCTTCTCAAACTCGTTCCCGCTACTACCGAGCCGCCAAGGAAGCCGACATTTTGTACCAGATTTAAACCTACGCTATTGTTAGCTTGAGAAACCCGATGGAATTGAATACTTCCGTCTGGTTGGGTGATCGGAATGATAGCTCTATAGAACGTCGGAATAGTGGCATTCAATCGAATTTTTGGCTTAAAGAGTGCTTGGAAGTTATTATATCTCCAATAGCTTTTTTCAAATGAGTTTTTTAACCTTTGATAATATAGGGATTGGCTTTGACCCATCGTTACCGCTTCTTCTAAGGAAAGTGTATGTTGCGCGGTAGACTGCATGGATAAAAGCAGTAGTAATGAGTAAAATATTAATTCTTTAAGACATTTTTTCATATTAAGTGTCTATAGCGGCTCAGACTGGCACAGTACATATTTTAGCCCATCATGATTTGTTCGAAAATTAAAAATGCGCGTTATTTGGACTTAAGTTAACAATTCTATTTAGGCCATAGAACTCTAATTTTTTTGTCGGGGTGGTTGACGTCTTACTCATAAAATTTAGGAGTTGTCCGGTGTGTATTAGGCTAGGCTATCGTTTTTTGTTTGGCAGTTCACTTCATTTTCATCGTTCGGTCTACGACCGGGAAACTGAGGAAACAAAGAAAGGGTTGGTCAACGAACTCTAACGAAGAGTGTCGTCTTCCTTTCTCACTGGCGTTCCGTGGCCTAAATTAGTATTGCCGGAAACGATCAGTTCCTGCCCTTCCTGGATTCCGGCAGAAATAACTAACTCTGTGTCATTTTCCTGACCAACATTGACGTAGTTCCACTTCGCAGCGCCTTTTTCATATGTAAAGACAACTTTCCGCCCGTTACGCTCTACTACCGCTGTCTTTGGAACTACTATTTGGTTATCAAAAGATTTGGTAATCTGTACCTGAACATTCATCCCCGTGAGTAATCGTTTATCAGGGGAAATAACCTTAAGGGTCAGGTCAACCAGACCATGGGAGGTGACGACTGGGTTTACACTCTCAACGACAGCGTTATAAGAGCCGGATGGCATGCTGGTTGGTATTATTGTAGCCCGCTGTCCGATAGCGACCATTGATAATTCAGATTCTAAAATTGTACACCTCACCAAAATATCGCTTTTGCTAATCAAAGTGCAAAAAGGATCTGTTGTGGATACGACATTATAGCGTGTGGTAAACAAATTGGCCACAGTTCCGGAAGTTGGTGCGTACAAAAAAGTCTTTGATAACTCAAAATTAGCCTTCTGCAAAGCTAACACCGCCCGGTTATATCCACTTTTAAATTTGATATAGTCGTAGACTTCAGCGCTGACCGATGTTGAGTCACCCTTTTTGCCCCCCTGAGTAATTAATTGATCATCGATTTCCACCTTGCTTTCATTAAGTTGCAATGTGGCCTCCGCCACGGCCAGTTTCTGAGCTTCGTTGCATATGGATGCCAATAATTCTCCACGAGCCACATCAGCACCGTTTCGCGCGAAGATCTCATTCAGCACCCCAGCACTCTGGAAGTATAATTGAATTTCCTGAGAGGTCGCCATCTTGCCGTTACTGATAATTTTTGCTGCAAACGTGCGCTTTTTGACCGAATCTGTTTTGACCAATAAAGCTTGGTTCACTATTTTCTCCTCTGTATCACTTTGTGTGCCTTCATTTAGAGCGTCACCATTGCAAGCAATACATATTGTCAGAAGGAAGCTATAAGTATAACAAATTGATCTCATTGTTCTTAATAGATGTTATAAAAATGAACAACGAATTTAATTCTTAAGAGCGATTTAGATAAATGTCTTACAACTTCATGAATTATAACACAGACGATCCTTTCTGCTGTTGAATCTATTGCATTTTTTATTTACCATTTGATGTCTTCCGTAGAATTTCGTCAGCGATCGATTGCAGTTCCAATCTAATTTGACTTTCGGCAGGGGAAAACCTGATAGTAGGACTATTTAGAACCCATTTTATCTCCTTAATCGTATTTGCCGAATCTCCTTTGGCAAAGTACATCTTGGCCAGCAAATACCTGGGGTAGATTTTTTTCGGAGTCAGAGAAATCGAAAATCTGTAACATTTCTCGGCTTCATCATATAACCCTAGCCTGGAATAGCTGTCTCCCAGATTACAATATACTACAGGATCCATCCTTTTCTTACTAGCTTTTTTTAAAAAAGTTACACTCTCAGCGTATCGTTGGTCTAAGAAGAGGGCCTTCCCGTATCCAGGCAAGATATCTAGCATAGCTGGATTAATATCCATAGCTTCCTTATACAGGGTAATAGCTTGTTTTACTTCTCCTGCCATCAGATAGGTGTCAGCTTTGGCTACGAGGCTTTTACATCTAAATATGTTTTCGTTAAGATAGAGAACAAAAAAAGAGAGCAAGCAGATAAGCGCACGGAATATATTAATCCCAGTGACAGATTTGATGGTATAGCTATCTCGATCTCCAATTTCACCGTTAATGAGTGAAACTCCGAACAAGAATAAAACCCAGATTGGGATAACTTCAAACGGATAAGAGAAAAATGCAGAGAAGAGAATCGACAGAAGTGATCCTAGTGCCCCAAATAAAATTGGATCTCGAGAATGAAGCGATACTTTGGCGCCCTTTTTTATAAGGGTAATTAGGATTAAAAGAAAAATTAGCAAGCCGAATATCCCATTTTCCAGAAAAATCTGCAAATAGTCGTTGAAAGCATATTGGACGAATCCGGATTGATTTTTGTCGTACTCTCGCTCTGACTTACCTTCAATTATTTGAAAAAGCGCAATACGTCCTTCTAGGTTTCCGTAACCAAGTCCCGTATATCGAAACTCGCTGCTCCCCTTAAGTGCTCTCTCCCATAAATAAATACGACCACTGACCGAATCCGGTTTCAATAAATAGAGTCCTAAGGAAATCAAAATTGAAACGATAATGGGCAGACCAATTTTCCAAATCGATTTTAGCTTTCTTACCAATGCAAAAGGCGACGACTGCTTTCGGAAATAGGAGTAAAATAAAAAAAGTGCTGCAATTGTAAGTGCCATCCAAGCTGATCTGGATTTTGTTGCTGGAAGCACTCCGATCGACAATACTAATACGATCCATAACGGCCATTTGTATCTACCTGGATTTTTAAAGATTAAATCCGCCATAACATAAGATAAGGCGGAAACCAGGAAGATCGCATAGGGGCCTGGATTTGCAAAGCTTCCGGTAATGCTAAACAGTATATGGTGACTTTTTAGATATCCTAACAATTGAAGCTGCCCATAGATTACTTGATAAGAAAGAGAGACTATTACCGTTAATATGGCGACTGATTTTAATTTACTGCCAGAATAAGAATGCCTAAATAACTGAGCTATAACAAGGAAAGAAAGGGAGGATGTCAAAAATAAAATGAGGAATTCCGTTAACTGATCCGATTTGAGAATACTATTAGTAGCTACATAGCAAACAAAGATAAGTATATATATGTCTAATAGACCGACACTTAATCGTTTAATATAGAATGAGCTAACTATGAGAAATATCCCTCCGCTAAAGATAAAATATATGTTTTTAGCGGAAATCAAATAATTCGGCACAAGCGCAAACTCAATCACAGAGCTTAAAAACAAAGCGATTGTTATAATATAGAGCGGAATATCTTTTAAATTTACTTGTTGCACTAACTAAGCAAGCCAAAAAGTAATAACTAATATGAATCGAGAGCTTCCCGGGCCTATTTTGATAAGTGGATCAAATGAATTTTTCTTTCTTAGGTTTGTCCTTTATTTTTCGATTATTATCAAAATGATTACTGAAAAAATCTTGCTCTAATAGTTTCGAAATAGTAGCTCGTCATTTCCGGGTTATTCGCGTTTGGAACAAATAAATTTTGGCAGGCCATGTTAGCGTCTAATATGAAGAAAAATGGCACATATCCCTTTCCGACATTTAACTGCATATCATCCGAGGACACTCCTAGGATATTTGCGTTTAAGTGACTGTTGTCAAATTCTGCCATTGTCTCTCGCAGACGATCCTTGGGGACCAAAATCAGAAGGTTTTTACTTCCAATGTCACTTGCTAATGTATTGAAGTGTTTAAATACACCTTCGTGACAGACGTTGCAGACTGCCTCTGGAATTGCAAAGATCAACTTACTTGATCCTCCCAGTAAATCACTGAACTTCTTCCTTTCGTTTTGCGCCGAGGTTACACTAGCGTTTGGGTTGATTTTGACACCCTCAAATTTCAATTCGACTTTAGCAAGTTGGTTAATAACTTGAACTCGATTTTTCCAGAAATCCTCACGTTCTTTGAGTGTCGATGATGCTTCGGCCTTTATTTTTTTATTGGTATATAATAAAAAGGCATTGTTTAGTAACAAAACAATTGATAATAGTCCAACTATCCAGATTTTCATCTAAGTATTTGTCTAGTTTCTTTTAATACGCTGATTTTCAGTGCGGGATTGGAGGCGAGTGTCGAGTTTTTTGATAAATCCGATAGACCAGGATTGTCTGCCATAGCCTTTTCAAATTCTGATTCCGACATGGATTTTTTCATCGAATTGATGCGATCGAGGATATCTGCAGTTTCCACAACGGAATATAGCTCGCCCGGGCTGAAGCCAACCGGCCTGCTTTCATAGCTGATTTCGTCTTTATGGCCGATAAAATACATATCGTCGTTGAAACGAGATGCTACTTTGGTTTCTCCGTTAGTTTTATTATAGAATACATATACTTTGTCCAGTTTGCCCGTGGGATACGCTTTTATTGTTGGCATAGAGATCAATTGATTCTCGTCTTCATATACGAATGCATTTAGTGTTCCTGCATACGAAGTTTTTGACAGTGCTTCAATTAAGATAGAGACGTCAGGATATGATTTCGTTAGGAATGAGTTGGGTATTTTTTTGTCTTTAAAATCCAGTACATACTTTGCCTCTAATTTGTCTCGGTTAAAACTGTATATGGTATCATTGCCCGAGGTTAAGAATGTAAACATATCTCCCATGCTGACAAAGTTGTTATAATCGGTAAAATTTAGAAACTCAGCTTGTTTTGGATCAATTGGAAAGCTCTTGAAAATTATTTTGTTAGTGGTTTTGGATTTAAGAATGAGTGTGTACATTAGATCCGAGCTGGACTGATATGTAGAGCAATGAAAAACATACGTTTCGGGGTCCATTTTTTTGAATGAATTTGCATTAATTCCGAATTTCCATTCATTAATAAAGTTTCCTTCCGAAGAGAAGGTTATTATTTTTTGCCCTTTCCTATCCATGATTTCTATATTCTCTGAATCCGGATCTATCCAGAAGTCAGTTATCGATCGATATTCTCCTTCTGCTTCGCCGGTTTTCTTTAAATATTGAAGCATTTTTCCATTGTCGGAGTAGACAAATAGTGTTTTTCCTGTACTCAGATAGAATTTGTTTTTTATCTTAACTACTTTTTCTATCATCCCGATTAAATTTGAGGTATCTGTTTCTAACGGGATATAATATGTAATACTGAACACCTCGGAAATTGGATATTCCTTTGCCTTGGATAGGTCTACATTAATTATTAGTTGTGATCCACTTTCGGAAGTTCTGTGTTCAGGTGTACAAGAAATTGTAGCTATATAACTTATGAGAAAAGCGAGTTGCAGGGATTTAGACATTTTATGGAATTTGTTTGGTATTAGAAATGGATTTAAAGAGAATGGGAGGATATTTGTTTATCCTCCTCATTCGCTTTAGATTAGCAGCACGCCGCTCCGCAGTCATCTCCGGAGTTTTCGCAGCAGTAGCCTGAGCCATTGCTTTTGAGAGGTCTTCCGTTCTCCAGGCCACCGCCCTCTGCATATGCAACAGTCGCCATCTCGAGAGATAGTTTTGTAAACCCAATCCCGTTATTATCTTTTTCAATAGCAAGACGGACATTAAAGAAAGCTAACGTAAAGACAAGGCCAAAAAACAGGATTTTTAGCGATACTTTTTTTGTTTTGCTTTTTTATAATTTTACAAAGTTTTAATTGTAAAAATTAATAATGTAGCAATGTGCCCAATTTGTTTCTGAAATCAAATCCCCATTTTTTAGAAAAAAAAGGGGGTATCATGTTTAGAGCTGGGACAAAAGCCAACTTGTATACGGTCTTAAAAACTCTAACAGCGAGTTTTTACCACCGTGCAGAAGAAGTTTAACTTTGATCTTTTTTCTATGATCTTCAATAGTCAAGATGGACCGAGAGAGGTAATTTGCAATTTCTTTGTTGCTAAGCCCTTTTAAGATTAGGGCGGAGATTTTTTGTTCTGTTTTTGTGAGTGAATTTAAAGGGTGCGTAGCACAAGGGATTTGCGCATATGCCTCTCGGATCGTTTGTGATAAATACCGGTATTGAGATGGATCGAATTCGTTGCTGAAATAGTGTTGCGCGTCCTGGATATCAATTATAGTTAATTTTTTCTCAGAAAGAAGGTTAGCCAAGGTTTTTGTATCGTAGTTGGAGACCAAGACAACGATGCATACTCTGCCCCATGTGACTGACATGCATAATTCAAATATTTTTTGACTTGCTTCTTCGATTTGTGTCGGATAGTTGAAAATGATCACGTCCGGCTTGATCGTGAAATCGCAAATTTTGTCGATTTCGTTATAGTCTAACACATTCGATACTATGCAGCTTTTATCGCTTTGTCTCAGCCAGGTGGAAATAGCTGCTTCCTGAAAGGGATTGTCAGTTACTATGAGTATTTTCATATTAGTACGATGTTATAGAAGCTCGTACAGGTATAATAGCTGATACTTGGAGATCAGCAGCTCATATTATTGCAATATAATATTTTATTTAAACGGTTTTATATTTTTTATTCGCCTGTTCTCTTCTGCCTACATTATAGTTTTGCGTTTAATTGAATTAAATTTCTTGCGATATGTTGCGTTTCTCTTAGTAGTTGTAGTGGTTAAGTAGAATATACCAAAATTGCCAGTTAGGAATCCACCAAAAAACGGCAACAAAATGTACTACTGGTAAGAGAATGGAGCGCGCTACTTTCCCTTACCGGTAGCAACTGGACGGCTTACCAACACGGTCAAGTTTATAAATGTTCGTTATGCCAAATTTTGAATTATTTCAAAATGCATCGACTGGATAAGGAGAATTACGCCATTCGCCGGATCGCCGATGTCCTCGTGATGGATCGGAGCAAGGTGAGGCAATACCCTTCTATAAGCGTGGCCGACTATGAGGCCTTTGTTTTGCGTCAATCCGAATAAAAGAAGCACTTGTTGACTTACGAAGACTTCGTTTGGGGGGACTGAATCAATCCCGCGGAACTTCTGCAGTCCTGATGGATGATCGATACGAGGAGCACTTTGCCGATTTCCTAAAAGTTTCCTCCAAGACGATATTTAATTTTGAGTGCTTAAGGTTTCTTAAATTCAGATACTATTAGAAATTAAGCATATCAGACCTGTAAGGTCAAAAAGTTTAATAGATTCGAAATAGTACAGGTCTATGACTTAATCTTGTAATATTGCTATTATTGTAACAAAGAAGCTGACTCAGAACATAACTGAGGCAGCTTCTTTGTTTTGTAGGGAGTTTACCTGATTTTGTCGGATTGACTTTGAGTAATTATATCTCGGGAGGTCACTTGGCCTTAAAAATAAGGCTAATTGCTTTCTATTAAGCTCTTTTTCTAATATTTTGGGCTATTGCGATTAATCCCAACTCGATTTGTACTTTTTTACCACGGAGCATGAACCGGCGGAAGTCGTGATTGTTTTTAATGTTACCGGAGACAGGTTCTACATCACAACATCCCTTCTTTCGTTTTTCTATCCCTTCTTAAGTTTTCAGAAGCCGGTCCGCCTGTTGTTTTAGTCTCTACAGATTGGCGTTGATGCGTATTATCCGGTTGCCTTTCCGTTTATGGCAAGCACCATTTAATGGGCATTGACTGCAGTTTTGCGCTTTGTAAAGCCGGTTGGTTTGGATGAAGCCGGTCGCCGTCTGTCTGTGCTATTCCCTATAAATGTCATTTTTTGACCTGTTGGGCGGATGTGGGATCGAATACAAAAGTTGTGGAGGGTTTTGGATTAAACTTGGGACTGGGCATGGATCCCTCCCGTGAAACCCGCCCGCATTTTTGTATCACTGAGTTTTATTTTGATGTACATTTTCTTGACCGACCAGTGGGGCCGTAAAAAGGACCAAAAATTAAGGGCCAAGCACGCTACCCTAGCGGCGAATCGTCGCCCCTGGCTGACTTCTTTACGACCCGGCCAGCGCACAGGCGAAGCCATTCCCACCACTCCACGCCTGCCATTTGGGTCAAAGGCCAGCGCGCTGGGTTGCAAGAAAGGCTTGGTAAGTCTACGGAGGCTTGGTTGGCATTTTTTGAAGTTGGATGATATAAGCATTTCGTAATATTTTATTGGGCGTGTCCGGTGTTCTATCAACTGCTTCCGAAATCACTAAATAGTCGAAAGGTTTATGAGTGGCTGCCATCAACTACTTAGCGGAGTGTACAATTGAAACCACGAAATCAACATTTAATTGCTCCTCTGGCTTACGTGACGGATATTCAAATTTCTGGTTGCTTCCCTGGAAATGCACGTATCAAGCAAAATTTCTGGGGGGTGATTATGCATAAATCATGGCTAGCCTAAACATGAAAAAAGGGATATTTCTAACACCTCTGAACTGACTTCTAAGTGCTTTGATTTTAGCATTAAATGCCTCGGCAGAGGCATTGGTAGCTCTGTTGTCAAAATAGTTAAGGATAGTGGCGTAGTGATTTTGGATAGTACGCGCCAAGGTGTTAAATGATTTTAAGCCAGAAGCTTCGACTTCATTGTACCAGTGCGCAAGTCGTGTAAAAGCCACACCTTTGTGCCGGGTGGTGCTAAAAATGTGCGACAGTTTTCTGCTTAAATCATAGGCCTTTTGAAGAACGGGATAGTGCCGGAATAGTATTTCGGCTCGATGATGCTGAGAGGGAGTCCATCGGGTTTGATCTTTAAAAAGTAGATACCGGCTGCGGGCCAGTAGCTGTTTGAGTGTATCTCCATTGGCCAAAACTTCAGGCACATGTTCCCGCCCGATATCTTTAGCCAGCTCCATCTCTTTGTTTTCCTGCTCGATGGTCTGCCAGCGGTAATCTATCCGGAGTTCCTGGACAGCTTCCCCGGCCAATTGCTGGACATGGAACCGGTCAGACACCCGTCTGGCTTTGGGAAAGCAATGACGAGCGATCCGCTCCATACTGCCAGCCAGATCCAGCGTGATTTTTTTACTTTTTGGCGAAGTCTCTGCGGGAGTTTTTTTAGTATTTGGATTACTTTCTCACTTTCACTCCCCTTAACCATCGCTACCAGAGCCCCTTTCCGCTGTTTGGCCTGCTTGTTGGTCACTACCGTATAGAACTCCCCTTGCGAAAGACTGGTTCGCTTCGGCGATCCGATCATCGATACTTCAGAACGGGCGCAGGTTTTGCTTAAACAGGGTCCAGTCCTGGGCGTGGGCGAGCTGATCCCAGTTTATAAATCCACTCAGATGACCGACGTATTGCTCTTGAAGGTGTTTGCCGTCTAAGCCAAAAAGCGTCTCTATCGTTTTAATACTGACGGGCAGTTCATCGATATGCTTCTTTTAAAAAAGCCGTGAACTCTCTGGTGAGTCGCGTACCTTCGGCTACTTCAGAATACTCATGATAAATGTTCTTGCCCTGGTTATGGTCACACCATTTCCGACGCTTGAGATGAAGATAGAAGGCATTACCTCGAAGAGGAAAGTCGCGAATGGCAACCGAATCGAAAAAAACCTTTGGATTCCAGTTTATGTCCCTCTGCCCACGCAGGAGGAACGTTTTTTTGAGAAAGAAATAAATGGTGACCGTCTGATAATGTCTCAACCTTTTCCAGCTCCATCATTTCCAACACTCCCCACACGCTTTGAGATTGAACCCCAACTTTTCGGATCGAACCTATATCACCGCACCCTCCACAGGAATTGTGATTGCTCCGTCAGGTTGCATCCGGATCTACAACTGCCCGAAAACAAAAAAGCCCAACCTTTCAGTTGAGCTTTTTCTGTGATCCCGCTGGGATTCGAACCCAGGACCCATACATTAAAAGTGTATTGCTCTACCAGCTGAGCTACGGAATCGTTGACTCGTGTGTCAAACGTGGGTGCAAAATTAGCGGTTGGATTTTATTA
>Ga0207868_1001329_pt1 | contig 18160 bp, 15 predicted proteins | sample Passage237B_FD_187370 | JGI IMG/M metagenome (GOLD analysis project Ga0207868, IMG submission 187370) | Cellulose adapted compost microbial communities from Newby Island Compost Facility, Milpitas, CA, USA - Passage2 37B (SPAdes) (version 3) ... | reverse complement strand
CGCCGCGCGAGCCCGCCGAGATCGCCATGGCGCAGGGCCGGGACATGCTGTTCGACATTGATTGGCAGGGCGCCGCGCAAATCCGCGAGAAGCTTCCGGCCGACGCCGTGTCCGTGTTTTTCCTGCCGCCCTCGATGGCGGAACTGAAGGCCCGGCTGTTGCGCCGCGCCGAGGACCAGGCCCAGGTGATCGAGGCGCGGCTGAAGAACGCGCGCGAGGAAATCGAGCACTGGCGCGAGTACGACTACGTCATCGTCAACGATGACCTCGACCGGGCCTTCCACGCGGTCCAGTGCATCGTTGCGGCCGAGCGTCTTCGCCGCGACCGCCGCCCCGGGTTGTTCCAGTTCGTCACCGGCCTGCTCGACGAGAAGGCGGGATAGGCCAGCAGGAACCCGCCGGCTGCGACGCGGCGAAGCAATCCCATCGGCGCGCAAGCCGCCGGTTCTTCGAGATCTCCATCAAGGGCGCCCTCGACCAGGCGGATGCTGTCGAGGCCGCGCGCCAGTCTGGCCGGCCAACTGGACGAGATTTGCGAGCCGCACGAACTCTTCCACCAACAGCGTTTCAGCCCTCCGCGTGCCGTCGATGCCGGCCTTCGCCAGCAGGGCTTCGCCACCGATGCCCTTGAGGCTCTGTCGCAGCATCTTGCGGCGCTGCCCGAAAGCGGCCTGCGTCACCTGTTCGAGGGCGCGCAGATCGCAAGGCAGGGGGTGTGCACGCGGTGTGATCTGCACGACCGACGAGGTAACGTTGGGCGGCGGGGTGAAGGCCTGCCGCGGCACGTCGAACAGGATGCGCGCCTCCGTTCGCCAGCCTGCCAACACGCCGAGTCGGCCGTAGGCCTCGCTGCCCGGCTGGGCAACGATCCGTTCTGCCACCTCCTTCTGGAACATCAGGGTCAGTTTCCGCCAGACCGGCGGCCAGTCCGGCGTCGCGATCCAGTTGAGCAGCAGCTGCGTGCCGATGTTGTAGGGCAGGTTTGCCACCACCTGCACCTCGCCGGCGTCGCGAGCCAGCGCGGCAAGGTCGGTCTTGAGCGCGTCGCCGGCGACGATCTCCAGCCGGCCCGGCCAGTACGCGGCAATTTCCTCCAGGGCGCCGAGGCAGCGCGGGTCGCGCTCGATCGCGACCACGCGCTTCGCGCCATGTGCCAGCAGCGCCCTCGTCAGGCCCCCTGGCCCGGGGCCGACCTCGATCACCGTCGCCTCCTCCAGCGGAGCGGCGGCGCGAGCGATCTTGCCGGTGAGGTTGAGGTCGAGCAGGAAGTTCTGGCCGAGCTCTTTGCGGGCGCGCAGCCCGAAGCGCTCGATCACCTCACGCAGCGGCGGCAGGCCGTCGCCGCTCATGCCGGCGCAATCTCGCGGGCGGCCATTTGACCGGCCATCTTCAGCGCGGCAATCAGGCTGTCCGGCCGCGCCTTGCCCGTCCCCGCGATGTCGAAGGCGGTGCCGTGGTCGGGCGAAGTTCGGATGAAGGGCAGGCCGAGCGTGACGTTGACCGCCGTGTCGAAGGCGAGCGTCTTGGCGGGGATCAGCGCCTGGTCGTGATACATGCAGATCGCTACATCGTAGCTCGCGCGCGCGGGGGCGTGGAACATCGTGTCGGCCGGCAATGGCCCGCGTGCGTCGATGCCTTCGCTCCGAAGGGCCTCGACCGCCGGGGCGATCACGTCCCGATCCTCGCTGCCCATCGTGCCGTCCTCTCCTGCATGCGGGTTGAGGCCGGCAATTGCCAGGCGCGGACTGGCGACGCCGAAGCGTCGCTTCAGGTCATGCGCCACGATGCGACAGGTTCGGACGATCTTCTCCCCGGTGATGGCGGCAGGAACCTCGGCCAGCGGAATGTGGATCGTCAGCGGCACGGTCCGCAGTTCAGGACCGGCGATCATCATCACCGGCGTGGCATCGCCTCCAAAACGCTGCTGCGAAAGATGTCCCAGGAACTCGGTATGGCCCGGAAAGCCGAACCCGGCGTCATAGAGCACCTTTTTGGCGATCGGTGCGGTCACCACCCCCGCGGCCTCGCCTGACCAGATCAGCTCGACGGCGCGCTCGATCGCCTCGATCACACCGGCCGCGTTGGAAGCATCCGGTCGTCCAGGTGCATCCGTGAGCCGGTTGCGCAGCCGCACGACCGGCAGCGCGCGGGCAAACAGCGCCGGCGCCTCGGACGGTGTGCATTCCGCGGTTTCGATTGAAAGTCCGACCGCGCGCGCCCTGGCGGCGACCAAGGCGGCGTCGCCCAGAACGAAGAACGCCGGCAGGTCGTTGGGCCTGCGCGCGCTCCAAGCGGCAGCCGCGATTTCGGGGCCGATACCCGAAGGCTCGCCAATGGTCAGTGCCAGCGCTTTCATGGCCGCAGCCAATAATGCAGCCGCGGCGGCCGCGCAAATGCGTGGCTCAGCGCCTCACGATCTGGGCCTTGTCCCGCAGTTCCTTCGTGTAGGTCTTGCTCAGTTCTTCGAGGCTCGAGCCGCCTTTCTCTGCCTGCTGCTGTTCGAAGACGAGCTGGGCAACCCTGTCGTCGCTGGCAACGCGCGTGCTGCAGATACCGATGAACTCCACGCCGCGCTGGGTGTCGCGCACCTTTGTTGCGCCACCCTGCTTCGCCGCCTTGACTGCGTCGGCCCAGTCGGGCGGCAGTTCGGGTTCGAGCACGCGGCCGAGATTGCGCACCGTCACGTCGATCATGCCCTTGACCAGTTCGCGCGCGCTTTCGCAGCCGCTGTAGCGGTTGCGAATCTGCTGCGCCTCCTGCCTGCGCTTGGCCAGGAGCCGTCCGCGGTCGCGCTCCGGAACGACGAAGATCACCTGCTGCAGCACATATTCGGTCGCAGTCGGCTGCTCGCCGCTCTTCATCATCGCGCGGACGGCGTCCTGCGTGTTGGCCCCGGTCGCCCTCGAACGAGCCTGCACCGCCTGGTTCCATGCCATCTGGGCGCGAATGAAATCCTTGAAGTGATCGCGGGTGACGCCCGACTGCGCCAGGATGGAGTCGAGCTGCGACACGCTCAGCTTGTTGGAGGAGGCGAAGTTCTTGTAGGCGTCGTTCACCTGCTGGTCCAGCACCGTGATGCGGAGCCGCTTCGTTTCCTGGTTGTGCAGCACCTGGTCGATCAACTCATCGGCGGCAACCTGCGTGGCATTGCCTCCGCGCTGCTGCAGGCGCAGGAACGCGATCCGCCGCTGCAGGTCATAGGTGGTGATCGGAACGCCGTTGACGATGTACTTGATTTCGTTGGCCGCGGCCTCGCGCGCAGTGGTCAGCGGCAGCACAACGAGCATCGCCAGCAGCAGCGCGACCGCCGTAAAGAGCCGTTTCGTTCCGTCTTTCATGCCCGTGGTCCTGTTTCTTCCATGCTGGCAGAACGCATGTGAATGGTCCATGCCCGATCTATTGGGCAAAACGGTGTCTTAGCCGGCACTACAGGCCAAGGCCCAGGCCGCTCGTGGACTGGCCGAAATCGCCGATGGTGCGCAGCGAGAAATTGAAGCCCACCGAGGTGGTCGTCGGGCCGCCGGCACTGCGCATCTGCAGCGCCTGGAGCGTGAACGCGAAGCATTCGTCGGCATAGCCGAAGCCGATCGAATCCTGCAGCAGCGCGCCGGAGACGAAATCATAGGTCCCCGAGCCGAAAATCCGCCAGTTCTCGAGGAAGCGCGCCGAGGCATTGACCGTCAGCTGGTGTCGATCGGTGGCGAACCCATAGAGCGGCTGCGCCTGGATGTAGGCGTAGTTTGCGCCGATCGAGACCGTCCCTGCCGATGCACTTGCGCGCAGATCGACCCGTCGCACCTCCAGCGTGGTCTCGTCGAAGCGCCCGCCGGCTGCGACGGAGAGGCCGCGGGGGCTGGTCAGGCCCACAAGCGCCACGTAGTCGGAGCGTGACGTTTCCAGTCCCGAGAAAGCGCCTGCATTCACAAGGTTGGGTACAACGGGGCTCGCCGCGCCGAACGGATTGTACGGATTGATGCCGGCAAGATGGTAGGATTGGCCCCCAATTGCTTGTGCCGTCCAGCCATTGTCGAACGAGCCCGAATAGCGCAGGCCGACGTTCGCTCGCACACCGCCCTCGATCACGTCGTAGCCCGAGAACTTGTCGCGCTCGAACAGGTTCGTCGCGTCGAAGACGAAGCTTTGCGCGTCCTCATTGGGGATGCCCAGCGTGGTCGCGTACGGGGCATTCGGCCGGGCGAAGACCTGCGCCACGGGCTCCAGCACATGGCTGGAGCGGTCGGACGCAAACAGCACCGGCCAGCTCACTTCCATGCCGGCGGTCGCCATGTAGCGGAAGTAGGCCGAGCGGATATCGGTGATCGGCACGCCGCCGACCGTGATGGGTGCCATCGCCGCCACCGTAGTAGCGGAAAGGTTGGAGTAGATGGCGTCGCCGCGCACCGCCAGCAGCGGCGTCACCAGAAGCCCGCCGGGCGAGACGAAGGTGCGCCGCCATTCGACTTCCGTCGTCAGGCGCCCGTTCGCGCCCTGCACGCCCGGAATGTTGGTTCCGGCGACAAGCGCCGTCGGCGTGGTCTGCAAGTTCGATCTGTAAAGGTTTTGTGCATTGACATTGAGCGTCAGCTCGCCGCCGGCAACCGGCTCGTCGGCCTTGCGCGTATAGTCGAAGCTCGGAAGCACCCAGGGCTGCACTTCGGTGCCGCCAAGGCCGAGTATGCTTTCCTGGACCGAGAAACGATGGGCGCGCAGGTCGAAATAATTGCGATCGTTGAGCCCCGTCAGGTAGATCTGATCGTCGCGGTAGTATTGGTTGTAGCCATCGATGTTGTAGGTGTGAGCGAAGTTCTTGTCGCTCTGCACCATCACGTCCCAGCCGAACGTCCAGCGCGGGTTGATGCGGAACTCGCCCTTGCTGCCGATCATGCCGCGCAATGTCGTCGTAGCGTCGACCGTCCCGCCCGGGAACGCGCTCGGCTGGAGCTGGTAGATGCCCGCGGCCTTGACGCTGTAGGCGCCGTTGTTGAAGCGCTGGCGCCACTCCGCTTCGGTGAGAAAGCCCTGTTTTGTGTAGCCCGTGACGGTTGTGGTGAGATCGTAGGTGGGCGACAGCGCCCAGTAATATGGCACCACGAGGCCGGTGCCGGTGTAGGTGCCGAAGCGCAGGCTGGGAGACAGCAAGCCGGTCTTGCGCTTGACCGTGTGGTCCGGCACCTCGAGCACAGGAAAGTAGGCGATCGGCAGCCCGAACAGCTCGAGCCGCGAGTTGATGAAACGGATCGTCTTTTCCTCGCCGTTCCAGACGATCTTGGTCGCCTTGACGCGCCAGATAGGCGGCTTTTCGGGATGTTCCTCGCAGGGTTTGCAGGCCGTATAGACGCCACTGTTGAACGTCGTCACGCTGCCGTCCTGCCGCTCTCCGCTCTCGGCTGCGAAGTAGGTTTCGTCTGTCGTCTCGATGCGGATGGCGTTGGCGAATCCTTCGCCCAGATCATCGGTCACATCGAGCTCGTCCGCATAGTGGCGGTTGCCGTCCGCATCGACCATCTCCACGTCGCCGAAGGCGTACATGCGCGATGTGTTGCGGTTGAATTCGACGCGTTGCGCGACCAGTCGCCGTCCCTGGTAGGCGATCCGGACATCGCCGGACGCCACGACGATTCCGGTGTCCTGGTCATAGGTCAGCGTATCGGCCTCGAGCAGCATCTGCTCGTTTTCGAGCGTTGCCTGGGCTGCGCTCGGACTTGTCGCGATCGGGGCCATTGCGAGCGCAGAACCGAACGCTGCGCCAGCCAGGCGCATCGTCACGACGGTCGCTCGCAAGCTTGCCCGCCCGATCCCCACTAACCGTCCTCCCTGTGCAGCAGGAAAGTCACCCCGAAGAACATTGCCACCACAACCGGCACCCAGGCTGCGAACACGGGTGGGATGAAGCCCACATTCCCGAATGCCGTGAAGACGACCAATGCGACATAAAGCAGAAAGCCCGCAAGGATGCCACCCAGAATCACCGCCGTGGACTGGCCGCTGCGTACGAAGCGCAGCGAGACCGTGGCGGCAATCAGCGTCATTGCGACCATCAGCGCGGGAAGCGCGACAAGTGAATGAAATTGCATGGCGAACCGGTTCGGATTCAAGCCCAGCGCGCGCGCCGCGCGAACCTTCTCGGGCAGGTCGTATACCGATGTCGCCTCCGGCGCGGCCAGTTTCTGCTCGATGATCTCGGGCCGCAGTTCGGAGACGATGTCGGCGGTCGCCAGCTGCTCCGTCTGGCGGTTTGCGTACACCCGGCTGACGTCCTCCAGGTGCCAGAAGCCATCCTCGAGCGTCGCGGTGCGCGCGTCGTAGCGCTCGACCAGATTGCCGTCACTGTCGATCTGCAGGAACACCGCGTCGCCCAGCAATTGTCCGAAGCGGGCGGCCCTGCCGGCGCCAATGACCGTCACTCCGTCGCCCGCATCCTGCGAGAACCACGGTACCGCCAACTCGTCGGATCTGTCGGGCCGCCAGCCGCGGAAGGTAAGTTCCAGCTCCTGAACTTCCGCCAGTGCCCGCGCTGCAAGCGGATTGACAACGGTCACCGCGACCAGGCCGGTGAGCAAGCTCGCGAGGCAGAGCGGGGCCAGGAACTGCCAGGCGGAAACGCCGACGGAGCGCGCCACGACAAGTTCGTAACGGCGATTGAGCGACATCAGCACGCCGATGCCGGCGAGCAGCGCAACGAACGGCCAAACCAGCATCGCGATCATCGGCATGCGCATTGCCGAAAGGTAGATGCCCTTGCCGAGCGTATATTGCGGCAGGCTCCCAGCCCGCCGCGAAAACTCTGTGAAATCAACGATATAGGCTACAATGATGATGGCCAGCAGCACCTGCAGGATCATCACCACGTAGCGACGGAACAGGTAGCGCGAGAGCGTTGGCGTCACGATCTTGGTCCTCCGCCACGTCTCGCAAGCCGCAGTCCTTGCCCGACTGCCGCGGCGATCGCCGAGCCGAATGCGTCGACCCCTTCGATGGCCCTCTTCGGAATGCGCAGCGACATGCTGCCGACAATCAGTCCGCCGAAGACGACGATGGACCCAAGCGGCACCGCATAGGACAAGATCGCCAGTACCTGGCTTTCACCGGACCCGCCTACCGTCAGGAAACCGATCCCTCGCAGCACGAGCGCGATCAGCACCGCGAGCACGATCTGAAGCGGCTGTTCCTGCCGGCTGGTTCGCGCCTTGCCGCCGAAGTAGGCGGCAATCAGCCCGAAGGCGAGCGGATACAGCCATTCCGAGAAGCGCCGATGGATTTCGCGCCGAATATTGGACGGTCTGTCGACGAAAAGCGGGTCGTTGGGTTCCGGAGACAGCAGGTAGGCGGTCGTGAGTTCCTCGGCGCGATAGCCGCGGCCCCCGTCGCTCCGGAGGAACTGCGAGAAGTCGAGCGCCGTCGTCGCGAACGAGATGATCGAGACGGATCTGTTGTGATTGTTGCGTCGGTGGATTTCGCCGTCCGCGAGTACGAAGAGGGTTACACCCTCGCTATCGGTTATCGCCCCCCGCTTGGCATAGTAGATGACCTGCGTGTCCGCGTCGCGGCCGTCCACGATGACCACCCGCCCGAACTCGCCGCTTGGCAGTTCCGTGCCGATCTGCACGAACAGGTCGGAACCAAGCGTCACGAAGGACCCGGACTGGACGGCCCGGCGAATTAGGTCGGCACTGGCCGCAGTGAGGGCATCCTGCAGTTTGCGGTTCGACCACGGTTCGACCGTGTGCGCCATCAGAAGGCTGGCCAGCGTCGTCAGCGCGGCCAATGCGACAATCGGCCGGACGGTAGTGGAAGGCGCACAGCCCGCAGCCTCGAGCACGGCAAGTTCCGAATCCGTGTTCATCGTATTGAGGGTACGCAGGATGCCGATCAGCAGAGCGACCGGGACCACGAGCAGTGCGATCGTCGGCGTGAGGGTCAGCGCGACGATCAGGAAGCTGCGCGCGGCCTCTGCCGAGCCTGTAACCAGATTGACGTGGTGCAGAAGCTGGGTCGTCAACAGGATGCCGGTCACCACCAGCAGCGCCGAGAAGGTGAACGCGAACACGCGTCCGAAGATGTATCGCTCGATCAGCTTCATTCCGGCCCGGCCGTCATGCTGTATCGCGTGCCTGGCTGCCGCCGGCTGCAAAGCATCGACTGCGATCCGGCCATCATCCTGTCCCTTTCCGCGATATGGGGCCAGAATGGCTAATATTGACCCAACAAGCAGACTTAACCAATTGCAAATGCACTCCGAATGGTGAGCATCCCAACGGTGAAATATCCATTTGGCGAGGGTGTGGCGCAACCGTTTGCCCGCGGGCGCGGCATCGTGTAGGCCTCATCCGGTTCCGGCTTTCGCCGCTCGCCGGCGTATCGCGTTTTCCCCCGGCACCGCGCACATCGGAGTCTTCATGTCGAGCATCGTCGAAATCAGCTTTGCCCGTTCCGCCCGGCCCTCCGCAACCCTCTCGGTTCTGCTTGCCGCGGAGGGCGGCAAGCTCGGGCCTGCGGCCGCCGCCGTCGATCCGGCCGGCGTGCTCGCCAAGGCGTTCCGGGTCGCAGGATACAAGGGCAAGGCGCGCGCAACGATCGAACTGATCGCGATGGAAGGCTCGCCCTCCGATCGCGTCCTGGTGGTCGGCATCGGCAATCCGAAGTCGCCGGAGCCGGACGCCTGGGCCCGGCTCGGCGGCGCGATCGGCGCACATTTGGGCAAGGCGGCGAACGCCACCGTGTTCCTCGATGCGCCGGGCGTGGAGATCGGCGCTCGGGAAGCTGCCGACGTTGCGCTCGGCATCCTTCTCAGGACCCACAAATTCGACCGCTACAAGACGAAGAAGACCGACGATGAAAACGGCGCGCCGGCCAAGGTCGGGGTAACGCTCGTCACCGAGGCCGCGACCGCCGCGAAGCGTGCATTCACCGCTGTGGAGGCGCTCGCCGGCGGCGTGCGGCTCGCGCGCGATCTGGTCAACGAGCCGGCAAATCTGCTCGGCCCTGTCGAATTCGCCGATCGCGCCAAGGAGCTCGGCAAACTCGGCGTCAAGGTCGAGGTGTTGACCGAAAAGGAGATGAAGCGCTTCGGCATGGGCGCCCTGCTCGGCGTGGCACAGGGCTCCGCCCGGCCCCCACGCCTCGCCGTGATGCAGTGGCGCGGAGCGGGCCAGGGCAAGCAGCCCATCGCCTTCGTCGGCAAGGGTGTCGTTTTCGACACCGGCGGCAACTCCATCAAGCCGGCCTCGGGCATGGAGGACATGAAGGGCGACATGGGCGGCGCCGCAGCCGTCACCGGGTTGATCCACGCGCTCGCCGCCCGCAAGGCCCGCGTCAACGTGATCGGCGTCATTGGCCTGGTCGAAAACATGGTCGACGGCAATGCCCAGCGCCCGGGCGACATCGTCACCTCGATGTCCGGTCAGACGATCGAGGTGCTCAACACCGACGCTGAAGGCCGGCTCGTTCTGGCCGACGCGATCTGGTACTGCATCGACCGGTTCAAGCCGGCCTTCGTGATCGATCTGGCGACGCTGACGGGCGCCATCATGGTGGCGCTCGGCCAGCATCACGCCGGCCTGTTTTCGAACAACGACGAGCTCGCCGCGCGCCTGACCCAAGCCGGTCTTGCCACGCAGGAGCGGGTCTGGCGCATGCCGCTCGGCCCCGAATACGACAAGCTGATCGATTCCAAGAACGCCGACATGAAGAACATCGGCGGCCGCTACGGCGGCGCCATCACGGCCGCGCAGTTCCTGCAGCGCTTCGTCAAGGACAACACGCCCTGGGCGCATCTCGACGTGGCCGGCACCGCGATGGGTTCGCCGTCGACCGACGTGAGCCAGGGCTGGGCCTCGGGCTTCGGCGTGCGTCTGCTCGACCGTCTCGTGCGCGACCACTACGAGGGCTGAACCGCGGCGCCATGACCGAGGTGCTGTTCTACCACCTGACCGAGTCGACGCTGGAAGATGCGTTGCCCGGCCTGCTGGAGCGCAGCATCGCGCGCGGCTGGCGCGCCGTCGTCCAGACCGGCTCGGAGGAACGCCGCGACGCACTCGACCAGCACCTGTGGACGTTCCGCGACGATGCCTTCCTCGGCCACGGCACCGACCGCGAGCCGCACGCGGCGGAGCAGCCGATACTCCTGACCGTCACGACGGCCAATCCGAACGGCGCTGCCATCCGCTTCATCGTCGACGGCGCCGAGCCGCCGCCTCTGGAGCCTTATGAGCGCGCCGTCTTCATCTTCGACGGCCACGACCAGCCACAGTTCGAGGCCGCCCGACGCCACTGGAAGGACCTCAAGGCAGCCGGCCACACCGTCACCTACTGGCAGCAGACGCCGGACCGACGCTGGGAGCGGAAGGCGTAATATGAAGCACCTCGAAGGCCCGTTTTCGGAGATGCGCCCCGCCGGTCAGGGCTCCGGCGCGAGATAGCCGGGCAGGGCAGCCGCCTGCTTCACCCAGTCGGCGAACTGCGCCTCGTCGATCTCCTCGTCCTCGCGGATGTCGAGATAGCGCACTTCTTCGTATTTCGACTTGCCCGGCGGTTTCGGCTTCAGGAATCCGCCCTTGAAGAAAGTGACCTTCACGTATTTCGTGAAGCAATGGAAGCTCAGGAACCAGCCCCGCCCCTCGACGCCATAGAACGGCGAGTTCCACTTCACCGCCTTTTGGACGTCGGGCAGCGTGCGCACGATGATGGCGTCGAGCCGGCGGCCGACGTCGCGTTTCCAGCCGGGCATCGCGCCGATGTAGGCCTGAACCGGCGCGTCGCCTTCGGCCTTCGGAATTTGCGGATTGCCGCCCGAAAGCAACGTGACTTTCGTCTCGGTGGCTGCCGCCTTGGCCTTGCCGGCCTCGCGCGCCATCGGCCTATCCCTTCCGCTTCTTCGCAATGCCTGCGTTGAACGCAACGGCGGCACGCACCAGGGCCTTGAATGCGTCCTCGTTCACCCAGTCGCCCTCGAAGAAATCGATCGAGCGCCGCGTTGCGCCCGTGTCCTTGCCGTTGAACAGGCCCGCCGGATCTTCGAGCGCGGCACCCTGCGCGAAAGTCAGCTTGATCTTGTCCTTGTAGACCTCGCCTGTGCAGATCATGCCGTCGTGCTCCCACACGGCCACGCCCGACGGGTTCGACGGCTTGCGCCATTTCACGGTCTCAACCACCTGCGGATCGGCGGTCTTGATCAGCGCCCGCACCCTCGCGAGCGTCGCGCCGCGCCAATCGGCGAGGGCCGCGACCTTGGCATCTATCAGCGCGGACGGGGATTCGTTTCCCTCGGAGCGGGTCATGTCTGTTCCTTTTTCGGTTAGCCCGGCCTGTCGAAGAACTGACGCTGTCAGCCGATTTGTCAACCGTAGCGCAAAAGCCGCCCTAATCGGCCGCCCCCCTTGCGCCGGGAGGGCGCCTCCGCCATTAACGCCGCGCCATGCTGACCATCACCGACCTGTCGCTCCGCGTCGCCGGACGCCTCCTGCTCGATCATGCTTCGCTGACGCTGCCGGCCGGCGCGAAGGCGGGCCTCGTCGGCCGCAACGGCGCCGGCAAGACGACGCTGTTTCGCGCCATCGCCGGTGACCTCGCCGCCGAGACGGGTTCGATCTCGGTGCCCAGGCACACGCGCATCGGCCAGGTCGCGCAGGAGGCGCCCGGCACCGACGAGCCGTTGATCGACATCGTGCTTGCCGCCGACACCGAGCGCGCCGCGCTGCTCGCCGAGGCCGAGCATGCGCACGACCCGCACCGCATCGCCGAGATCCAGACGCGCCTTGCAGACATTGACGCCCATTCGGCCGAAGCACGGGCGGCGACCATCCTCGCCGGCCTCGGCTTCGACCACGAGGCACAGAAGCGGCCGGCTTCGAGCTTTTCCGGCGGCTGGCGCATGCGCGTCGCCCTCGCTTCCGTGCTCTTTGCCCAGCCGGACCTGCTGCTCCTCGACGAGCCGACCAACTATCTCGACCTCGAAGGCACGCTCTGGCTGGAGAATTATCTCGCCCGCTATCCGCACACCGTGCTCCTGATCAGCCACGACCGCGACCTGCTCAACCGCGCGGTCAGCATGATCGTCCATCTCGAGCAGAAGAAGCTCACGCTGTGGCGCGGGGGCTACGATCAGTTCGAGCGCCAGCGGGCCGAGAAGATGGAGCTCTTGGAGAAGAGCCGCGCCAAGCAGGAGTCGGCGCGCAAACACATGGAAGAATTCGTGGCCCGCTTTCGGGCGAAGGCCTCGAAGGCGCGCCAGGCGCAATCGCGCCTGAAGGCGCTGGAGAAGATGAAGCCGATCGAGGTGATGATCGACGAAAGCACGACGCCGTTCCGCTTCCCCGATCCGGCCAAGGCCGTGGCTTCGCCCATCGTTGCGATGGAGGGCGTGGCGGTCGGCTACAGGCCGGGCGAGCCGGTGCTCTCGCGCCTTACGCTTCGGATCGACAACGACGACCGTATCGCGCTGCTCGGCGCCAACGGCAACGGCAAGTCCACATTCGCGAAACTGCTTGCCGGCCGGCTGCAGCCGGAGCGCGGCACCGTCACGCGTGGGCCCGGCCTCAAGGTGGCAATGTTCGCGCAGCACCAGCTCGACGACCTGCGCCCCGAGGAAAACGCTTACGAGCACGTCCGTCGGCTGATGCCCGACGCGCCGGAGGCCAGGGTGCGCGCCCGCACTGCCCAGATGGGCCTGACGACGGAGAAGATGAACACGCCTGCCAGGGATCTCTCCGGCGGCGAGAAGGCGCGGCTGCTGATGGGCCTCTGCGCCTTCGAGGGGCCGAACCTCTTCATCCTCGACGAGCCGACCAACCACCTCGACATCGACAGCCGCGAGGCGCTGATGCACGCGCTCAACGAGTATGAGGGCGCCGTCATCCTGATCTCGCACGACCGCCATCTGGTCGAGGCGACGGCTGACCGCCTCTGGCTGGTCGATGGAGGCACCGTCGCGCCGTTCGACGGCGACATGGCCGACTATCGCCAGCTCGTCACCGGCCAGTCGGTGGACCGGCGCGAGAGGAGGGAGGCCGAGAAAGCCTCGAAGGCCGACCGGCGCCGCGAGGCCGCGCAGAAGCGCGCCGCGCTGGAGCCGCTCGCCAAACAGATCAAGGCGACGGAAGGGCTGATCGAGCGCACTCGCAAGCGCCTCGACGCAATCGAGGCCCAGCTCGAGGACCCCAGGCTCTACGAGCGCGATCCCAAGGCGGCGACCCAGCTCGCCAGGGAGCGTTCCGAGCTTGCGGCCGCGCTCGCGCGGCACGAAGATGTGTGGCTCAGCCTGTCGGCTGAATATGAGGAGGCGATGGCGCAATGACGATCAGGGTCGAAAACCGGGGCGAGATCGCGGTCGTCACCATCGACCGTCCCGATGCCCGCAATGCGGTCAATTCCGAGATGGCCGCGGCACTGTTCGAGGCCTTCGTCGCCTTCGACCGGGACGAAAAGCTCAAGGTAGCCGTTCTGGCGGGTGTCCCCGGCGCCTTCTGCGCCGGCTTCGACTTGAAACAGGCCGCCTCCGGCGGCGTCGACGAAAAATGGTTTGCCGAGCACAATCTCGATCCTTCCTTCGACGGCACGGACGACCGGCCGCGCAAGGGACCGATGGGCCCGACGCGGCTGACGCTATCCAAGCCCGTGATCGCCGCCATCTCCGGCCCGGCCGTCGCCGGCGGCATGGAGCTTGCGCTTTGGTGCGACCTGCGCGTCATGGAGCGCTCGGCCTATATGGGCGTCTATTGCCGTCGCTGGGGCGTGCCGCTGATCGACGGCGGCACCGTCCGCCTGCCGCGCATCGTCGGCCACGGCCGTGCGATGGACCTGATCCTCACCGGCCGCAAGGTGGACGCGGAGGAATGTCTTTCCATTGGCCTCGCCAACCGGCTCTGCGACGACGGCCAGGCGCTCGATGCTTCGCTTGCGCTCGCCGCCGAGCTGGCGCGGTTCCCGCAGGCCTGCCTGCGCGCCGACCGCATCTCGGCCATCCGGCAATGGTCGCTCGACCTGCCGCAGGCGCTCGCCAGCGAGTGGAAGAGTGCTGCCGTCTTTGAAGCCGAGGGCACCGCGGGTGCCGCGCGCTTTTCCTCCGGCAAGGGCCGAGGAGGGGACTTCGACGAAATCTGACGGTCGGTCGGCCGTGCACCGCCGGCGCAAGTTGGCCGGCGCCCGCCTGCTGCAACCGGGCGCCGGCCCGTCCGGCTAGCGTGACGCCGCCTGGATCATCTCGCACAGGGCGATGAGCTGGCTGTCGTAGCCGACGCGCTGCGAGGTCACGTCGGCGCAGGTGCGCCGGTAGCTCTGCAACTCCGCGCTCGACATCCCGGAAACCGCGGCGGCGGGGCTGAATGCGCCGCCCGATCCTGGGCCTGCCGCTCCCCCTGAGCCTGCAGGTCCCCCTGCTGCCGCATCATCACCGCTGAGCAGGCCGGGGACGGCGCCGGTCAGGCCGGAAACCGCGCCTGTTTCGATGCCGAGGTCAACGCCGGCGGCCGTGCCCGCGCCGTCACTGCCGAGGCTGAGCGCAGCGGCGGTGCCGTCGTCCCCGCCGATCGAAAGGTCGGCGTCCGCGTCAGCCGCGGGAGCCGACAGCGTGGAAAGGGCAGGCTGGGCGCCGATTCTCGCCGATGCGGCGGCACCCTCACCGCCGCCCAGGTTCACGTCGGCATCGACCGTGGCGTCGGTCGCATCGTCCGGGGCGATCGGAGCCGAAAGCAGGCTGCCGTTTCCGCCCAGCGTGGCGCCCACGTCGGCAATGGCATCGCTATCGTCGGTCGCCGTTCCGCCGAGCGTCACGTCCAGCTCGGTCGGCGCCTCGGTTCCGCCCAGCGTGGCGTCCACGTCGGCAATCGCATCGCTGTCGTCGGCCGCCGTCCCGCCAAGCGTCACGTCGGCGTCGACGCCGTCGTCGGTATCCACGTCGGCATCGAGCAGAAGGTTATCGTCGTTGCCGGTGGTCGTGCCGTCACCGCCGTCCGTGCCGCCGGCCGAAACGTCCGCCGACACGCCAGCGCCGGTGCCGCCATCTGTCGCACTACCGGTGATGCCACCCGTCGTACCGGCGTCGCCGGTCGAGATGTCGGCCGAAAGTCCGCCGTCGGTACCGATCGATACGCCGAGGTCGCCGACGCCGACGTCGATGCTCTGGGCGTGCGCCGCCCCGAGGGCGACGAAGAACGCGCTGCTCGCCAGCGCGGCCGTGATCTTGTGCAGTCTCATGTTCCTTCTCCATCTGAAGCGTGCCGAGGCGGCGCCGTAGCCGTCGTGGCGGACCTACGCTGCGGCCCACGCTTCGTTCCGGCGCCCGGCTGGAGAGGGTTTGCGAACGGTTTCGCCGATCGTTCGAATTTGTCAGGCGAAGGGCCGGCCTTCCTCCGTTCGCTGGAAATAGATGAGGTCGAGCGCCGGCGATGGTCTTCCCAGCGCCGTCAGCATGGCGTGGACCTGGCCGCGATGGTGCGTCTGGTGGTTGAACAGGTGGCTGAGCGCCGGCGCCAGCCGTTGCGAGACGGTGCGCATGTCGGTCACCGTCGTGTAGGTGAAGCGGCCTGCCAGCGCCTCGTCGCTCAGGCCGTCAACCCAGTTCACGATCCGCTCGTCCTCGCTGCGGCGTGCGATCTCCAGCGCCCCGAGCGCCGGAAACAGGATCGTGTCGAGCTTGGTCGGCGCCTGGCCTTCGCCGGTGAAGCGCTTCATCCAGATGCGATCTGTGACCAGCAGGTGGTTGAGCGTTCCCATCACCGACTTGAAGAAGGCGCCCATGTCGCGCCGGAATTCCTCGTCGGTGAGCTCGGCGGCCGCCTCGTATACGATCCGGTTGGCCCAACGGTTGTAGGCCGCCATCATCGCGAAATGCTGCTTCACGCCTTGGTTCTCCATCCTGATCGACCCGCGGCTGCATAGCACGGCCGCCTGGGCCGATCATATCCGGCTGTGCCGCATCCTCGGGCCTTCACATCGCCGGCCGCCGCCGCTATAGAGCGCGCCACTCCAGGTTTTCCCAGTTTTCGAAGGATATCCAATGGCCATCGAGCGCACCTTTTCCATGATCAAGCCGGACGCGACCAAGCGCAACCTCACGGGCGCGATCACCAAGATGCTCGAGGACGCAGGCCTGCGCGTCATCGCCTCCAAGCGCATCTGGATGAGCAAGCGCGAGGCCGAGGGCTTCTACGCCGTGCACAAGGACCGTCCCTTCTTCGCCGAACTGGTCGAGTTCATGGCCTCCGGGCCGACCGTCGTGCAGGTGCTCGAGGGCGAGGACGCGATCGCCAGGAACCGCGAGGTGATGGGCGCGACCGACCCGGCCAAGGCTGCCGAGGGCACGATCCGCAAGACATACGGCAAGTCGATCGGCGAGAATTCCGTGCATGGCTCCGATGGCCCGGAAACCGCCGCGCAGGAAATCCGCTACTGGTTCTCCGACATCGAGATCGTCGGCTGATCGGGCAGGGCGGCGGACGGGGAACGTCGCCCGCCCTTTTCCTCAGGCCCGCATCAACTCGACGCCCGTGCGTGCGGGCGTCAGCGCGCGGGCGAACGCCTCGAAATCCTGCCCCGGCAGCGCCGGGCTGTAGAGCCAGCCCTGGAAGCAGTCGCAACCATGCTCGCGCAGGAATTCCTCCTGCGTGACCGTTTCGACATGCTCGGCGACGGCCGCCAGCCCGAGGGTGTCGGCCATCGCCAGGATCGTCTTGACCAGTGTCCGGTCGTTCTCGGCCTTGCCGATGTCGGCCACGAAGCTGCCGTCGATCTTCACCTCGTCGAAGGGCAACCGCTTCAGATAGGTGAGCGATGAATAGCCGGTGCCGAAATCGTCGAGCGACAGTCGCACGCCGGCCTGCTTGAGCTGGGTGAGGCGGGCTGCGATCGCCTCCTGGTCGCGCGCCATCACATGCTCCGTCACTTCGATGGTCAGCAGGCCCGTCTGGATCCGGTGCTCGGCCACGAGCTCGCGGATGAAGTCGACGATCTCGTCGCTGTGGAAGCACTGGACGCTGAGATTGACGGCAAGACGCAGGTGGTCGAGCCGGGGTGTGGCACTCCATTCAGCCAGCCGCTTCACGCCGCTCGCCAGCACGATCTTGCTCAGTTCGCAGATCAGCCCGAACTGCTCGGCGAGCGGAATGAACCGGTCGGGAAGAATCATGCCGTGCACCGGGTGGCTCCAGCGGATCAGCGCCTCGGCGCCGACAACCTTCCCGTCGCGGCCGATCTGGGGCTGGTAGTGCAGCGCGAGTTCGTCGCCGCCGCGCGCGATCGTTTCGCGCAGTTCGGCCAGCAGCCGGTAGCGCCTGGATTCGCCATCCATCGAAACCGGGTCATACAGCGCCAGGCTGTCCCGGCCGGCCGACTTCGCTTCGTACATGGCGATGTCGGCGCATTTCATGATCTCGTCCGGCTTGGCGCTCTGGCCGTCGAAGACCACGACGCCGATGCTCGCCGAGGCCTGGTGGCCGATGTTGTCGATTTTGAAGTTTTGCCGCATCGCTTCGATGATGCGGTTGCCGATCGTGATCGCGCGCTGCGATGCGGCACCATCGCTCTGGCCGATCCCCTCCAGCACCACCACGAATTCGTCGCCGCCGATGCGCGCCACGAGGTCGTCGTCGCCGACCGCCGACCCCAACCGTTCGGCCACCTGGATCAGGTATTTGTCGCCAACGTCGTGCCCATGCGTGTCGTTCAGCGACTTGAAGTTGTCGAGGTCGATGAACAGCAGCGCGCCGCGCTGGCCCCGCTCGCAGCAGCGCTCGATGGCCTGGCCCATCCGGTCCATGAAGGCGCGCCGGTTGGGCAGGCCTGTCAGCGTGTCGAAGTAGGCGAGTTGCCGGACGGCGATCTCGTTGCTCTTGCGCAGCGTCACGTCCGACATGTAGCCGTGCCAGGTCACGCAGCCGTCCCTGATCTCCGGCGTGGCGGAGACGCGCAGCCACCTGCGCTGCCCTTCGCGGTCGATGAACTGGTGTTCGATGTCCCACGGCTCGCAATTCGCGGCCTTCTCGCCCATCAGACGGCCATAGGCTTTGCGCTCTTCCGCGGGAATTCCCGAAAGGAACGCCTCCGGACGTTCGGTGAGCTCTGCCACGCTGATGCCGGTAATCCGTTCGAACCCCGGGCTGATGTAGTTCAGGACTGTCGGCTGGCCGGGGGCCCTGCTGATCTGGAACAGCGCGCCCGGAACCTCGCG
>Ga0207868_1001328_pt1 | contig 18181 bp, 17 predicted proteins | sample Passage237B_FD_187370 | JGI IMG/M metagenome (GOLD analysis project Ga0207868, IMG submission 187370) | Cellulose adapted compost microbial communities from Newby Island Compost Facility, Milpitas, CA, USA - Passage2 37B (SPAdes) (version 3) ... | reverse complement strand
AACAATGATCCCGCCCCTCCCTGCCTTGGTCCGCGCGGATCCACTGGCATAAGACCTCGTCCGATCGGCAGCGATCGCGTATCCCGTTCCCTCAGTATGGCATGCGCCTCGTTCCAAGCGATCGCCGTCGGTCACAGACGGAAGGAATGCAAGGCGACGGGGCCGGTGAGCCTCGTGCTTCGTGGTATGAACCTGAACACCATGCCACTCCGCCATCGTTCATCTTTGCCTTCCATCATGCCCCGCCTCGCTCCCACTCTCCTTCGTGTGTGCTGCATCCTCATGCTTGCATGTGCCATGATGCGCTGCAGGCACAGACCGTCCGCGGCACCGTGATCGATCACGGTACGCGCGCCCCCATACCCGGGGCCATCGTCTCGATCACGGCCGACAGCACCATCCAACGCCGCACGATGACCAACGAGGCCGGGATCTTCCGGCTCGACAGCCTACCCATCGGTCGGCGACAGCTCGCCGTATCGGCCATGGGCTACGAGCCGGTGGTGGTGGGCAATATCCTGGTGACCTCGGCGAAGGAAGCGGTGCTGACGATCGAGTTGAGCGAGTCGCCCACCGAATTGGCCGCCGCCACCGTGGAGGGCGAGCGACCCGGCGAAGTGCGCAACGAAATGGCACTGATCAGTGCACGTCGGTTCAGCGTGGAGGAGACCGATCGCTACGCCGGCAGCCGCGGCGATCCGGGTCGCATGGCCAGCAATTTCGCCGGGGTGCAGGGCGCCGACGACAGCCGCAACGACATCGTGGTGCGTGGCAACAGTCCCATGGGCGTGCTCTGGCGCTTCGAGGGCGTGAACATTCCCAACCCGAACCATTTCGCCATCCCGGGCACCGGCGGTGGCCCCGTGACGATCCTCAACAACAAGTACCTCGCGAACTCCGACTTCTTCACCGGTGCCTTCCCCGCCGAGTTCGGTAACGCCACAGCCGGCGTGTTCGACCTGCGGATGCGCAACGGCAACGCCGAGAAGCACGAGTTCGTGGCGCAGTTCGGCTTCCTCGGCACCGAGCTGATGGCCGAAGGCCCGCTGAGCAGGAAGCACGGCAGCAGCTATCTGGTGAACTACCGGTACAGCACGTTACGGCTGTTCGGCTTCATGGGGATCAAGATCGGCACCGATGCCATCCCGCAATACCAGGACGGGGCCTTCCGGGTGAACTTCCCCTACCGCAAAGGTGCCGTGGCCGCGTGGGGCATCGGTGGCACCAGTCGCATCGACATCATCATCAGCGATCAGGAGAAGCCCGACACCACCACCCTGATCTATGGCGACAACGACCGCGACCAGTACTTCCGGTCGCGCATGGGCACGGCGGGCATCACTTGGACGCATTCGCTCGGGGAGCGCACCTACATGCGGGCCACGGCGGCGGTGAGCGGCCAGGTGGTGGCACCGTATCACGACTATGTGTACCGCCATGTGGAAGAGGGCCGCTACGTGGTGGACAGCCTGCCACCGCTGCTGCGGTACACCTTCACCGAGAACAAGGCGATGCTGTACCTCCGCGTGGACCACAAGCTGGGTCGCCGCACTGGTTTGCGCGCGGGCATGAACACCGAGCAGCAATGGAATTGCTACCAGGACAGTGCACGTTCCCTGATCGGCGCCATAGAAGCGGGGGAACCGAACACCCTGGCCCCGTGGCGCGTGCGCTGGGATGCACAGGTGAGCGCCGTGCAATTGCAGCCGTACGTGTAATTGCGCCATCGTTTCAACGCGAAGTGGACAGACACGATCGGGATCAACAGCCTGTACAGCACGATCAACGCCAACAGCTTTTCACCGATCGAACCACGCGCGGGGCTGTCGTTCGCGCCCGATACACGGCAGCGGTTCTCGGCCGGCTACGGTCTGCATAGCCAGTTCCAGCCCGGCTACCTGTTGTACTATGGTGCCACCACGATCAATGGTGATCCGCAGGAACAGAACACCGGCATCGGGCCCACGCGCACGCATCATTACGTGCTCGGGTACGACCGTGCACTGGGGCAGCGCTTGCGCATGAAGGTGGAGGCCTATTACCAATGGCTCTTCGACATACCCGTGAGCGTGGAGCCTTCCTCCTTCTCGCTGGTGAACACCGGCGCTGGCTTCGAGCGCTTCTTCCCCGACAGCCTGCACAACGCCGGCAACGGATACAGCCAAGGGGTGGAGCTCACCTTGGAGCACGCCTTCAGCAAGGGCTGGTACGGCCTCTTTACCGGATCCGTGTTCGATGCGCGATACCGTGGCAGTGATGGGGTGTGGCGCAACACCTCGTTCAACGGCAGGCACGCCTTCAACCTGGTGGTGGCACGCGAGATCACCATGAAGATGCGGTCGGTGCTCAGCATCGGCACCAAGTTCACCTACGCCGGCGGTCGGTGGTACGGCGCCGTGGACCGGGAAGCCAGTGCATTGGCCCAGCAGGTGGTATACGTGGACGCGCTGGTGAACACCAGGCAATTCCGCCCGTACTTCCGCGCCGACCTGAAGCTGGGCTACCGCTGGGACCGTCCGAAGGTGCTGCACGAGATCGGCCTCGACCTGGTGAACGTGACCGGACAGCAGAACCTCCTCACGCTCTCCTACGCACCCGGGCATCCGAGCGGCGACCCGATCCGCGAGGAGTACCAGCTGGGCTTCCTGCCACTGTTCTGGTACAAGGTGGAGTTCTGAGCCACCCGGCCCACGCCCCAAGGCCGATAGCCCTCCTTCCGCTCCGATCACCGATCGCCTGGGGCGTTCTTGCAAAAAACGCGGCTCGCGACCGTCCCCTTGGGCACGTCTTGCGATCCTCATCGATCCGGCCCAGGCCGCACCCCGCTCCCCGCGATCACCGCATGAACAGTGCGAAAGCGGCCCGGTCACTGCCACGGCAGGCGCTTCATGGTCCGGTTGCTTTGGTCGCACAAAACGCGTCGATCATGAAAACGTTCATCACCCTCAAGCAAACGCTCGTGACCGCCCTGGCATCCCTGTCCGTGTGGGGCACTTTCGGTCAAACCACACCGGATACGCTCTTCTTCCACGACGGTCGGGTCCTGCCCGCACATGTGAAGGAAATGGGCCTCGACGAGATCAAGTATCACCTGCCGGGTCACGAGCTGCTCATTTCCGTGGAACGCCACGATCTCGCCCTGGTGAAGATGGCCGACGGGAGCCAGGTCCGCATGCCGCGGTCCGAGTTGAACGCGCAACTGTCGGCCGCGGCCATGAACAAGACGCAGCTGGTCAAGTTCCATTTCCTTTCACCGGCCTGCGACCACATCACGTTCGGGTACGAACGGATGATCAGGCCCTGGACCAACTGGGAGGTCACCGCAGGCTATATCGGTGCCGGCTTGAAGACCGATGCTCCTCCTGTCTCCGGCTTCCTGTTCCGCACCGGGGTCAAGTTCATCACCCGCCCCGACCTGGTCGTGCGGGGCATGCGCCTATCCCATCCTCTGCACGGCCGCTACGTGAAGCCGGAGATCTTCTGCAGCTCGTTCAGTGGCGTCCATGGCGAGGTGCAGATCTCGTCCGGTCGCAGCACAGAGGTGTTCCGGAGCCACACCGATGCAGGCTTGCAGGTGGTGCTCGGGAAACAACGCTTCATCGGCCAAGGGGGCACACTGGACACCTGGGTGGGCGTGGGCTTCGCCGCCCGCATGGGGAAAACAACGGGGCACAGCACCTTCAGCGTGTACCGATACGGCCATACCTACCTGGGCAGGGAGAATCCGTTGATCCTGAGCGCCGGCATGAGCCTGGGCGTGGCCTTCAGGAAGGGTCCGGCTTCGGCAGCGCGCCACAAGTGATCCGCGGAACAGATACTGTCCCGTCCGACCTATCGCGCATCAAGCACACAGCATGGAAGCCCATCTCCGCCTTTCGACCCTCATCCTCTGGCATTCGCCATGCATTGTCCCGCGCAAGAGAGTGTTCGACCCTCGCTCCTGGTCTCAAGCCGTCGGACAGATGTGGGTCCGTGGGGAAGTACACTTCTCCCCTCATGTTCCACTGGTGACGGACATCGCCCGTTCCATGGTCAACCATGGTAACAGCATTGTGCTGATCACCACGTGACCTTTTGAGCGATCGACACCGCCCTGATGGCCGCGCGCACACGGCTTTCAGCGGCATCCAGTTCGTTCCCAACTATGCGATCGTCCACGTCTGCTCGCCGCGCAACAGGGCATCGAGGTCGCCCTCGCCTTTCTGCTCGCGGGCCAGGGCCATCTGGGCGTTCAGCTTGGCCTCGTGCGTGGGGCGGTCGGCCACGAAGAACACCCCGAAGGGACGCGGCAGGGCGCCCTCCTTGCGGGGGTCGTCGAAGATCCGCACCAGCAGACTGGCCTTGAAGCTGTCACGCTCGTCGTGCACCCACAGGTCGTTCACGCTGTGCGTGCCGTCGGTGAGGTCCACCGCCACGGGCGTGAAGCCATCGAGCTTGATGCCCCTGGTGCCGCCGGCGTACACCAGCGGCTGGCCGTGCTCCACGAAGAGGGTGTTCGCCGCCTTGGTGGCCTTCTCGGTGAAGACCTCGAAGGCGCCGTCGTTGAACACGTTGCAGTTCTGGTAGATCTCCAGCAGGCTGGTGCCGCGGTGGGCATCGGCCCGCAGCAGCATCTCGCGCAGGTGCTTCACGTCGCGGTCCATACCGCGGGCGATGAAGGTGGCATCGGCGCCCTTGCACAGGGCCAGCGGGTTGAAGGGGTGGTCCACGCTGCCCATCGGCGTGCTGCGCGTCACCGCCCCCTCGGGCGAGGTGGGCGAGTACTGCCCCTTGGTGAGGCCGTAGATCTCGTTGTTGAAGAGCAGCACGTTCACGTTCACGTTGCGGCGCAGCAGGTGGATCAGGTGGTTGCCGCCGATGCTCAGCGCGTCGCCATCGCCGGTGATCATCCACACGCTCAGGTCGGGGCGCACGCTGCGCAGCCCGCTCACGATGGCGGGGGCACGGCCGTGGATGCTGTGCATGCCGTACGTGTCGAGGTAGTACGGGAAGCGCGAGCTGCAGCCGATGCCGCTGATGAACACGATCTCCTCCTTGGGCCGACCCTTCTCCTTCAGCACGGTCTCCACCTGCTTCAGGATGCTGTAGTCGCCGCAGCCCGGGCACCAGCGCACTTCCTGATCGCTCGCATAGCTGACCTTGGGTGCCCCAGCTCCGTTCACGACTTCGTTCGCGGTGGTCATGCGGTGTGGGCGTTAATGAGTTGGAGTTCCTGCTCGGCCCGCTGGCGGATCTCCGTGCTGGTGAAGGGCAGGCCTTGGATCTTGTTCAGCCCCTGGGCGTCCACGAGGAATTCGGCGCGCAGCAGCTGCCGCAGCTGGCCACTGTTCATCTCGGGCACCAGCACGCGCTTGAAGCGCTTGAGGATGGTGCCGAGCTCCTTGCGGAAGGGGAAGAGGTAGCGGATGTGGAGGTGGCTCACGCTGTGGCCCTCCTCCAGCAGTTCCAGGGTGGCGGTGCGAATGGCGCCGAAGGTGCTGCCCCAGCCGATGATCAGCAGGTCGCCGCTCTCGGGACCGTGGGCCAGGTCCATGGGCGGCAGGCTGTCGGCGATGCGGCGCACCTTCTCGGCCCGCAGGCCCACCATGCGCTCGTGGTTCTTCGGGTCGTAGCTGATGTTGCCCGTGCCGTCCTCCTTTTCGATCCCGCCGATGCGGTGCTGCAGGCCTTTCATGCCCGGCACGGCCCAGGGACGCACGCCTTTCTCATCCCGCGCATAGGGCAGGAACGGACCCGCGTCGGCATCGGTGCGCGGCTGGGCGAAGGGCGGGGTGATGGGCTGCAGGTCCTGTGCCTGCGGGAAACGCCAGGGCTCGGCGCCGTTGGCGATGTAGCCGTCGCTGAGGAAGATCACCGGGGTCATGTGCTCCACGGCGATGCGGGCGGCCTCATACACCACCTCGAAGCAATCGGTGGGACTGCTGGCGGCCAGCACGGGGATGGGCGCCTCACCGTTGCGCCCAAAGACCGCCTGCCACAGGTCGGCCTGCTCGGTCTTGGTGGGCAGGCCCGTGCTGGGACCGCCGCGCTGCACGTTCACGATCACCAGGGGGATCTCCAGCATCACGGCCAGGCCCATGGCCTCGGTCTTCAGCGCGATGCCCGGCCCGCTGCTCGCGGTCACCCCCAGGGCGCCGCCATAGCTGGCCCCGATGGCGCTGCAGATCGCCGCGATCTCGTCCTCGGCCTGGAAGGTCTTCACGCCGAAATTCTTGTGGCGCGAGAGCTCGTGCAGGATGTCGCTGGCCGGGGTGATGGGATAGCTGCCGTAGAACAGGTCCAGCCCGGCCTTGCGGGCGGCCGCCACCAGGCCCAGCGCGGTGCCCTGGTTGCCAGTGATGTTGCGGTAGGTGCCCTTGGGCATGGGCGCGGGCAGCACCTCATACCGCGTGGTGAAGGTCTCGCTGGTGTCGCCGTAGTTGTAGCCGGCCTGCAGCACCTTGATGTTGGCCTCCAGCAGGTCGGGGCGCTTGGCGAACTTCCGGCGGATGAAGCCTTCGGTGCGCTCCAGCGTGCGGCTGTACATCCAGTTGATGAAGCCCAGCACGAACATGTTCTTGCACCGGTCCTTCTCCTTCATGCCGAGGGGGGTGCCCTCCAGTGCCGCACGCGTCATCTTGGTGACGTCCATGGTGTGCAGCACGTAATTCTGGAGCGACCCGTCGGCGATGGGGTTGGCCGCCTCGGGGTAGCCCGCCAGCCGCAGGTTCTTCGTGTCGAAGCCGTCGGCGTTGGCGATGATGATGCCGCCCTGCTTGAGCTTGGCCAGGTTGGCCTTCAGGGCGGCGGCGTTCATCACCACCAGCACATCGCACTGGTCGCCGGGGGTGTAGAGCTCCACACTGCCGAAATGCAGCTGGAAGCCGCTCACGCCGGCCAGGGTGCCCTGCGGCGCGCGGATCTCGGCGGGGAAATTCGGGAAGGTGCTGACGTCGTTGCCGAAGAGGGCGTTGTTCTCGGTGAACTGGGACCCGGTCAGCTGGATGCCGTCACCACTATCGCCCGCGAAGAGGATCACCACCTGCTCGCGCTGCTCTACGGTCTTGACCGCGGGGGTCGATTGGCTCATGATGGAAGCGGCGACAAAGGTACGGGGCCGGACGGGTGCCGTGGTGATGACCGTCAGGCCTCCACCGTGGCGTTCACCGCTTCCACCGCCTTCACCTCGGGGGCCACGCGCTTGATGGCCTCCTCCACGCCGGCCTTCATGGTCATGCGGCTCATGGCGCAATTGGTGCAGGCCCCGTGCAACCGCACGCGTACCACACCTTCGGGGGTCACCTCCTCCAAGGTGATATCACCGCCATCGGCCTCCAAGAAGGGGCGCAGGTCGGCCAGCGCGCCGTTGACACGTTCGGCGATGAGTTGCAGATCGAGGGGGTCCATGGGCTATGCCGTGACGGGTGCGGCCTCCAGGGCGGCGAGGCGCTGCCGGAAACTGGTGCAAAGGTCGTTGAACGCGGCCGATGCCGGGGTGCCTTGTTGCAGCACGGCGGGGCGGCCCACGTCGCCGCTCTCGCGGATGCTCTGCACCAGGGGCACTTCGCCCAGGAAGGGCACGTGGAGTTCCTCGGCCAATGCGCGGGCACCGCCCTGACCGAAGATGTAGTACTTGTTCTGCGGGAGTTCGGCGGGGGTGAACCAGGCCATGTTCTCCACGATGCCGAGCACGGGCACGTTGACGCTGGGGAGCTGGAAGAAGCCCACGCCCTTGCGGGCATCGGCCAGGGCCACGGGCTGGGGGGTGCTGACGATGACGGCGCCGCTGAGGGGCACCACCTGCACCAGCCCCAGGTGGATGTCGCTGGTGCCGGGCGGCAGGTCCACCAGGAGGATGTCGAGCTCGCCCCAGTCGGCGTCCTTCACCAGCTGTTCCAGGGCCTTGCTGGCCATGGGCCCGCGCCAGGCGATGGCCTGGGAGGGATCGGCGAAGAAGCCGATGCTGAGGAGCTTCACGCCGTGGCTCTGCACGGGCACGATCCAGCGCTTGCCGTCCTTCTCGGTGGTGGTGGGCCGCTCCAGCAGCACATCGAACATCATGGGCATGCTGGGCCCGTGCACGTCGGCATCCACCAGGCCCACCTTCAGGCCTTGGGCGGCGAGGCCGGCGGCGAGGTTGGCGGTGATGGTGCTCTTGCCCACGCCGCCTTTGCCGCTGGCCACGGCCACGATGTGTTTCACGTGCGGCAGCACCTTGCGCAGCTGGCCCCGCTCGCCGCTGAGGGGCGACACCTGCACCACCACCTGCACATCGGGACCCAGGGCCTGCTGCAGCTGGAAGGTCACGGCCTCTTCCATGCGCTTGCGGCTGTGCATGGCGGGGTTGCTCACCTCCACATGCACGTGGATGGTGCGGTCGTCCACGGTGACCTCGCGCACCAGGTCGAGCTCCACGATGTCCTTCTTGAGGTCGGGCTCGATGATGCGGGCGAGCGCCTGCTGGATGGCTTCGGGGGTGATGGACATGGCAGTGCGCAAAGGTAGCCACCCCCCCTACCACCCGAGTTCCACCGCCGGGTCCCAGAAGCGCCGGGCGAAGTGGACCACGCGATCGTCCTTCACCTCCACCCCTTCCTTGCGCAGCAGCGTTTCCATGGCGGTGGGCGAGCCGAAGTGGTGCTTGCCGGTGAGCAGGCCGATGCGGTTCACCACGCGGTGGGCGGGCACCTTGGGCTTCACGGTGTGGGCGTTGTTCATGCAAAAGCCCACGATGCGGCTGCTGCGGGCGGCGCCGAGGTATTTGGCGATGGCGCCGTAGGTGGTCACGCGTCCGCGGGGCACCTGGCGCACCACGGCCATCACATCGGCGAAAAAGTCGCGCTGCTGGACGGCATCACCGATGAGCTGTTTGGGGGCCATGGGTCAAAGGGCGTCGCTGCCCAGCCAGCCTTCGCGGTGGAGCAGGGCGCGGACCAGGGTGGTGCGCCTGCGCACGTCGTCGGGGCCGCGCACATCGAGCAGGAGGGCGAAGTAGGCCGTGCGCCCGCCGCGCCGCACCCAGCCCACATACCAGCCATGCTGCGCGTCGGTCCGGATGGACCAGCCGGTCTTGCCTTGTATGGTCCAGGTGGCGGTGCTGTCGCCGGGCAGCAGGGCTTTCACGGCGCGCTGGTGGGCGGGATCGAAGGGCAGGCGCTCCTCATCGAGGTATTGGAGGAAGTGCAGTTGCTGGCCGGGGGTGATGCGCAGATCGCCCTGGAGCCAGAAGCGGTGGATGCTGTCGCCCCGGGCATGATTGCCGTAGTCGGCGGTGTCGAGCCAGTGCTGCATGGCCTCCGCACCGGCGCGGCGGGCCACCTCCTGGAACCAGGGCACGCAGCTCACGGCCATGGCCTGGTGCATGGCCAAGGGGCGGTCCCATTCGGGGCGGCGCGGGTGGCCGTCCCAGGGGATGATGGTGCCGGTGTCGGCCACGGCGCCGGTCTGCAGGGCCACCAGGGCGTTGAAGGGCTTGAAGGTGGAAGCGGGCAGCTGGCCTTCGCGGTGGCGCACGGTGTCAGACACCTGGTAGCGGCCGCTGTCGGGCTCCCAGAGGACGAAGACGCCGGTGCTGCCGCTGTCGGCGATGATGCGGGCCCAGTCGGGACGGAAGCCGTTGGCGTCGCAGTCCACACGTTCATCCACCACGGTCCCATCGATCGCAGGCGAAGCACATCCTGCTACAAAGGCGAGGGCGAGAAGTCCTGGTACGGCGATGTGCATGGGTTCCCAAAGCTAGCGGACCTACGCCATGCCGAAGCGCACGTAATGGATCGTGCGCCCTTCCTTCAGCCACATGCTTTCATAGTATGTGCGGATGTTCAGCACGGCCTGCTCCTCCGGTGGTACGCGGTGCACCAGGTCGGCGTACACGTTGTCGCTCTTCTCATAAATGGGTAGCTGGTGGGCGGCGATCTGCTCCAGGGTGTACTCGTAGAGCAGCGGGCTGTCGGTCTTCAGGTGGATGAGCCCGCCTGGCACGAGGATCTCCTTGTAGCGCGCCAGGAAGAGCGGACTGGTGAGGCGCTTGCGGGCCTTGCCGATCTGGGGATCGCTGAAGGTGAGCCAGATCTCGCTGACCTCCTGCGGCCCGAAACAACGCACGATGTGATCGACATGTGTGCGCAGGAAGGCGACGTTCGTGAGGCCGAGCTCCTTGGCCGTGCGGGCACCACGCCAGATGCGTGCGCCCTTGATGTCCACGCCGATGTAGTTCTTCTCCGGGGCCAACTGCGCCAGGCCCACGGTGTATTCGCCTCGGCCACAGCCCAGCTCCAGCACGATCGGTGCCTCGCACTTGAAGAGCTCGGCGTTCCAGCGGCCGCGCAGCGCCAGTCCATCGCGCATCAGTTCGGTGAACGAAGGCTGCACCACGTGTTCGAACGTGGCGTTCTCGGCGAAGCGCCTGAGCTTGTTCTTTCCCATCGGGGTGCGAAGCAACGAAGAGTTCACCAACACCGACCTTCGCGACATGTTCCGCGGAGCGCGCATCGCAGTGGCCCCCTTGGATTGGGGGCTGGGGCATGCCGCACGCGACATCCCGATCATCCGACGACTGATCGAGCTGGATGCCCGACCCGTGCTCCTCGCCGACAAGGGTCCGCTCGCCCTGCTGCGCGAAGCCTTCCCCGAGCTGCCCTTCGCTGTGCTGCCCGGCGTGGAGGTCCGCTATGGTCGGGGTGGGTCGCAGGTCTGGGCCATGATGCGGCAATTCCCCGCACTACTTCGGTCCATCCACGAAGAACGGTCACGCTTCCTGGAACTGCACAGGGAATGGCGGTTCGATGCCGTGATCAGCGACAACCGCTTCGGAGTGCGGGCCGATGGGTCGCCCAGCGTGGTGATCACGCACCAGGTGAACCCCATCACCCCGGTGGCTCAAGGCGTGCTGAGGCGATCGAACCGACGCCTGCTGGCACGCTTCGATCGCTGCTGGATCATGGATGAACCACAGGCTCCGGGATGGGCCGGCGAACTGTCCCACAGCGCCCACCTGCCACCGAACACGCGGTACATCGGCACCCTGAGCCGCTTCAAGCCGCAGGCGAACAACGGTGGACAGGAGCGCCGCATCGTGGCGGTGATCAGCGGGCCGGAACCGCAACGCACGCGGCTGGAGGGGAAGTTGGTCGCCGCCATGGCCAGGATCCCCGGCCGCCACCTGCTCGTGCGCGGGCTGCCCATGCATACGGGGGCGGGTGAGCACGGCACCATCTCCCTCCTCCCCCACCTCGGCAGCGATGCGTTGGCCGACGCGATGCAGGGTGCCGAACTGATCGTGTCGCGCAGCGGGTACACCACCTTGATGGACCTGCTCTCCCTCGGCCGACCCGCACTGCTGGTACCCACACCGGGCCAGCCCGAACAGGAATACCTCGGTAAGCTGCATGCCGGCTCGGGACGCTTCCTCGTCCAACCGCAGGACAGCCTCGACCTTGAAGCCGCACTGCACTGGGTACGCCACGTGTCCGCCCCCACACCCATTGAAGGGACAGCCATGCTGGACGCCGCGTTGGAAGATCTGGCACGACTGCTGTAAATGCGCAGGCCCTACCTTCAAGCCCGATGAAGATCAAGTTGCTCCTTTCCGCCGGATGGATGGTCCCCGCGCTGTGCGGCCTTGCACAAGGCGACGTGCAGGCGAAGCTGCGACAACTGGAAGCCGAACGCGCGGCCGTGCAGGCGCAAATGGCACAGATCACCGAGCGCATGGACAGCGTGAAGCTGGTGATCATCCGCAACGATCTGCAACGGATCGGCCTGCCCAAGCTGGAGCCGGGCGATGAGCTGATCGTGCATCCCGGCCACATGCTCGTGTACAGTGAACAACACGAACAGCCCAAGTGGACCGCCCACATCGCATCTCCCGACCTGATCACCGGCAACCTGGCCCGCATCGACTCGTTCCTGCCCGACCAGCAGGTGAAGACCGGCACCGCCGTCACGGCCGATTACTGGAACAGCGGCTACGACCGCGGCCACATGGTGCCCAGCGCCGACATGCGGTGGAACCGGGACGCGTTGGCGGCCACCTATCTGTACAGCAACATCAGCCCGCAGCTGCCCGACCTGAACCGGAAGACCTGGGCCGAACTGGAGGATTGGGTGAGGCGCTACGTGAACTTCAGCAAACGCCGGGTCTTTGTGGCCACCGGCCCCGTGCTGCGCGATGGCCTGCCCACCTTGCAGAAACCCGACCGCCGGAACGAAGTGAGCATTCCCGAGTATTTCTGGAAGGTGATCGCCGACCTCGACGGCGACAACCCCAAGGCCATAGGGTTCGTGATGCGCAATGCCACGCTGGACCATCCACCGATCAGCTATGCCGTGCCCGTGGACAGTGTGGAGAAGCTCACGGGCCTCGACTTCTTCCATGCCTTGGACGATGCCGTGGAGGACCGCATCGAGGCCATGCGCGAACCGAAGGATTGGTACGCCGAGGGCGACCCCTTCTTCGGCGAGGTGGAGCCCCTGCGCCCGCCGTTGCCCAAGGGCATGTTCAACACCGTGCAGGCACGGAAACACGTGGGCAGCCAAGCGACGGTGTGCGGCACCGTGGTGAGCACGCGCAAGACGGCGAAGGCCCAGGCCATCTACCTGAACTTCGACCGGATGCACCCGCACCAGGACTTCTATGCCACCATCTGGGCGTACAACGGGCCCAACTTCAGCTACGACCCAGAGACCTACTTCATCAACAAGAAGGTGTGCGTCACCGGCAAGATCACGCTCTACGACGACATCCCGCGGATCAGCATCAACAACGAAAAGGAGGTGATGCTGTACGAGGAAGCGGTGCGGTAGCGCAGTGCGGAGTCATCAAGGCTCAGAAGGGCAAAGGCTGAAGAAGGGCGAACGCTGAAGGACAAAGTTCGTAAGGACGAGAACCTCAGTGCTCTTGTGCCAGGCACTGCGTATTCCCAACCTTGGCCCACTCTTTCACCCTTTCTCCACTTTCACCTCACTTACCTCGCTACAACTACCAACGGACAAGTGCCAACAGCATCACACCCGCTGCAGTGTGATGCTGAAGATGGAGCCCGCGCCTTCCGTGCTCTTGACCGTGATGGTCTGATGGTGCGCCTCCATGATGTGCTTCACGATGGCCAGGCCCAAGCCGGAGCCGCCTTCGTTACGCGAACGGCTCTTTCCCACCCGATAGAAGCGCTCGAACACGCGCGGCAGATGCTCCTTCGCCATGCCGATGCCGTCGTCGGTCACCTCCACCACCTGCTGTTCGCCCAGCGGATAGGTGCTCACCGTGCAGGTGCCTCCCTCGCGCCCGTAGACGATCGCATTGTTGAACAGGTTCGTTAGCACCTGTTCCAGTCGCGCGCGGTCGCCGCGGACCAGGGTAGCAGCAGGTACGGCGTTCACCAGGCGAATGCCCCGCTCGTTCGCGGCGAGATCCACGCCTTCCATGCTCGTGCGTACGAGGTCGTGCAGATCGATGTCCTCTTCGTGCAGCCCTATCACGCCGCTCTCCAGCTTGGTGATCAGGTCGAGGTCCTCCACCAGCTTGATCAGGCGGTCCACACCGTTGGATGCGCGATCGAGGAAGTCGCGGTTCACGCGTTCATCCTCCAATCCCCCTTCGAGCAGGGTAAGGATGTAGCCTTGGATGTTGAAGATGGGCGTCTTCAGTTCATGCGCCAGGTTGCCGATGAATTCGCGCCGGAATTGCTCGCGCGCCTCCAACTCGGCGATCTCGGTATTCCGTTCCCGCGCCCAGGCACGTACCTCGGCATGCACCTGTCCGAGCACATCACCCTTCATCTGCTCTCCTGGCGTGCCGGTGCTGCCGCGCCGCAGGTCGTGCACAGTGCGGTAAAGGGCTTTGATCCGGGCATGCACGAAGCGTTCGATCCCGAACAGCACCGTGCCATAGGTGACCACCAGCAACGTTGCTCCCAATGCCAAGGGCCACCAGGCAGGTGTGCGCGGCCATGCGGATCGGACACCGTAGGCCATCACGACGGCCACGACCGTCACGATCAGCGCAATGAAGAGCGCCACCTGGCGTGGAGGAAGGGGACGCACGGGTGATGACGATCGGAGCAGGTCCGACACGTGGCCGAAGATAGCCGCCTGTATCGTGTAACCCGCGCCCGACAAGGGTTTTTAAGAGTGGCGAAACATTCGCTTAACGCACTCCGGGTACTTTCGTCGGCCTTTTGAACATGACTTCGGGACTGATCCCGCTGCTGACCATCGCAGGCTCGTTGGGCCTGTTGATCCATGGCATGAAGGCCATGAGCGAGGGTCTACAGAAGGTGGCCGGGACCCGCATGCGGAACGTGCTGGAGGCCATGACGGCCAACCGGCTGGTCGGCGTGTTCACGGGCTTCGTCACCACCGTGCTGATCCAGCTCTCATCGGTGACTTCCGTGATGGCCGTGAGCTTCGTGAATGCGGGCGTGCTCTCGCTGCGTGGCGCGATCTGTGTGCTCCTGGGCGCCAACCTAGGCACCACCGTGAAGGCCATCCTGTTCAGTGCCGTGGGCGCGGCCGAAAGCACGATACACACGTTCGCCCTGCCGCTGGCGGGGCTGGCCATGCCCCTGCTGCTGATCAAGAACCGCCCGGCGAAGGCCATCGGTGAGTTCCTGATGGGGTGCGCCGTTCTCTTCATCGGCCTGGAGTTGTTGAAGAGCGCCATACCTCCGCCCGAGGCGGCGCGCCTGGACCTGCTCCGCGCACTCATCGGCCATGGCATTTGGTCGGTGTTGTTGTTCGTGCTGATCGGCTTCCTGTTCACCGTGGTGGTACAGAGCAGCAGTGTCGCGCTCGCCGCCACGATGGCGCTGTGCGAAGGCGGCATCATCGGCTACCAAATGGCCGCCGCCACCGTGCTGGGCATGAACGTGGGCACGACGGTCACGGCCAACATCGCCGCCCTGGTGGGCAATGCGTGGGCGCGGCGCACGGCACTGGCGCACTTCCTGATCAAGGCCATCGGCGTGACCTGGGCGCTGCTCCTCTTCGGCCCCTACCTGCGGCTAATCGATGCCGGCATGCAGTACATGCACGGCGCTTCGCCGTTCACCGATACCAACGCCCTGGTGTGGTCGCTCACCTATCTGCACATCTCGTTCAACGTGATCAACACCCTGCTGCTGATCGGCTTCGTGCCGCAGCTCGAGCGTCACGTGACCCACATGGCACCCTCGCGCACCCGGAAGGACGAGCAATACCGGCTGAAGTACATCGACGATCCGGTGATGGGCCTGTCGCCGGAACTCTCGTTGCTGGAGGCGCGCCGCGAGATCGCGCAAATGGGCCGTACGTCCGCCGGAATGTCGGGCATGCTGAAACGCTTGTTGGTGACCCGGAACGAAGCGGAACGCTCGGCTTTGATGCGGAAGATCGCATCCACCGAAGAACTCACCGACCGCATGGAGGAGGAGATCAGCCGCTACCTCACCCGCACCAGCGCCGAGGCCAGGGACGAGGAGGTGAGCGAACGGATCCGCGCCATGCTGGCCATGATCGGCGACCTGGAGCGTGTGAGCGACATCTTCTACCAGATGTCGCGCCTGATGGAACGCAAGCACGCGGAGCGGCTGTGGTTCACACCCGAACAGCGGAGCAACCTTCAGGCGCTCATCGACCTGCTGGACGAGGCCTTTACGGTGATGCAACGCAACCTGGAGGCCGAGGACGGTGCTGTGGCGATCGATGCCGCCGTGGCCGTGGAGCAACGTATCAACCACATGCGCGATACGCTGCGCCGCAGCCATCTGAAGAGCATCGAGGCGGGCCACTACAACGTGAAGAGCGGCCTCGTGTACAACGACCTATTCAGCAGTTGTGAGAAGGTGGGCGACCACCTGATCAACGTGAGCGAAGCGCTCGTGGGCAAGGTTTGAATGATGGCCGGGCTTATTGGCCCAACACGAGCTCGCTCGACGTGACCGTGTTGCTGTGGTGCAGGGCACGGTCCACCATGTACACGGTGTAGCGCACGGTATCGGCGCCCGGAGCCACGTACAGGGGCAGGGGATCGATCGCCAGGGCGATCTCGCCTTCGAGCGCCTTGTTCTGTCCGGTGGGCGTGAGGCGCGGCACGCGGTAGTACATGGGGAACTCGGTGAACGGATGGTGCACCCACTCGCCGTTCTGCCGGTAATAATGCTCCACGAAGAAGTTGTGGTAATACGCCGATGTGGTGTCGAAGGGCGGCTGAATATCGCCCGGATCAAGCCCCACATCTCCATCACCATCGGTGAAGTACACCACCAACGAAGCCGAATCGCCGAAGACCTCGAGCGAGCGGAACTCCAGCCTGGGCTCCACGGGGAACTTCTCCTCGGGTCGGCAGCCCGCCAGGAACAGCACGCCAGCCAGCAGGGACAGGCCTACTTTCGCGACGGTCCTTTGCGCTGCCTTCATGGTACCAAAGGTATCGTGCTCCGACCGCCCATGCCACACGTCGTCCCCGCCGACCTGCTCGACGCCCCCTTCGCGGTGGACGGACCGGCGGCCTTCGATGCGCTCGCGCTGCGGCTCTTCCGCCTGCACGCGGAACGGAACCCGGTGTACCGGGGTTTCCTGCTTGGTCTCCGGCTCGACCCTGCCACGGTGCGCAGCGTGGACACCATTCCCTGCCTGCCGATCGGGCTGTTCCGCAGCCACAAGGTGCTGCTCGAACAGTTGGAGGCCGGACTGACCTTCACCAGCAGCGGCACCACGGGGGCCACCACCAGCACGCACCACGTGCCGTGGCCGGAACTGTACGAACGCTCGTTCACGACCTCGTTCCGTGCCGTGTACGGCGACCCGTCGGAATGGCGCTTCCTGGCGCTGTTGCCCGCCTACCTGGAACGGCAGGGCAGTTCGCTCGTGTACATGGCCGAGAAGCTCATCGCGGCCAGCGGCGACCCGCTCAGCGGCACCTACCTGTACCGCTATGACGAGCTGGCCGAGGTGCTGAAGCGATCCGAGGCCGAGGGTAAAAAGACCCTGCTGCTGGGCGTCACCTTCGCCCTGCTCGATCTGGCCGAGCAACACCCGATGCCCTTGCGGCACACGGTGATCATGGAGACGGGCGGCATGAAGGGACGGCGGCCCGAGATCGTGCGCGAAGCGTTGCACAAGATCCTGAAAGAGGCGTTCCATGTGCCCGCCATTCACAGCGAATACGGCATGACCGAACTGCTGTCGCAGGCGTGGAGCACGGGCGATGGCATCTATCGTTGTCCGCCCTGGATGCGGGTGCGGATCCGCGAGGTACACGATCCCTTCGCCACGGTGCCGATGGGCCGCACCGGTGGCATCGATGTGATCGATCTGTGCAACATCGCCAGCTGTCCGTTCATCAGTACGCAGGACCTCGGAAGGCTGCATACTGATGGTAGCTTCGAGGTGCTGGGAAGGTTCGACCACAGCGATGTAAGGGGGTGCAATCTGCTGGTGGAGTAGGAATGCGGCCGGGCTATCTTTGGGACATCATGAACACTAAGGAACTTCGCGAAAAGGCCCACAAGACCGTGGATGCCGTCCCCGACGACAAGCTCCAACGTTTCGTCAGCATCATCGACGAAGTGAAGGCGATGCTGGACGAGGCGGAGTTCGATGCCCGCGTGAAACGCATCATCGACGAGAACCGGGGACTGCTCCAACGGCTCGCCCAATGATTTCCTTCGTACAGGCGGAGCGTGTGCATGCACTGCTCGTGGCTGAATTCGGAGGTGCCACCGGCCTGCGGGATCCCGGTGGCCTTGAAGCCTGCCTCGCGCGGCCCTACCAGACCTTCGCGGGTGAGGATCTGTATCCTACCCCTGCTGGGAAAGCAGCCGCCATGCTGGAAAGCATCATCATCCGCCACCCGTGGATGGACGGCAACAAACGCACGGGCTACGTGCTGATGGAACTCGTGCTGGATGAAGCGGGCCTGACCCTCAATGCCAGCGAGGATGACAAATACGCCATGACCATCCGCGTGGCGGAAGGCAAGTCATCCGTGGAAGAGATACAGGCGTGGATCGAGGCACGGATACGACAGGTATAGCGGTGAGTTCGGAACCGCAGGGTCGCCTTCGGCAGACCACTGCGGAGGCTGGAGGACACCCTGCACAGACTTGGGAATTGGATGTCACCATTTTCAACAGATTTCTATCTTCGCCAGCCAATCCACATCCTATGCAATGCAATGCAATGCAATGCAATGCAATGCAATGCAATGCAATGCAATGCAATGCAA
>Ga0207868_1001323_pt1 | contig 18209 bp, 13 predicted proteins | sample Passage237B_FD_187370 | JGI IMG/M metagenome (GOLD analysis project Ga0207868, IMG submission 187370) | Cellulose adapted compost microbial communities from Newby Island Compost Facility, Milpitas, CA, USA - Passage2 37B (SPAdes) (version 3) ... | reverse complement strand
GCAATGGCGGGTCGACCGCTTCTGCTTGGGCGATGGCCGTCGCCGACCGTAAGCTCCAACTTATCTATGGCGCGTCCGCCTTATCGCAGGCTTGGCCATGGCGCGATCCTATGCTGCGATCGTCGGCCGTTGCGGGCCGGCACGCGGCTGGGCCGCCGGCGCGCGCGGTTGTCGCTCCGCTCTGCGAAGCTCCCTCATGCCAGCCTGCTCCGAGCCTGTCAGGAGGGGCGAAATCCTGCGGAGGCCGCCTTGCGGCGAGGACCCCCGGCGCAAACGCCGCCCGGCGGTGGCCGGACGGCGTTCTTTCGTTGCACGCGGTCGAGACCGCTGCCGCCGGGTGCGGGGCGCGCACCCGGCGGCTTGCGGCTACTCCTCCGTCTTCGCCGGGCCGGCGTGCATGATGTCGTCGTCCTTCGGACCGTCGACGATCAGGTAGCCGGCCAGCCCGCGCTCGGCGCGCGACAGCGCGTGGTCGACCAGCACATAGTGGCCGGCGCGGTCGATCTTGAAGTCCACCGCGGTCGCGCCACCTGGCGGAACGGTGACCGTCTGCACGCCGGTTATCGTCGGCGAGGTGAAGCTGCCCATCGGATAGACGTGGTCGAAGATCTCGCCGATGACGTGGAAGGACGAGGTGAAGTTCGGGCCGCCGACGCCGAAGAAGATGCGCACGGTCTCGCCGACATTGGCGTAGAGCGGGTGGAACCGGGTGAGGGCGCCGACCGAACCGTTGAACAGGAAATATTCCGGGTTTTCGGAGATCAGCTTGTCGTAGTCCATCTCCAGCTCGCCCTTCGTGCCGAACGGCTCGACGGTGTAGAGCTCGCCCTGCATGACGTAGAACTCGCGGTCGACCTGCGGCAGGCCGCCTTCCGGCTCGACGACGATCAGCCCGTACATGCCGCTGGTGATGTGGTGGGCGACGCTGGGTGTGGCGCAGTGATAGACGTAGACGCCGGGCTTCAGCAGCTTGAAGGTGAGGATGGCTTCCTCGCCGGGCGCGATCTGGGTGAAGTCGGCGCCGCCGCCCGGCCCGGTCGCGGCATGGAAGTCGACGGAGTGCATCATCACGCTGTCCGCGGCGTTCTTGATGTGCAGCTCGATGGTGTCGCCCACGCGTGCGCGCAGCATCGGCCCGGGCACCTTGCGGTCGAAGGTCCAGTAGACATAGGTCGTCCCGTCATCGAGCCGGCCGGTCAGTTCCACCGTCTCCATGTCGACCCGGATCACCTGCGGGCCGCGCTGGGCGATGGGCCCCGGCATATCGGCAGGGTCGCGCACGACGTCGACCGCCTCCGTCTCCATGTCGGCGCGCGAGCCGGGCATGACGTGGATCAGGCCCTCCATGCCGGCGGCGCGGTGGCCGGCGATCGAGCAGAAATAGGCGAACTCGCCGACCTTGTTGGCGAGGAAGGAGAAGGTCGAGGAGGCGTTCTTGCCGACGACGATCGACGAGCGGGCCGCATACTGGTCGAGCACGATGTCGTGTTCGGCGCCCTCGCCGTTGATGAGGTTGATCTGCACGAGCTCGCCCTCGTGAACCATGAGGGTCGGGTTCACCTTGCCGTCGATGTCGCCGCCGACGCCGATATAGACCATGCGGCCTTCGGCGATCCCCGTCTTCAGGGTGAACAGAGTGGGGCTATGGTAGCTGATGACGCCGGTGCCGGCGGTGCCAGCGGCGGCCGGCTCGGCGGCTGCGGCGGGCTGGGCCTGGCTGGCCGGCGTCTCGCTCCCGTGCTGATGCTCCTGGGCATATGCGCCGGAGAGCCCGGCCATCACGGCAAACAGGCCGGCGGCGAGCAGCGCGATGGCCGCCGTCAGCGCGTTTCGGCTGCGTGGCCGCGTCGTTTCCGGTCCTGCCCTGCTTTGCTTGATCATTATGAGAAGTCTCCTTGAAGGGTGGGTGATCGTACAGCCCAGCATAGTCGCGGCGCGCCGGCTGCACTTTGCGCCGCCGCAATGAAGACGCCGGTCGCGGTCCGCCTGCGGGGTCTGCCCGGCCGCAGCTTGACCCCCGGCCGTCGCCGCGGCGGGGCCGGAATGGCTGGCGCCAGCTTCGCCGGCACCCCTTGCGCGATCCGGAGCGTGCCTGTCAGAACATGAGTTGACAACATCAACTTTTGTTTTCAATGGATATGCGAAGCAGCGGGCGTGGGGCTTGCCCGACGCGTAAGGCAGGGCGGCATGGAAAAGATGAGCGGACTGGGCGTTCAGGAGCGGGCGGTGCTCGACCTGATCGCGTCGAACCCGTTCGCCACGCAGCAGGAGATCGCCGCCGCGCTCGGGCTCGCCCGCTCGACCGTCGCCGCCCATATCGTGGCGCTCGCCAACAAGGGGCATATCCTCGGCCGCGGCTATGTATTGCCGCCGCCGCGCAACATGGTCTGCATCGGCGGCGCGGTGCTCGACCGGAAATACCATGCCCGCGCGCCGCTGGTCTTCGAGACGTCCAACCCGGCCGACGGTTTCCGCTCCTTTGGCGGGGTGGCGCGCAACGTCGCCGAAAACCTTGCGCGCCTGGGCGTCGCCGTCAGTTTCGTCTCGATCGTCGGGGACGACGACAGCGGCCGCTCGCTGTTGCGCCATCTGCGCGACCTCGGCGCCGATGTCAGCCAGGTCGTGGTCACGGCGCAGCGCCCGACGGCCGAATACGCGGCGATCCTCGATCCGGCCAACGAGCTGGTGCTCGGCATCGCCGACATGGACATCTTCGACCTGCTGACGCCCGAACATCTGGACCGGTTCTGGCCGCATCTGGCCTCGGCGAGCTGGGTGTTCGCGGACTGCAACCTGCCGGCCGCCACGCTCTCGGCGCTGATCGCGCGCCGCCAGAGCGCGCGCTTCGGGCTCGCCATCGACACCGTATCGACGCCCAAGGCCATGAAACTGCCGGCCGACCTGACCGGCGTGGACGTCCTGTTCACCAATGAAGACGAGGCGAACGCGATGCTCGGCACCGACGGGACCGGGCGACGGCTGCCGGCGTCCGATGCCGCCGGCCGTCTGAGGCAGCGCGGCGCGCGCGAGGTCGTGGTGACGCGCGGCGCGCGGGGCTATGCGGTGGCGACCGAGGCCGGCACCGGCGACATGGCCGCCGTGCCGGCGCGCCCCGTCGACATCACGGGCGCGGGCGACGCCATGATCGCGGGCACGCTCTACCGCGTGCTGCAAGGCGAGCCCGTGGCGGACGCCGCGCGCACCGGGGCGCTGCTCGCCACCCTCACGACGGAGAGCACGGCCAGCGTCCATCCGGAGCTCTCTCCCGGTCTCCTCGCGACGAACGAACACAGGATAGGCACATGATTTCCGAGACGCTCAGACCCCTCGTCGACCTGGAGCCGCCGGTGGCGGCGGCGCTCGCCGCGGGGCGGCCGGTGGTGGCGCTGGAATCGACCATCATCACCCACGGCATGCCATGGCCCGCCAATGTCGAGACCGCGCGGGCTGTCGAGCAGGTGGTGCGTGACAACGGTGCCGAGCCGGCCACGATCGCCGTGCTCGACGGGCGCATCCGCGTCGGGTTGGCCGAAGCCGAGCTCGCGGCGATCGGCCGGTCGGCGGATGTCGTGAAGGCGTCCGGCCGCGATCTCGGCGCGGTGCTGGCGCGCAACGGGAGCGCCGGCACGACCGTCTCGGCGACCATGCTGATCGCCGCGCTGGCGGGGATCGGCGTCTTCGCCACCGGCGGCGTCGGCGGGGTCCATCGCGGCGCCGAGGAGACATTCGACGTGTCGGCGGATCTCACCGAGCTCGGCCGCACCGAGGTGGTCGTCGTCTGCGCCGGCGTCAAGTCGATCCTCGACATCGGCAAGACGCTCGAATATCTCGAAACGCAGCGGGTGCCGGTCTATGCCTATGGCAGCGACGATTTCCCGGCCTTCTACACGCGTTCGAGCGGCCTTCGCGCCGACCATCGCTTCGACGACGTCGCGTCGCTGGCGCGCGCGATCTCGCTCCATCGCGCGCTCGGAACCGGGACCGGGGTGATGGTGGCCAACCCGATCCCCGCAGCCGACGCGCTCGATCCCGCCTTCATCGACCGGGCGATTGCCGATGCGGTCGCCGAGGCGGCGGCCCGCGGCGTCTCGCGCAAGGCGCTGACGCCGTTCCTGCTTTCCCGCATCAACGAGCTTTCGGACGGGCGCAGCCTTGCCGCCAACGTCGCGCTGGTCAGGAACAACGCCGCGCTCGCGGCCCGGATCGCGGCGGCGCTGCCGCGCTGAGAGGCAGGTTCGGCGGCGCGGCGGGACCGTTACGCCGCCGCGTGCGGTGCAGCCGTCCCCGCGGCCGGGAAGGCGGTGCCGCTTCCGGCGACGGTGACGAAGGCGACCGTTCCGTCAGGCGGGTCCTGGGCGCGGATGTCGAGGGCGAGGCCGCCGATCGTCACGGTCACCAGCCAGTGATCCCCCTTGAAGCGGCTGCCGGTGACGGCGGCCTCGCGGCCGGCTCCCGTCGCGGCCAGCCTGAGCTGCTCGGGCCGCAGCATCAGGCGCAGGCGCGTTCCCTCCGGCTGCCGGCTGCCGGACAGCGCGACGGCGCCGAGCGCAGTCTCGGCATGGCCGCCGCGTGCGGTGGCGTCGAGGAAGATCGCCGCGCCGGTCAGCGTGGCCACCTCGGCGCTTGCCGGATGCGTGTAGACCTCGACGGGCGGCGCGCACTGGATGATGTCCCCGCCCGACATGACGGCGACGATGTCGGCCGTGGCGAAGGCTTCGGCCGGGTCGTGCGTGACGAGCAGGCTGGTGGTGCCGTGCCGGTGCAGCAGGCCGACGACCTCCTCGCTCATGTGGCGCCGCAGGCCGAGGTCGAGCGCGTTGAACGGCTCGTCGAGCAGGATGACGTCGGGGCGGGGGGCGAGCGCCCGGGCGAGCGCGACGCGCTGCTGCTGGCCGCCGGACAGCTGGTGCGGAAATTTCCCGGCGTGCCCGGCGAGCCCGACGAGGGCGAGCATCTCCGCCACCCGCTCCGCCCGGCCGTCGCGGCCGCGCAGGCCGAAGCCGATATTGCCGGCGACGGTCAGGTGCGGAAACAGCGCGCCTTCCTGCGGCACGTAGCCGATCCGCCGGCGTTCGGGCGGTACGAAGCTGCCCGGCGCCTCGACGGTGCGGCCGCCGAGCACGATCGTGCCGGCGTCGGCGCGCTCGAAGCCGGCGATCAGCCGCAGCAGCGTGGTCTTGCCGCAGCCCGACGGGCCGAGCAGCGCCACCACCGCGCCGTCCGGCACGGCGAGGTCGACGCCGGTCAGGACGCGCTGGGCGCCGTAGGTCTTTTCGATGGCGGAAAGGCGGATCTCGGTCATTGCAGGTCGTAGACCTCGGTGCTTCGGCGGGTGAACACATAAACCGGCAGCGCCGAAACGAGAACCAGCAGCACGGCGAATGGCGCGGCGGCGGCAAACTCGCCGTCGTTGCTGTGCGACCAGACCTCGGTGGCCAGCGTGGTCACTCCTGTCGGAACGAGCATCAGCGTGGCGGTCAGTTCGCGCATCACCTCCAGCACCATGAGGGCGAGCGCCGCGCCGACGCCGGGAAGAATGTTGGGCAGGGTCACCGCGGTGAAGGCGGCGAAGGGCTTGCGCCCCAGCCCGCGCGCCAGCTCTTCCAGCTTCGGCGGCACCAGCTCGATCGAGGCCCGCAGCGCGGACTGCGCGATCGGCAGGAACAGCATGGCGTAGGCGAGGAACAGCAGCAGTGCCGTCTGGTAGAGCGGCCTGGCGTAGCGGATCGACAGGAACACCAGCGCCAGCGCGACCACGATGCCGGGCAGGCCGTGGACGACATAGGGCAGGCGGTCGGCCAGCCGCGACAGCGGGCCGGGATGGCGCACCGAGGCGAAGACCAGCGGCAGCGCCAGCGCGACGACGATCGCCGCGCCGGGAAGCGCCAGGCCGAGCGAGCCGGCGATGGACGGCACGAGTTCGCCCAGGTCGCTGCCGGCCGAGGTGCCGACCGCGAGCCAGTAGGCCAGCATGGCGAACGGCACGCCGAGCGAAAGGGCGAGCAGCAGGCCGAAACCGGCGACAGCCGGCGCCACCAGTCGGCCGAGCGCTGCCGGCGCCGGCCGGCGGGCGCTGCCGCGCCCGGCGCGGGCGACGTGCAGGCGGCGGCGCAGGCGCATCTCGCCCCAGGCCGGCGGCAGGCAGAGCGCCATCAGCACCGCTGATTGCAGCGCCGCCGAGGCGCTGTCGAACTGCAATTCGTAGGACTGGAAGATGGCGGTGGTGAAGGTCTGCACGCGCAGCAGCGAAAGCGCCCCGAACTCGGCCATCATGTGGGTGAGCACCAGCAGCGCGCCTGCCCCGAGCGCCGGCCATGCCTGCGGCAGGACGACGGTGAAGAACGTACGCCAGGGCCCCTTGCCGAGCGAGCGGGCGACGTCCTCGAAGGCCGGATCGATGCCGCGCAGGGCGGCGCCGACCGGCAGGTAGACGAGCGGGTAGACGACGATGGTCAAAACGAAGATCGCGCCGCCGAGGCTTTGCAGCGCCACGTCGACGGAGGACCAGGCATAGCTCGCCACGAAGGCGGGCATGGCGAGCGGCAGGCTCGCCGCGATGCGCCACCAGCGGCGCCCCGGCAGGTCGCTGCGCTCGACGCACCAGGCGACCGCGACGCCGATCACGCAGGCGCCGGCGGTGACGCCGACGGCCAGCGTCACCGTGTTGGCGAGCAGCATCAGCGTGCGCTCGCGCAGCAGCTCCGCGGCGATGCCCGCCGGGCCGGCCTGCCATGCTCGCAGGCCGACATAGACGAGCGGCAGGCCCATCAGCGCCAGCGGTACCAGCGCGGCGAAAACGAGCCATGGCGGCTGGCGGCGCGGCCGCTCCGTTCGGGGACGCGGAGGCCTCAAGCGAGCCCCGCCTCCCGGACCAGCGTCAGGGCGCCGGCGGCGTCGCCGATGTCGGAGGGGCCGACCGGCGGGGGGTTGAGATCCTCGAACGGCTCCAGGGGGAAGAAGGATTCGATGCCTGGCCGCACCGGATACTCCGCGTTCGAATCGACGATCGCCTGCTGGCCGCCGGCGCTGACCATGAAGGCCACGAATTTTTGCGCGGCATCCTGGTTGCGGCTCGATTTCAGGACGCCGGCCGCGGTTGCCGTGACCAGCCCGCCCGGGTCGCGGTTGCGGTAATAGAACAGCGCCGATGCCATGTTGTCCTCGCCCACTTCCTGGGCGATCGAGAACCAGTAGTAATTGTTGATGAGGGCGGTTGCGATCTCCCCGGCTTCGACCGCCTTCATGGCCGCGCCATTGGTCGGGTAGAGGCGGCCATGCGCCTTCAGGCCCCTCAGCCATGCGAGCGCGGCGTCGCGCCCTTTCATCAGCTCGATGGCGACGACCTGCTGGAGGAAGGCCCCGCTCGTCGGCACGTAGGCGACCCGGTCGTGCCAGGCCGGGTCGGCGAAACCCAGGACGCTTTCGGGAAGCGTGGCTTCCTCGACCATCGCCTTGTTGTAGGCGACGACCCGCGAGCGCAGGCTGGCGCAGACCCAGGTGCCGTCGCCGGCGGCATAGGCGGCCGGCACCTGGCCGAGCGTCTCCTTGTCGAGCCGGGAAAGCAGCGCCCGTTTGGCCAGCGCGGCCAGCGGCGGCGTTTCTTCCGAATAGAAGACGTCGGCCGGCGAGGCGTCGCCCTCCTCGATGATCTGGTTGGCGAGTTGGCTGCTGCTGCCCTTGCGGATCGCGATCTGGATACCCGTCGCGCCGGTGAAGGCATCGGCCAGTGCTGCGGTCGTCTTCTCGTGCTGACCGTTATAGAGGGTGAGGGTCGGTGTCGCCGCCTGCGCGTGGCTGCCGCCATGCCGGAGAATGGCGGCGGCGGTCATGCAGCTTCCCGCCTTGAGCAGGCTGCGGCGATCCATATGCGGCATCTGCAATTCTCCCTGTTTGCGGGGCGGCGCCGTCGGGACATATCGCCTTTCCTATGGTCGCGCGGGAATTTCCATGCAACGCCAAAGAATTGGACCGATTCCAGGGTGGGTGCGGCGCGTCGGCGCGGGCTCGGCGTAAGTTGATGAAATATGTCATCTATTTGCCGCGGCTGCGCCGATCGTCCGGCCGTGCGGGGCGCGCAATTTTTTCGGAGGCCGCGGGACCCAGCTGCGTCAGGCGAGCCCGTAATAGAGCGTCACCGTGTGGCGCGCCTCGGCGAAGAACAGCCAGCGTTCGACCAGCATTCCGGCGAGCTGGACCACCGGCGCCAGCACGGCGGCGGCGAGCGCTGCCGGTGCGGGCGCGGCAAGCGCGGCCGCCAGCAGCAGGGCGGGAATGGCGAAGGCGGTAAGCCTGGCGACGACGCGCAGGCGGCCGGCATGCTTGCGGGCCACGCGATATCCCATCTCCTTGAGGAGATAGTTTCGTTCCGTGTGCGGCCATTCGACGGAGCGCACCGTGCCGCCGGCGAGCCCCGTCGCGCTGTTGGCGGTGGCCGGCATTGCGAGCCGGTCGTTATGGCGCCAGACCGCTTCCTTGAACGCCCAGCCGGCGAGCGTGAAGAGCAGCGCGGCGGCTGCCAGCCAAGGCGCACCGAGGCCGAAGGCCGCCAGCAGGGCGTTGAGCAGCACGCAGCCGGTCGTCGCAGAGAAGATCAGGTAGGCCGGCAGCGTGTAGCGGCTTGCCCATTCGGCGACCGGCTTGAGCGAGGCGTAGATCATCGCCGTGGTGCAGACGGTGGCCACGGCGCCGGCCGCGGCCAGCAGGCCGGCCGCCGCCAGCCAGCCCTGCGTCTGCCCGAAGAACACCCAGCCGATGCCGAACAGCCCGGCCGGAATGTAGGTCAGCACCGACAGGACGCCTTCGCGCGACAGCCAGCTCGTCCGCCATTGCGAGAAGGCGCGCCAGGCGCGCTCGGGGCGCCCGAGATGGCCGGTGGACGAGAGCAGCCCGGCGCTGACGAGCGCCAGCGCCAGGCCGAGCCCGACGAAGCCGAGCCAGAAATCGGCCGGCACCAGCCCGAAGGCGGCGGCGAGGCACAGAAATGCGAGCAGTCCGTAGCCGGCGCCGGTCGCAGTGGTGAAGAAGATGACGGAGTAGGCCGGATGCATCGGCTTATCGCGACAACATGCGATCGACCCAGCCGAGGAAGCCGCCCTGCGGGGACGCATCCTCGAGCGGCGCGGCGGCTGACGCGCCGGCCGTCGTTTTGCCTGGCGCGCGCGGCGGGAGATAGCGGTTGGTCGGCTTGTAGCCGAGCTCGGGCATCAGCTCGACGCCGCCGCGCTCAGCAACCAGTTGCGACACGGCGGAGGTGGGGTCGCCGAGGTCGCCGAAATGGCGCGCGCCGGTGGGGCAGGACGCGACGCAGGCGGGCACGCGGTCCTCCTCGGCCAGATTGTCGTTGTAGATGCGGTCGATGCACAGCGTGCATTTTTTCATCACGCCGACATCGACGTCGAATTCGCGGGCGCCGTATGGGCAGGCCCAGGAGCAGAGCTTGCAGCCGATGCACTTGTCCTCGTCGACCAGCACGATGCCGTCGGAGGTGCGCTTGTAGGAGGCGCCGGTGGGGCACACGGTGACGCAGGCGGGCTCTGCGCAATGCAGGCAGGAGCGCGGGAAATGCACCGTGCGGTCGCCCGCCTCGGTGGCGTGCTCGTAGGTGTGGACGCGGTTGAACCACACGCCGTCGACATCGCCGCCATAAGGATCGAGGTCGGTCAGCGGCGCCATGTGGCCGCCGGTGTTCCACTGCTTGCACGAGGTCACGCAGGCATGGCAGCCCACGCAGGTGTCGAGGTCGATGACGAGGCCGAGCGCCTTGTCGGTCGCGGGCGGCAGGCTCGTCATGCGCCTGCCTCCCGGCGCCGGCGGAAGGCGGCGCCGAAGGAAAGCTTGCGCGGGGCGGGGCGGATGTCGGGCGGCAGCGGCAGCGGCGAAAACTGCGGCGCGGTGAAGCCGGCCTCGTCGGGCGCGCATTTCTCGATCCGCACCCGCAGGTCGAACCAGGCCGCCTGCCCGGTGACCGGATCGGAGTTGGAATAGCGCCGCCCGCCGCCGGCGGGCGCCGGCAGGAGGTCACCGATCGTGTGGTTGAGCAGGAAGCCGCGGCTGGATTCGCCCGCGTCGTCCTGAAGCGCCCAGGCGCCCTTGCGCTTGCCGATGGCGTTCCAGGTCCACACCGTGTCGGGGTTGACGCCGTCGACGAGGCGCACTTGTCCCTTCACGCGCCCGTTGGCGCTGTCCACCCACACCCAGTCGTCGTCGGCTATCCCCAGCCCGGCGGCGGTGTCGCGGTGGACGAAGAGCCGGTTCTGGCTGGTGATCTGGCGCAGCCAGGCGTTCTGCGACCCCCATGAATGGTACATGTGCATCGGCCGCTGGGTGAGCGCGTGCAGCGGATAGGCGTCCGCATCGACCGCCGCCTGCTCGAACGGCTCGTACCAGAAGGGCAGCGGGTCGCAATAGGTCTCGACGCGGGTGCGGTCGGCCTCGGGCGGCTGCGACTTGCCGTGGCCGCGCGCGGCCAGCCGGAATTTCTGCAGCGGTTCCGAATAGAGCTGGAAGAAGAGCGGCTCGGCCCTGGGCAGGAAGCCCATCTCGACGGCGAAATCGAGATAGGCCCGGTTGAAGGGCTTGTAGTAGCGCTGCTCGGGCGTCAGCTCGTGGTGCCAGAAGCCGCCGTGCTCGATATAGCGTTGGAGCTGGTTCGGGTTCGCGTCGCCCTTGCCGATCCGGTCGCCGTCCCTGCCGCGCCAGCCGGCCAGCGGGCCGATGCCGGGCGAGCGCTCGTGATTGACGATATAGTCGGCATAGTCGCGATATTTCGGCGCGCCGGCCTCGTCGACGAAGCCGGGAAGGCCGAGCCGGGCGCCGAGCTCGATCAGCACGGTCTGGAAGGCGCGCACGTCGCGGTCGGGCTCGATCACCGGCTGGCGGATCGCGTCGCCCGGCCCGTCGGCGTGGCCGATCGGCCGGTCGAGGATGGAGATGCAGTCCCAGCGCTCGAGATAGGTCGTGTCGGGCAGGACCAGGTCGGCATAGGGCACGGTCTCGGAGAAGAACGCGTCGGAATAGATGATGAAGGGGATGCGGTAATTGCCGTCCTCCCCCTTCTCCGTCAGCATGCGGATCGTCTCGGCCGTGTTCATGGACGAGTTCCAGGCCATGTTGGCCATGTACATGAACAGCGTGTCGATGGGGTACGGATCGCCCGCGCAGGCGTTGCGGATCACCATGTGCATCATGCCGTGGGCGGCGAACGGCGCCTCCCAGGAATAGGCCTTGTCGATGCGCACCGGCGTGCCGTCCTCGGAAACCAGCAGGTCGTCGGGCGAGGCGACGAAGCCGAGCGGCATGCCGTCGAGGGCCTGCATCGGGCGGCCGCCGTCCTTGCCCGCCGGCTTCGGCCCGGCCGGGATCGGCTTCGGGTAGGGCGCTTTGAAGCGGAAGCCGCCCGGGACCTCGACCGAGCCGAGCAGCACCTGCAAAAGGTGGATCGCGCGGCAGGTGTGGAAGCCGTTGGAATGGGCCGAGATGCCGCGCATGGCGTGCATGGCGACCGGCCGGCCTTTCATCGTCTCGTGGCGGCGGCCGGCCCAGTCCGTCCACGGGACCGGCAGCTCGATCGCCTCCTCGAAGGCGACGCGGGCGAGCTCCGCGGCGATGCTGCGGATCTTCGCGGCCGGCACTCCGCACCGCGCGGCCACCGCATCGGGCGCGTATTGCGGGTCGAGATAGCGCTCGGCGATCAGCTGGAAGACCGGCACGCAGGCACGGCCGGCCACCTCGCGCCGCCCCGTCAGCGCCGGTTGAAGATCGGGCGAGAGCGAGGGCCGGGCCGCGCCCGCCTCCTTGTCCCACGACAGGAGCCGGCCTTCGCCGTCGCGCAGGAACAGCCCGTCGTCGGCCGCGCCCGGCTCCTCGATCACCAGAACATGGGCGTTGGTGGTGCGGGCGAGATAGTCGACGTCGACCTTGCCGGCGCGCAGCAGCTCATGCGCCAGCGCCAGCACGAACAGCCCGTCCGTGCCGGGGCGAATGCCCACCCAGTCGTCGGCGACCGCATTGTAGCCGGTGCGGCAGGGATTGACCGAGACGATCTTGGCACCGCGCGCCTTGAGCTTGCCCAGCCCGATCTTGATCGGGTTGGAATCGTGATCCTCGGCGACGCCGAACAGCATGAAGTATTTCGTGCGGTCCCAGTCGGGCTCGCCGAACTCCCAGAACGAGCCGCCGAGCGTGTAGAGCCCGGCCGCCGCCATGTTGACCGAGCAGAAGCCGCCATGCGCGGCGAAGTTCACGGTGCCGAACTGCTTGGCCCACCAGCCGGTGAGCGATTGCGACTGGTCGCGCCCGGTGAAGAAGGCGAGCCGTTTCGGGTCGGTGGCGCGGATGCGGGCGAGCCGGTCGGTGGCGATCTTCAGCGCCTCGTCCCATTCGATCTCGCGGAACGCGCCAGAGCCGCGCTCGCCGGTGCGCAGGAGCGGCTTTCTCAGCCGAGCCGGGCTGTAATGCTGCATGATGCCGGCATTGCCCTTGCCGCACAGCACGCCGCGGTTGACCGGATGGTCGCGGTTGCCGGCGATGTAGCGGATCTTGCCGTCGCTGATATGGACGTCGATGCCGCAACGGCAGGCGCACATGTAGCAGGTGGTTTTGGCGACGCGGTCGCCGACGGCGGGAGAGGTGTCGACGCCGTCGGCCTCGGCCGGCGCGGCCGTGCTCGCGAGCGGCCGCTGCGAGGCGCTGCTGTTGGCGCCCCGGAAACGCGTCGCTGCGCTCATGCCTTGGCCCCGCCGCGGCGCTCGAGCTTCTCGCGCGTCTTGGGGCCCGGCCCGCGCATGTAATGCTGCTCGGGGCGATAGCGGTCCGTGCGCAGGGCAAGCCGAAAACGCTCGGCGAAGGCACGCAATGTCGCGAGGAGTTTCCGGCCGATGCGGTATGGTTTCGTCAACTTTGCCTGCTCCGCGGATAGCGAAGAATTGCATTGCGGCAATCGTTCGGTCAAACATATGTTTCTTCTGGTTTTGATCGCAAAAAACGATAGGTTTCTATGTGACGCTGGAACAGCTCCGGATCTTCCTCGCAGTGGCCGAGCGCGGGCATGTCAGCCGCGCGGCCGAGGCGCTGGCGATCTCGCAGTCGGGCGCGTCCTCGGCGATCAAGGCGCTGGAGGGCGAGTTCGGCGTCAGGCTGTTCAACCGGGTGGGACGCGGCATCGAACTGTCGCAGGCCGGCATCCGGTTCATGCCGGAGGCCAAGGCGGTGCTGGAGCGCGCGGAAGCCGCCCGGCTGGTGCTGGAGAACGTCTCTGAGGTCGTGGCCGGCACGGTGTCGGTGGCGGCCAGCCTGACCATCGCCAGCTACTGGCTGCCGCACAGGCTGGCGGCCTTCCACGACCGCTATCCGCATGTCCGGCTGGCCGTGTCGGTCGGCAACACCTGGCAGGTGGAGGCGCAGATCCTCGACGGCGCGGCCGATATCGGTCTGGTCGAAGGGCGCATCCGCTCGGATCTGCTCAAGCGCGTGACGGTGGGGACCGACCGGCTGGTGATGGTGGTCGGCGCGCAGGCCGAGCCGCCGTCCGCGGAGCTGGTGCTGGCGGACCCGCGCGCGGTGCGCTGGGTGGTGCGCGAACGCGGTTCCGGCACGCGCGAGGCGCTGGAGACGTTCGTCGCCGCGCAGGGCGTGGCCTTCGACGCGTTGCGGGTGTCGCTCGTCCTGCCGAGCAACGAGGCGATCCGGCAGGCGGTGGAGGCCGGCGCCGGCGCCACAATCATCTCGGAGCACGTCGTGGCGCGATCCGTCGCCGATGGGCGGCTGCGGGTCGTGCCGGTCGAGATCCCGCGCCGCGAGTTCGCGCTGATCACCCACCGCGACCGCGCGCCGGGGCCGGCGCAGGCGGCGCTGAAGGAGCATCTCGGCGCGCGGCGGGCGTGAGCCGCCGGCGTCAGGCCGCTTCCGCCTTCTCCGCACCGCCGGCCGCCGCCAACCGCGCCAGTGCGGCATCGACCTCGCCGCGAACCTTCGCGGCCGCTTCCTCCTTCACCTGGCCGTAGCCGCGGATCTGCTGCGGCATGGCGAGGATGGCCGCCCAGGCATCCCGCGAGGCGGGCGTCACCTCGGCGGCGGCGCGGGCCGCAAGGGCCTCGTACCAGCCGATCAGCGCGCGCTCCATGCGCCGCTCCGCGGTGCGGCCGAAGGGGTCGAAGGCGGTCCCGCGCAGGCCCTTCAGGCGGGCAAGGACGCGGAAGGGGAGCCTGATCCACGGCCCGAAGCTGCGCTTCAGCGGCCGGCCGCGGGCGTCGCGCCCGGCTGGAAGGAAGGGCGGCGCGAGGTGGTGGACGATGCGGAAATCGCCTTCGAACTCGGCTTTCAGGCGCGCGCCGAAGCCGGTCTGCACGTGCAGGCGCGCCACCTCGTATTCGTCCTTGTAGGCCATCAGCCTGAACAGCGATCTTGCCGCAGCCTCGGCCAGGGCCTCGCTGCCGAAGGGGGCCTCGGCCGCACGGATGCGCTCGACCGTGGCGCGGTAGCGTGCGGCATAGGCGGCGTCCTGATAGTCGACGAGAAACGCCTCGTGCCGTGCCAGCAGCTCGGCGAGCGTTCGCGGCGCCGGTGGCCGGGGCTCGGCGAGGGCGTCCAGCGCCTCCGGCTTCGCCGCAGCGATGCGGCCGAGGAGAAAGGCGCGGTGGTTGGCCTCGACAGCGACGCCGTTCAGCACGATGGCCTGCGCCAGCGCTGCGCGGCCGACCGGCACCAGCCCGCCCTGCCAGGCGAAGCCGAGCAGGATGACGTTGGCGTAGACGGCATCGCCCATCAGACGTTCGGCGAGACGGTTGGCGTCGAGCGCGCGGAGCGCGTCGGCTCCGGTGACGGCGCGGATCGCCTCCAGCCGCCGGTCGATCGCGAGGCTGGCGTCGCGGTGGCGCACGATGTCGCCGGTCGGCATGGCGGCCAGGTTGACGACGGCCCGCATCCCCGGCCTGTAGGTGGCGGATGCCCTGGGGGAAGACGAGACGACGATGTCGCAGCCGATCAGCGCGTCGGCGCTGCCGCGGTCGATGCGGACCTGGTTGATCGCCGCGGGGCTTGCCGCCAGTCGCACATAAGACAGCACCGGCCCGAATTTCTGGGCGAAGCCGGTGAAGTCGAGCACGCTCGCGCCCCTGCCTTCCAGATGCGCGGCCATCGCCACGAGCTGCCCGACGGTGATCACGCCGGTGCCGCCGACGCCGGTGATGAGCAGGTCGTAGGGCTCGGCCAGGCGCGGCAGCACGGGTTCGGGCAGATCGGCGCCGAGGCTTGCGAGGTCGATCGCGACCGCCGGCTTCTTCCGCCGCGTCGCGCCCTCCAGCGTGACGAAGCTCGGGCAGAAGCCGTTCACGCAGGAGAAGTCCTTGTTGCAGGAGGACTGGTTGATGCGTCGCTTGGTGCCGAACTCGGTCTCGACCGGCTCCACCGATAGGCAGTTCGATTCGACGGAACAGTCGCCGCAGCCTTCGCAGACGAGCTCGTTGATGACGACGACCTTGTTCGGCTCCTCCAGCAGGCCGCGCTTTCGCCGCCGCCGCTTTTCGGTGGCGCAGGTCTGTTCGTAGATCAGCACGGTGACGCCGGGAATGTTCCGCAGTTCGCGCTGCACGGCGTCGAGGTCGCGGCGATGGTGGATCGTCGTCCCGGCCGGGAAATCCCGCAGGGAGAACTTTTCCGGGTCGTCGGAGACGAGCGCGATGCGCGCGACGCCCTCGGCGCGGCAGGCATGGGCGACCGCCTGAACGGAGACCGGGCCGTCGACCGGCTGGCCGCCGGTCATCGCCACCGCGTCATTGTAGAGGATCTTGTAGGTGATGTTGGTGCCGGCCGCGACGGCTTGGCGGATCGCCATCGAGCCGGAGTGATACCAGGTCCCCTCGCCGAGGTTCTGGAACACGTGGCCCTTGCCGGTGAACAGGGAGGATGCGGCCCAGTTCACCCCTTCGCCGCCCATCTGGATGAGAGAGGACGTCTCGCGGTCCATCCAGCTCGCCATGAAATGGCAGCCTATGCCGGCCAGCGCGTGCGAGCCTTCCGGCACCCTGGTCGAGGTGTTGTGCGGGCAGCCCGAGCAGAAATAGGGGGTGCGGGTGGCGCCCGGCACGGAAATGGAGACGGCTGGTCCGGCCGCGATGGCGGCGGCGCGTTCGGCAAAGCCGCGGCCGGGGAAGACGCCTTCGAGACGCTGCGCCACGATCGGCACCAGCAGCTTCGGCGACAGCTCGCCCGTCCACGGCACCAGCCGCGCGCCGGCCTCGTCGCGCTTGCCCACCATGACGCGCGGCTTGTGGCCCGGCCAGTCGTAGAAATATTCCTTGAACTGGCTCTCGACGATGCCGCGCTTTTCCTCGACGACCAGCACTTCCTGCTTGTCGCGCACGAAATCGAGCGCGGCGCGGCGGGCGAGCGGCCACACCATGCCGATCTTGTAGATGTCGATGCCGAGCGCGCGGCATTCGGCCTCGCCGACACCCAGCAGCCGGAGCGCCTCCATCAGGTCGCCATGCGCCTTGCCGGTGGTGACGATGCCGAAGCGCGCATCCCGGACCTGATAGATGTGGCGGTCGATCGGGTTTGCCTCGGCGAAGGCGTGGACCGCGGCCTTCTTGGCCTCCATGCGCTCCTCGATCTGCGGTCCGGGCAGGTCGGGCCAGCGGTAGTGCAGCCCGCCGGGCGGGGGCGTGAAGGCAGGCGCGGCGAAGACGCGGTCGGGGCCAAGCTCGACCGAGGCGGCCGCCTCGACCGTCTCGGAGATCGCCTTGAAGCCGACCCACATGCCGGAGAAGCGGGACAGCGCGTAGCCCCATTCGCCGAAAGCGAGATATTCGGCGATCGAGGCCGGGTTCAGCGTCGGCATGAACCAGGCCATGAAGGCGACGTCGGACTGGTGCGGCATCGAGGACGACACGCAGCCGTGATCGTCGCCGGCCACCACCAGCACGCCGCCGTTCGGCGAGGAGCCGTAGGCGTTGCCGTGCTTCAGCGCGTCGCCGGCGCGGTCGACGCCCGGCCCCTTGCCGTACCACATGGCAAAGACGCCGCCGGTCCTGCGGTCGGGGCTCGTCTCCACCTGCTGGCTGCCCAGCACCGCGGTTGCCGCCAGGTCCTCGTTGACGGCCGGCAGGAACGTGATCCGGTTTTCCTCCAGCCGCTGCCGGATCTTCCACAGTTCGAGGTCGACGCCGCCGAGCGGCGAGCCGCGGTAACCGGAGACGAAGCCGGCTGTGTCGCGGCCGGCCTGACGGTCGCGGCGCGCCTGATCGAGCACGATCCTGACCAGCGCCTGGGTGCCGGTCATGAAAACGCGGCCGGACCGGCGCGCGTAGCGGTCTTCCAGCCGGTATTCGCCCGCGGAGCGGAACGACGGGTGCGCTGTCATGGCTGCTCTCCTCGGCAACAGCCCGATGGCTTAAGACAAGCTTAACCGGCGTATGCCGGATGATCCTGCCGGATTTTGCGAATACTTTTGCATCCAGAAAGAATCTGCAGTAGGATTGATGAGAAGCGGAAGGAATTGCCACGTGAGCATTGCCGCTCCCCGGCTCGAGGAGGCCGACCGGCGCATCGTCCGCGCGCTGCAGGCCGATGGCCGCGTCTCCAACCAGGATCTCGCCGAGCGGGTCGGCATGTCGGCATCGGCCTGCTGGCGGCGGGTGCGCGCGCTGGAGGAGGCCGGCGTCATCGCCGGCTATGCGGCGCGCGTCGCGCCGGACCGCGTCGGGCTCGGCTTCCACGCCATCGTGCATGTGACGCTGACCCGGCACGACCACCGGCATGTCGACACCTTCGTCGCCGAGATCGCGCGGCGGCGCGAGGTGCTGGATTGCTTTGCCACGACCGGGGAGGCCGACTACCATTTGCGGGTGCTCGCCCGCGACCTCGACGCCTACAACCAGTTTCTCGACGGCTTCCTGTTCAGGCTGCCGGGCATCGCCAATGTGCGCACCAATCTCGTGCTCAAGGACGTCAAGCAGGGGGGCGCGGTGCCGGTGTGACGGACGCGGGCGGCGGCGCGCCATGCCATCAGACGGGCGGCGGCGCGGAAGTTGCGGCGCGAGGCTGGACGCGGCCGGCGTCCCGGTCTAAATCGTGCCGGTTCGTGCCGCCAGCGGCGGCGGCCGACATGCCGCATTTCCCGGATTGGGGCGTAGCCAAGCGGTAAGGCAGCGGTTTTTGGTACCGCCATTCCCTGGTTCGAATCCAGGCGCCCCAGCCAGTCCCCCGACGGTCCG
>Ga0207868_1001322_pt1 | contig 18218 bp, 15 predicted proteins | sample Passage237B_FD_187370 | JGI IMG/M metagenome (GOLD analysis project Ga0207868, IMG submission 187370) | Cellulose adapted compost microbial communities from Newby Island Compost Facility, Milpitas, CA, USA - Passage2 37B (SPAdes) (version 3) ... | reverse complement strand
TGGAGCCGCCTGTGGGAATCGAACCCACGACCTATTCATTACGAGTGAATCGCTCTGCCGACTGAGCTAAGGCGGCGCGGCCCGGTGGTGGTGCCGGACGCGGTTGATGAGTCTAGCGCCAAGGCGTCGCCAGGAAAAACCGGCGCTCCCGCGGGCGTCGCGAGGATGCCTCGGCGTCAGCAGAACGCGCCCTGAGCGGGCAGCTCGCCGCGCACCAGGTAGGCGTCCACGGCGTCGGTGACGCACTGGTTGGAGCGGCCGTACGCGGTGTGGCCCTCGCCCCGATAGGTCAGCAGGGAGGCGCCCAGCTGCTCCGCGAGAGACACCGACCACTGATACGGGGTGGCCGGATCGTTCGTCGTCGCCACCACGAGGATGGGGTCCGCGGCCTTGGCCGACTCGAGCGAGGTCACGTGCTCCTTGGCCGTCCACGGCCAGCCCGCGCACGATCCTGCTCCGGAGAACCACCACCCGAACGTCGGCGACGCGAGCTCCGCCTTGCGCGCGAACTCGCGCTGCTGCTCGATGGTCCACTCCTCGTCCTCGCCGTCCAGGCACGAGATCGCGGTGAAGGCGATCGTGGAGTTGCCCTGGTATTCGCCCGAGCGGGCGTCGCGGTCCAGATAGAAGTTGGCGAGCTCGTAGAACACCTGCGCCGTGCCGCGCGTGATCACCTCGTTGAGGGCGTACATGAGGTACTCCCAGGAGTGCTCGTCGTAGAGCGTCACGACCATGCCGTAGACCATGAGATTGCCGTTGACGTCCATGACGGCGCCGGAGGGGTAGCCCTCGTCGCGCGCGTGCTCGGCGATCCGCGCGATCTGGCGACGCGCGTTCTCCGTGCCGCCCTCGAGCCGGCAGTCGCGCTGGTCCAGGCACCAGTCGATGAAGGCGCGCAGCGCGCTCTCGAAGCCGGCGGCCTGCTGGATGGACTGCTCCTCCGGCGACAGCAGGAAGTCCACGCCTCCGTCGAGCACCAGACGGCCTGCGCGGTGCGGGTAGAGGGAGGCGTAGACCGCGCCCAGCTGGGTGCCGTACGAGTAGCCCAGGTAGTGGAGCTTCTCGTCGCCCAGGACGGCGCGGATGACGTCCATGTCGCGCGCCGCGGAGACGGTGTCGACGTTCTCGAGGATGGGGCCGGTCTCCGAGCGGCACAGCTGCGCGAACTCGGCGGAGCGCCGCTCAGCCCTGGTGAGGTCGTCCTGGGTCTCCACGAAGAAGTCCGTCACGAAGAACTCGTCCAGCTCGCGCGACGAGCCGCAGGAGACGGGAGTGGACTTGCCGACGCCGCGCGGGTCGAAGCCGATGACGTCGAAGTGGTCGAGCAGCTCAGCGCCCGCGGTGTCGACGAAGCCCTCCAGGAGGTCCAGGCCGGAGCCTCCCGGGCCGCCCGGGTTGATGAGCAGGGAGCCGATGCGCTCGTCGGGCTTGCGCGCCGCGCTGCGGTTCACGGCGATGAGCACCGTCGGACCCGCCGGGTCGCTCCAGTCGAGGGGCACCTCGATCGAGGCGCACTCGAAGCCGTCGCACTCGCGCCAGGTGACCTTCTGCTGGTAGACCGGCGAGTCCTCGGGAGCGACGGGCGCACGAGTGGGCTCGGGAGTCTCGCTCGTCACCGGGTCCGGCATGGGCTTGGCGGGGACGAGATCCACGAGCGAGCAGCCGGCCAGCGCGGCGGCGGCGAGGGCGGCGACGGCGGCGAGGGGGCGGCGCATGGGTCGAGGGTAGCGGCCCGACGCGAGGCGGGCGGGGCGTGGGGCGCGGTTCGCGCCGGGGTGACAGCCGGGCTCAGGCCGGGCGCGACACAGGCGCGGGACGCAGCGCGAGGACCAGCGCCTCGAGCGCGAGCACGGGCTGGACGTTCGCCGCGAGGCGCTCGCGCGCCGTGGCCAGCGCGTCCAGGCATGCCACGGTCTGGGCGAGCGTCATGCGAGAGGCGAGGTCGCGCACCGTGCCCTCATGGGCGACGTTGACCAGCCCCGATCCTTCGGCGCCCACCTGGACGGCGGCGACGTCGCGGTACAGCGACATGAGGTCGATGATCGCGCGGTCGAGGACGTCGCGCTTGGCGCGGGTGGCGCGGCGCTTCTGCTCCTCCTCGAGCTGGCGCACCTGGGCGCGCAGGGCCGGCGGGAGACGGCCGGCGTCGTCTGCGCCGAGCGTCTGGAGCAGCTCCGCGCGCTCCGCGGCGTCACGCTCCGACGTCGCGGCCTCGGCATCGTCCTCCGCGACTGACGCGAGGTCCGCGGCGGCGAGCACGGCATCGCCCACGCCCCGCACGTCGGTGGCGAGGGCGAGCACCTGGTCACGCCGAGCGCGGGCGTGCGGGTCGCGCGCGAGGCGGCGCGCGATGCCGATGTGGCTCTGCGCCGCGAGCGCGCACTCGAGAGCGAGCTGGGGGTCGACCCCGTCCTTGTCGACGAGCAGCCGCGCCACGACATCGGCCGGGGGGACGCGCAGGGGCACGACGCGGCAGCGCGAGCGGATGGTCACCGCGACGTCCTGCGCGGACGGCGCGCACAGCACCCACGCGGTGCGCGGCGGCGGCTCCTCGATCGCCTTGAGCAGGACGTTGGACGTGCGCTCGGTCATGCGGTCCGCGTCCTCGACGATGATGATGCGCCAGCGCCCGCCGCTCGGCGCGCGCTGGGACAGGCTCACGAGCTCGCGCACCTCGTCGATGCTGATGGTGACCTTCTCCGTGGCGACGATGGAGACGTCGGCGTGCGTGCCGGACTGGGCGGTCGCGCACTCGTGGCACGCCCCGCAGCCGCCCTGGGGGCACTGGAGCGCGGCGGCGAAGGCGCGTGCCGCGCTCGAGCGACCCGAGCCGGGCGGGCCGGTGATGAGCCACGCGTGGGTCATCGCCCCGGGGTCGCGCACCGCCGCCTGCAGCGGCGCCACCTGCTGCTCCTGGCCGACGACGCCGTCCCACACGCTCATGGGCGCCCGCCCTGCGTGTGCGGCACGACGGGGACAGACTCTCCGACCTCGATGACGGGCGGAGGGCCGCCGCGCTCGATGGCCGCGGTGACGGCGTCGCGCACCTCGCGGTGGACGGTCTCGACGGACTGCGAGGCGTCGATGACCGCATAGCGCCCGGGGGCACGGGCGGCGAGGGCGAGGTAGGCCTGGCGGATCTCCTGCGCGCGCTCGGCCGTCTCGCGCTCGACGCGGTCGAGGGTGCGGGCGAGGCGGTCCGCGCTCGGCTCCATGTCGAGCAGGACGGTCAGGTGCGGCAGCAGACCCTCGGTGGCCCAGGTGCTGATGCGCTCCACGTCCTCGCCCAGGCCGCGGGCGCCGCCCTGGTAGACGATCGACGAGTCGACGTAGCGGTCCTGCAGGACGATGGCGCCGAGCTCGAGCGCGGGCCGCACCACGGTGGCGACGTGGTGAGCGCGGTCCGCGGCGTACAGCAGCGCCTCGGCGCGAGGGGCGACGTGGTCGCCGTGCATGACGGCCTGGCGCAGCTCCTGGCCCAGCGGCGTGCCGCCCGGCTCGCGGGTGGTGAGGACCTTGCGCCCGCCGCCCGCCGGCGAGCGCAGCCACACGGCGAGCAGGTCGATCTGCGTGGTCTTGCCCACGCCGTCACCGCCCTCGAAGACGATGAACACTCCCTGCCCGGCCATGGCCCTAACCTACCTGCGCCCGGCGACGTCGCGGCTGTCGATCCGCCCTGAGGAGATCAGCGCTCGTTGGGGTACACGAGCCCGATCTGGGCGCGGACCTCGTCCATGATGCGCATGACCTCGAGCGTCTCGTCGAGCGTGTGGACGGGCGACTCCTTCTCCCCCGCCGCGACCCGGCGCGCGACCTCCGCGGCCTGATACTGGAAGCCGTTGGGCACGCGCCCGTCGAACTCCCAGGACGTGCCGTCCAGGCGGATGACGCGCATCGTCGTGGGCGTGTAGAACATCGAGTCGACCTCGATGCGGCCCTCGGTGCCGGCGATGACCGCACGGATCGCGGTGACCGAGCGCATCGTCGTGTGGAGCGTGGCCTGCGCCTTGCCGTAGTCGAAGACCATGCCCACCTGGCTGTCCACCCCGGTGTCCGTCAGCTGCCCTACGGCGGTGATGCGCTCCGGCACGCCCAGGATGTCGTGGGCGAAGGCGATGGGATACACGCCGAGGTCGAGGAGCGAGCCCCCCGCGAGCTCCGGGCGGTACATCCGCTCGACGTGCATGAGCGACTGGCCGTGGTCGGCCTGGATGGACACCACCTCGCCGATGTCGCCGCGCTCGACGGCCTCGCGGAGCGCATAGACGTGCGGGAGGTGCCGCGTCCACATCGCCTCCATGAGGAACACGCCCTTGGCCCGCGCGGCGTCGACGACGAGCTGCGCCTGCTGGGCGTTCTGCGTGAAGGACTTCTCGACGAGCACGTGCTTGCCAGCCTCGATGGCGAGCAGGGCGGGCTCGTGGTGGTTGTTGTGCGTCGTGGCGACGTAGACGGCCTCGACGTTCGGGTCCGCGACGAGCTCCTCGTAGCTGCCGTACGCCGTGCCGGAGCCGGTCTCGGCGACGAAGGCCTTGGCCTTGTCCAGGCTCGACGCCGACGCGGCGGCGACGACGCTGCCCTGCGTGTGGCTGTTGACGGCGTCGGCGAACTTGTGCGCGATGCCTCCCGCGCCCAGGATCCCCCAGCGCAGGGGCGGTGCGGACTTCGGATCGGGTGCGCTCATGGCCGCAACTGTAGTGGAACCGGTTCTCGCGCGGCCAGGTGACACCGCATCGGCCCCTCCGCCGTCCCGCGAGGAGTGGAGGATCCGCGCTCGCGGGACGGCGCTGTGGGGGAATCGCGGTCAGGCCGAGGCGCTCTCCTCGCCCGGGTAGACCACTCCGAGCTGCGCGCGGGCTTCGTCCATCACCCGCATGACCTCGAGCGTCGCCGCGTGGGGCACGATCTCGGACTCCAGGCGGCCGTCGGAGACGCACCGCGCGACCTCGGCGACCTGGTACTGCCAGCCGAGCGGGACGTCCTGGCGGAACTCCAGCGACTTGCGGCCGTCCCGGTGAAGCGTGAAGCTCGTGGGCCCGTACCACTCGCGCCCGAAGTCGATGCGGCCGGCGGTGCCGGTGATGGAGGCGAGGCGCGCGGTGTCGACCTCGAACGTCGACAGCGCGATGCCCATGGCGCCGCGCTCGGGGTAGTTCATGACGATCGTCTCGCGCAGGTCGACGCCGGTGGGCGCGAGCGCGCCGATGGCCCGGACGGATGCGGGGGTTCCGAGGAAGTCGTGGATGAGGTGGATCGGGTACACGCCCAGGTCGAGGAGCGCGCCGCCGGCGAGCGCCGGGTCGAAGCTCTTGGACGCCGGGTCGTACTCGGGGCTGCCGCCGAAGTCGGCGCTGACATGGACCACCTCGCCGATCGCACCCTCGGACACGAGGCGGCGCGCCTCGATCATGTGCGGCAGGAAGCGCGTCCACATCGCCTCCATGACGAACACCCCCGCCGCGCGCGCGGCGTCGACGATCTCCTGCGCCTCGGCCGCGTTGCGGGCGAAGGCCTTCTCGACGAGCACGTGCTTGCCCGCCGCGATCGCGAGGAGAGCGTGCTCACGGTGGAAGGAGTGGGGCGTCGCGATGTAGACGGCGTCCACGGCGTCGTCGGCGACGAGCCGCTCGTACGCGCCGTCGCCGAAGCGCACCGTCGGCACCTCGAACCTGCGGGCGTAGAGGTTGGCGCGGTGGCCGTCACGCGAGGCCACCGCCTGGATGCCCGACCTGGTGTGGCCCAGCACCGAGCGGGCGAAAACGTCGGCGATCCAGCCGGCGCCGAGGACGCCCCAGCGCAGGCCAGGGGCGGACTGCGGCGGGGCGAGCCTGTGGAGCGTGGGATCGCCTCCCGGCGACCGGGAGCCGAGCGGGCGGATGGCCGATGCGGAGCGAGCGGGCGCGGGCGCCACGGCGGGAAGGGTCGCGGTCATGGCGTGATCTCCAGGTCGTGCCACGAGACGTGGGTGGCGAGAAGCATCGAGTGGCCCGCGCGGTCGACGAGGAAGACGTCGGCGACGAGGTAGCGGCGGACGCTGTACGGCTCGCCGCGCATGAGGATCGACTCGGCGAAGCCGGGCATGCAGGCGACGGGGCTGCCCACCGGCCGAGCCTGGATGGTCGCCACGCGGTTGAAGGAGTCGACGTCGCCGGCGATGACGACCTCGGGGGAGACGTCGAGCTGCGAGGCGTAGCTCTTCACGGGCGGGACGCCGTCGACGCCCTCGTCTGTGACGATGTCGTAGACGGTCTCGCGGATCGCGAGCTGCGGAGCCGTCGCCACCTCTGCGTCCATGGTGAACGTCGGGTGGGGCACGCTGGCATGGCCGAAGGTGCCCAGGTGTTCCCCCTGCGCCGTGGTGCGCCGCTCCGTGGGACCCAGGACGATGCCAGGACGGCCGAAAAGGATGACCTGGCGGCCCTCGTCGACGTGGAACGTCCAGCCGATCTGCACCGAGCCGGGATCGAACGAGCATGCCTCCGTGCCCGACACGGCGGCGAAGGCGTTCTCCGGCCCGGTCGCCGGGGGGAAGTCCACGAACGTGCCGCGCTGGGTGTACAGGGACATGGAGCCGTCGGAGAAGACGGTGAGGTTGCCCACCGAGCTCACGATCGCGGTGCCGGTCTGGGCTGGCTCGACCTCCGGCGGGTCGACGCCCAGCTGCGACACGACGATCGCCGCGGCGAAGGCGGCCGCGACGAAGCCGCCTGCGGTGACGGTCGCACGGACGCGGCGCCTGCGTCGCCCGGCGTGCACGCGCTCGGCCATGATCGCCAGGACGGGCGCACTGGTGAGGTTGCGGCTGGCCTCTTGGCCCGCCTCGAGGGCCATGCGGGACAGGCCGTCGATCATGTCGCTCATCGGCGCCCCCGATCCGGCATCCCCACCACGCGGATCTCGGAGTCCTCAGGCTCCACGTGCTCGCCCAGCAACGGGCGCAGCGCCTCGGCCGCGTCGTAGAGGTAGCGCTTGACCGTGCCCGGCGCGACCCTCATGGCCTGCGCGACCTGCGGCACGGTCAGGTCGTCCCAGTAGCGCAGCGCCACGGCGACGCGCTGCTGGGGCGTGAGGGAGCCGAGCGCCTTGGACACGGCGACGCGGTGGCTGATGGCGACCACGGGGTCGGGCGTCGTCTCCGGCATCGCCTCCGCTGGCGCGTGCTTGCGGAAACGGGCGTCCTTGCGGGCACGGTCGATCGCCGTGCTCTTCATGGCCAGGCGGATGTACTGCTCGGCCGCGGCGAGGTCCGTGAGGCGCGGGCGCTTCACGAACGTCTTGACCACCGCTTCCTGCACGAGCTCCTCCGCTTCGCTTTGGCTGCCCGTGAGCACGAATCCATAGGCGGCTAGGCGAGCGCCAGCGACGCGGAGCACCTGCTCCAGCGCACTCAGCTCGGCCATGCCAACCCCCTTGTCGACCAGAAAACGACAGCCTCGCCAGAAACGTTGTGGTGGGTGTCAGCGTAGGGGCGTCAGGGACGGTGATGCAGGGCCGACTCCACGGCGTCGATGGCGGAGGCGAGGTAGCGGGTGACGACCTCCCGCTCCTGGTCGCTGAGCCCGGCGTCCACCTGGGCGAGGGAGGCGAACATGGCGCCGAGGTGGCGGAAGACCTCGGCGCGGGCGTGGGGCGTCATGGTGACGACGGTGCGACGGCGGTCCGCGGGATGGGGGCGGCGCTCCACGTGCCCCTTGGCCTCGAGGCGATCGACGATGCCGGTCGATGCGGCCGTGGACACATCGAGACGGCGGGCGATCTCGGCCGGGCCGAGCTCGTGCTGGGAGATGTGCTCGAGAGCGCGCATCTCCGTCTCGGACAGGTCGACCCGACCGGCCACCTCGCGACGCAGATCGGAGCTCAGCTCCATGAGGTGGCGCAACAGGCGCATGGACTCCGTCTGGCTCCATGGCCCAGGAGTGGCGGAAATGGACTCGCCCTGCATATAGTTCACCTACTTAGTTACTTTGCGTCTTAGCAATCCTATCCCTCAGGAGCATCAGTGAGCCAGCAGACCCGCGGATGGCGACGGTTCGCCACAGCGCGCGCCACCGCGTACATCGTCGCCATCGTCCCGTTGATCCTCGGCCTCGCGGCCATCGCCGCGCTGGGCCAGGGCGAGCGGGAGCGACTGGCCACCGACCAGCTGCCCGAGGGCTACGACTCGACCGAGGCCATCGCGCTCGCGCAGTCCTTGCCCGACACGGGCACCTCCGCGGCAGTCGTCGTGTTCAGCGCGGACGGAGGCCGCCTTGGCCAGGCAGAGCTCGGCACGATCGCCCAGGCCGTCGCGACGACCGGCGGGCAGGGGCCCGTCCCCTCCGAGGACGGCACGGCCGCGCTCGCCTTCGTCGAGCTGCCCTCCCCCTCCGCCTCGCAGCTCGCGGACTCCGTGGAGCGGCTGCGTGCGGACCTGCGCGAGGCCGCCCCGGATGGCGTCACGGTCCAGGTGAGCGGGCCCGCCGGCATCGAGGCCGACCTCGCGGGCGTGTTCAAGGGCGCCAACTTCAAGCTGCTTGGCGCGACGGCTCTCGTGGTCGCGATCCTGCTCATCGTCACGTACCGCAGTCCCGTGCTGTGGCTCGTGCCGCTGACCGTGGTCGGCATCGCGGACCAGGCGGCCGCCGTCTTCGCCACGCGGCTCCTCGCCGCCCTCGACATCCCGTGGAACGAGTCGACGGTGGGCATCCTGTCTGTGCTCGTGTTCGGCGCGGGGACCAACTACGCGCTGCTGCTCATCTCTCGTTATCGCGACGAGCTTCGCGGCACCGAGGACCGGCGAGAGGCGATGCGCATCGCCCTCGCCCGCACCGCCGAGCCCGTCATCGCATCGGGCGGCACGGTCGTGGCGGGCCTGCTCGTGCTCATCCTCTCGCTCATCCCGACCACGCGCGGCCTGGGCATCGCCGGCGCGGTGGGCATCGTGACCGCCGTCGTGTTCGTGCTCGGCGTGCTCCCCTCGGCGCTCGTCATCTTCCCGCGTGGCATCTTCTGGCCGCGCGCGCCCCGGGTGGGCGACGAGACGGCCGCCGCGACCCGCTCCGTGTGGCGTCGCATCGGCGACGTGGTCGCCAGGCGACCCCTCGTGGCGGGCGTCGGCGTCATCGTGGCCCTGGGCGGCCTCGCTCTGGGCGGCACGGATGTCAAGCTCGGCCTGGGCACCTCCGAGCAGTTCCTGCAGACGCCCGAGTCGATCGTCGCCGCCGAGCGCATCGCCCAGTCCTTCCCCGGCGGCACGTCCAACCCGACCCAGATCGTCACCCGGGCCGATGCCGATGAGGTGGCCTCGGTCGCGGCGAGGGTCCCCGGCGTGGCCTCGGCCCAGCCGGGCGTGAGCGGCGACGGCGTCACCGCGATCCAGGTGGTCCTGGACGCGACGGACGGCTCCGACGACGCCACCGCGACCGTCGTGGCGCTGCGTGCGGAGCTCGCGGGCTTCGACGACACCCACGTGAGCGGCCCGGAGGCTCAGGCGCTCGACGGCTCGGATGCGAACGCCCGCGACCGCTTCGTGCTCATCCCCGTCATCCTCGTGCTCGTGCTCGGCGCGCTCATGGTGCTGCTGCGCGGCGTGCTCGCGCCGGTCATCCTCGTCGCCACGGTGGTGGGCACCTACGCCGCGGCGATCGGCGCCTCGTGGCTCGTCGTCACCCAGGTCATGGGCTACAGCGCGCTCGACGAGACGGCCCCGCTGTTCGCGTTCCATTTCCTCGTGGCGCTCGGCGTGGACTACAACATCTTCCTCGTGACCCGAGCGCGCGAGGAGGCAGCCGAGCACGGCACGCGCGAGGGCATGCTGCGCGCCCTCGGCGCGACCGGCGGCGTCATCACCTCGGCGGGAATCCTGCTCGCGGCCGTGTTCGCCGTGCTCGGCGTCCTGCCGCTCGTGGTGCTCGCCCAGATCGGATTGATCGTCTGCATCGGCGTCTTGCTCGACACCCTCGTGGTGCGCACCATGCTCGTGCCGGCCATCGCGCTCGTGCTCGGCGAGCGCTTCTGGTGGCCCAAGCGCATGAAGGCCGCCGCGTGAGCGGGAGCGCCGCCCAACCGAGTACGTCACACCAACCACGCCAAGGCCCCCAGCGTCGCCGACGCTGGGGGCCTTGGCGTTGGTAACGGTCAGCCCTGCGCGTGCACCTCTGGCACGCTGGGCACGCCCTCCACCACCGTGATGTCAGAGACTTGCACGATGACGCTGCTGCCCGCGCCATTGCTGAATCCCACCCGCGCCTCGTACCGGCCCGGCGGGATAGGACCGTCGGCCGAACACTCGTACAGAGGAGACAGCGAGGCGAACAGGCCGGGGGCATCGTGCGGCAAGTCATCCCGCATGCTCAGCTCCAGGGAGAACACCCACACGCGGCCATCGGCGGCCTTCAGGTGCACCATGATCGTGGTCTGCTCCGAGGAGTCCACCTCGACCGGCCCGAGCGCGTCGAGCGGCACCGGCTGGGGGTAGCCGCCCACCAGGACGTCGTCGCCCCAGCCGTACAAACGGCCCGTCTCCAAGATGCTCGGGATGGGCATGGGAGGTGCGATCTCGGGGCGCGTCCACGACTCCGGCTGAGCGGCGAACGCTTCGCACGTGGGGTCGCCAGCGAGAATCCACTCCGAGCCCTGCGTCACCACTCCCGCCGTGGGCTCCGGGGCCGGCTCAAGCGCAAACACCGGGCCGGGCGAAGCGGTCGCGGGCACCGACGGAGCCCCGGACGTGGCGGCGGGCTGAATGCCCCCCACCCGCGACATCGCAATGGCCGCCGCGGCCACCAACGTCACCGCGGCAACGGACCCAGCCCCCACGCTCACGTCCCTCACCATTCGACCCCTGCGCACTCGCCTCGCCAACCGCTCGCGCGCCTCGGGCGAGCGCAGCCGCTCCGCCACGCCCCGCCCGCCGTGGTGGGCCACCACGTCGAACTCTTCCTGCAAGCTGTTCATCGTCCACCCCTTTCCGTCACGCGAACGCGTGGCTCCTCGTCCTCGGCCAAACGCGTGCCGAGCTTGGCCGTTGCCGTCGAGAGGTATCTCTTGACCGTGCCCACCGCGAGACCCATGGCGTCCGCCACCTCGGCGACCGCAAGGTCGTCGTAGACGCGCAGCACGATTGCCGTGCGCTCCTGGGTGGACAGCGAGTTGAGCGCATCGAGCGTGTTCGCGCGCTCCGCGATCTCGCTGGATGAATCGGGGTGCCGTTCCGCATCGGCGAGCTCTGGCATGGCTCGCTCCCACCGACGCTGCCTGCGGATGCCGTCAATATGGATGGTCCGCATCGCGGCTCGGACGTACGCCTCCGCCGCGCGGACGTTGGGTAGTCGTCGCCGACGCACCAACACCTTGACTATCGCGTCCTGCACGAGGTCTTCCCCCGCGGCTTGGGACCCTGTCAGCAGGTACCCGTACGCGGCGAGCCGGTCGGCCGCAACGTCGAGCAGCTCGCCGAGCAACTCCGGTTCCTTCATGTGCCCTCCTTCTGGCGACACATGAACGTCTGCCAAGGGCCCGAGGTTGTAGCGCGGGCGGGCCTTCTCGCGGGCGCCCGCTACGTCTTCTTGGCGGCCGGCTTCTTGCGGGCAGTCGTGGTGGCGCGGCGGGCAGGCTTCTTGGCCGGGCCCTTGGCACGCTTGTCCGCGAGTAGCTCGACGGCACGCTCAGGAGTGATGGTCTCCACGGTCTCGCCGCGCGGGATCGTCACGTTGGTGACGCCGTCGGTGATGTAGTCGCCGAAGCGGCCGGACTTGGCCACGATGGGCTTCTCGCTCACCGGGTCGATGCCGTACTCGGCGAGGGGCGGGGCGGCCACGCGGCCGCGGCCGCGCTTGGGCTCCGCGTAGATCGCGAGCGCCTCCTCGAGCGTGATGTCCAGGAGCTGGTCCTCGCTCGCCAGGGTGCGGGAGTCCGTGCCCTTCTTGAGGTACGGGCCGTAGCGGCCGTTCTGCGCGGTGATCTCCTCGCCATCGGGGGCGACGCCCACCACGCGCGGCAGGGACAGCAGCTTGATCGCATCCTCGAGCGAGACCGTCTCCAGCTGCATCGACTTGAACAGCGACGCCGTGCGCGGCTTGTCCTTGGAGCCCTCGGGCAGCACCTCGGTGACGTAGGGGCCGAAGCGACCGGCCTTCGCGACGATCTCCAGGCCCGTCTCCGGGTGCCTGCCGAGCGAACGCTCGTCGCCGCCTTGGTGCGCGAAGAGCTCCTCGGCCTTGGCGACCGTCAGCTCGTCGGGGGCGAGGTCCTCGGGGACGGAGGCGCGCTGCACCTCGCCGTCGACCTCGCGCTCGATGTACGGGCCGTAGCGGCCCACGCGCAGCGAGATGCCCTCGCCCACGGGGAACGTGTTGATCGCGCGGGCGTCGATGTCGCCCAGGTCCTCGACCAGGTGCTTCAGGCCCTCCTCGCGGCCCTCGCTGCCGCCGGTGCCGAAGTAGAACTCCTCGAGCCAAGCGGTGCGATCGAGCTCCCCTGCCGCGATGCGGTCGAGGTCCTGCTCCATGTCCGCGGTGAAGTCGTAGTCGATGAGCCAGCGGAAGTGCTGCTCCAGCAGGCCCACGATGGAGAACGCGATCCACGTGGGGATGAGCGTCTGCTGGACGACGCGCACGTAGCCGCGGGCGATGATGAGGTCCACCGTGGCCGCGTAGGTGGACGGGCGGCCGAACTTGCGGTCCTCGAGCTCCTTGATCATGGAGCCCTGGGTGAAGCGCGGCGGCGGGGTGGTCGAGTGGCTCACCGGCTCCAGGTCCGATGCGGCGACGGCGTCGCCCTCGCTGACCTGCGGCAGCCGTTCCTCGCCCGAGCGGCCCACCTTCTGCTCGTCCTCGTAGCGCTCCTCCTCGCGCGACTCCTCGTAGGCCGCGAGGAAGCCGGGGAACGTGATGATCGTGCCGGAGGCGGAGAACTCGACGGCGTGGCCGTTGGCGCTCGTCGCCCCGATCTTGACGGTGGACGTGGTGCCCGCGGCATCGGCCATCTGGGAGGCGACGGTGCGCTTCCAGATGAGCTCGTACATGCGGAACTCGTCGCCGCGCAGCTCGCTGCGCACCGACTCGGGCGTGCGGAAGCTGTCCCCCGCGGGGCGGATCGCCTCGTGGGCCTCCTGCGCGTTGGCGTCGGAGGAGGCGTAGGTGCGCGGCGCGGAGGGGACCGAGTCCGGCCCGTAGAGCTCGATGGCCTGCTTGCGCGCGGCGCGGATCGCCTCGCCGGACAGGGCCGGCGAGTCCGTCCTCATATAGGTGATGTAGCCGCGCTCGTACAGGCCCTGGGCGACGCGCATCGCCTCGCGGGCTCCCAGGCGCAGCTTGCGGCTCGCCTCCTGGATGAGCGTCGAGGTGATGAACGGCGCGGCCGGACGGCGCTTGTACGGCTTGGACTCGACGGACGAGACGGTGAAGTCCGCGGTCGCCAGGCCCGCCGCGAGGGCCGCGGCGGCGCCCGCGGTCAGGTGCGTGGCCTTGTCGTTCGTCAGGTTGCCGCGGTCGTCGAAGTCCTTGCCCGTCGCGACGCGAGCGCCGTCGACCGACTGGAGCTTCGCGGTGAAGCTGCGGCCGGCATCGGGCCCCGCCTGGGCGGTGAAGGTGGCGGTGAGGTCCCAGTACTCGGCGGCCTGGAAGGCCATGCGCTCGCGCTCCCGGTCCACGATGAGGCGCAGGGCGACGGACTGCACGCGGCCGGCGGACAGGCCCGGCGCGACCTTGCGCCACAGCACGGGAGAGACCTCGTAGCCGTAGAGACGGTCCAGGACGCGGCGGGCCTCCTGCGCCTCGACGAGCTCCATGTCGACCTCGCGCGGCTGCTGCATGGCGCGCTCGATGCCCTCGCGCGTGATCTCGTGGAAAGCCAGGCGCTTCACGGGCACCTTGGGCTGGAGCACCTCGAGCAGGTGCCAGGCGATGGCCTCTCCCTCGCGGTCCTCATCGGTGGCGAGGTAGACCTCCTCGGCGTCCTTGAGCTTGGCCTTGATCTCGGAGACGACCTTGCGCTTCTCCGGGCTGACCACATAGTAGGGCTCGAAGCCGTTCTCGATGTCCACCGCGAACTTGCCCACGGAGCCCTCGCGCTTGCCTGGGGGCAGCTCGCTGGGCTGCGGAAGGTCGCGGATGTGGCCGATGCTCGACACCACGTCGTACTCCGCACCAAGGAACGAGCCGATGGTGCGAGACTTCGTGGGCGACTCGACGATCACGAGCTTGCGCGGCATGGGACCTACCTCTACGAGCGGCGCTGGCGAACCAGCGGCGCTGGAACGGTCACAGAATACATACGGCGCGCGAAAGTGCGACTCCGTCCGTCCCCTGCGAGACGAACGTCGAGGCAGGCGTGACACGATGGACGCATGCCCGCCTTCGCCGTCACCGACGAGCTCCACGCCGCCGTCCTCTCCGCCATCCAAGAGGCCACCGACGCGGAGGTGATGCCCCGCTGGCGGGCCCTCGCCGAGGGCGACGTGCGCACCAAGTCGGCCGACTGGGACGTCGTGACCGATGCCGACGTCCTCGCCGAGCGGCGCCTGACCGCATCGCTGCGCGCCCTCGTCGACGTCCCCGTGGTGGGCGAGGAGGCCACGTCAGCCGACCCGTCCCTCAAGGACCTGGTCGCGAGCGCCGAGGCGTGCTGGCTCGTGGACCCCGTGGACGGCACCAAGAACTTCGTAGAGGGCAAGGAGGACTTCGCGTGCATGGTCGCGCTCGTCGTGTGCGGGCGCACCCAGGGCGCGTGGATCACCCACCCGGCCGTCGGTCGGCGCATCTGGGGCGCGCGCGAGGGCGGCGTCGTCATCGACGGCGAGCGGGTCACCGCACCGGAGCCGAGCGACCCCGCTCACCCGTCGGGGGCCATCGGCGCGCGACTGTTCCTCGACAACCCTGAGGCGGTGCACGAGCGCGCGGCGATCCTGGGTCCCGTGCGCGAGATCCGCTTCTGCGCGGGCTGGGACTACTGGGACATGCTCACGGGCGCGAAGGACTACGTCCTGTTCTCCCGCTCGCTGCCGTGGGATCACGCGCCGGGCGGGCTGCTGGCCGAGGAGGCGGGACTGCGCGTGGGCCGCTTCGACGGGGCGGAGTACCTCCCCGGCGACGGCCGCAAGGGGCTGCTCACCGCGCACCCGAGCATCTGGGAGCACGTCCGCGACGGCCTGGGCCTCGCGTAGCGCGCGCCCACCCCGCGCGGCAGCCCCACCTCTGCCCCGCTCGCCTCCCAGCCCTCGCCGCCGCCACCCCGCTCGCCTCCCAGCCCTCACCGCCGCCACCCCGCTCGCCTCCCAGCGCTCAAACGCTGGTGTACCGAAATGGTCGCGATCTGGCCCCTGCTTGCATCCTGATGTACCGAAACGGCTGATCGTCACCGCACCTGAAGCCCGGCAAGGTCCTGCCGCCGCAGCACGTCGAGCATCCTGCGCCCGTCGAGCCTCTCCGCGTAGTCCTCACTCGTGCCGGTGTCCCGCGCCTCTTGCAGCACGGGCGCAGGGGCCCCGCGCCGCTGGAGCTCCTCGAGGATCTGGAGCACGTGGTCGCGCGTGTGCGACGTCGGGTCCACCGTGACGCGCACCTCAAGGTCCCCGCCCCACGCGAGCGCGATGTCGAGGGACTCCCATGCGCGGCGGCCCCCGATCTCGATCCCGACCACCGACGCGTAGCGGTCCGGCATGGCCTTGATGTCGAGACCCAGCCAGTCCACGTGCGGCAGCGCCGCCGCCAGCCGCGCGGGATACGCGCCGGCGGAATGCAGCCCCACCTTCATGCCCAGTTCGCGCACCTCTGCCATTGCGGACACGAGCGCCGACTGCCGCGTCGGCTCGCCGCCGGAGAACACCACTGCGTCGAGCAGTCCGTGGCGTTGCCTGAGGTGCTCGCGCACCGTGGCCCACGAGATCGCCGCGGGCCCGTGGAGGTCCTGCAGGGCCGGGTTGTGGCAGTAGGCGCACCGCCACGGGCAGCCTTGCAGGAACACCGTCGCGGCAAGCTTGCCCGGCCAGTCGACGGTCGAGAACGGCTCGTACCCGCCGATGGCCAGAGCGTTGGCACCCGACGCCGGTCCGGCACCCGCGCGCGGCCCGGCCCCCGATGCGGCCCCGGCATCGGCCGGAAGCGCGCGGGACGCGTCCCGGACCCCGGCATCGGCCCCTGGCGCGGGCTCCGCAGCCATCAGAGCACCGCCGGCTCGACGAAGTGCGTGCGCTCGGCGTGCTCGCCCTTCTTGCCGATGTTGAAGCTCGCCACCGGCCGGTGGTAGCCCATGACGCGAGTCCACACTTCGCACTCGACCTCACGGCCCTCGGCTGCGCACAGGGGACACGTGGGCTGCTCGCCCTCCACGTAGCCGTGCGACGGGCAGATGGAGAACGTGGGCGTCACCGTGATGTAGGGCAGCGGCGACGTCTCCAGGACGCGGCGCACGAGCGCGCGGCAGGCATCGGCCGAGGAGATGCGCTCGCCCATGTAGAGGTGCAGCACCGTGCCGCCGGTGTACTTCGCCTGCAGCGCGCCCTGTCGGCGGACGGCCTCGAACGGGTCGCGCGTGAAGCCCACGGGCAGCTGCGAGGAGTTCGTGTAGTACGGGTTCGTGTCCGTCCCGGCCTGGAGGATGCCCGGGTAGCGGCGACGGTCCTCCTTGGCGAAGCGGTACGTGGCGCCCTCCGCGGGCGTGGCCTCGAGGTTGTACAGGTGGCCCGTCTCCTCCTGGAACTCGACCATGCGCGCACGGACGTGGTCAAGCAGGTCGAGCGCGATCTGCTCGCCCACCTCGGTGGTGATGTCGTGCTCGTCCGCGGTGAGGTTGCGGATCATCTCGTTCATCCCGTTGACCCCGATGGTGCTGAAGTGGTTGCGCAGCGTCCTGAGGTAGCGGCGGGTGTACGGGAAGAGGCCGTCGTCGATGGACTGCTGGATGACAGTGCGCTTGACCTCGAGCGAGTCGCGGGCGATCTCCAGCAGGCGGTCGAGCTCCCGGTACAGGCCCGGCAGGTCGGCCAGGTCGAGCCCGGAGCGGCCCGATGCCCGGGCATCGGCCCTCGCCGCCACCGACTGCGCGCCGAAGCGGTAGCCCAGTCGAGCGAGGTTGATGGTGACGACGCCCACGGAGCCCGTCTGCTCGGCCGAGCCGAAGAGCCCGTTGCCCCGCTTGAGGAGCTCGCGCAGGTCCAGCTGCAGGCGGCAGCACATGGACCGGACCATGTGCGGCTCGAGGTCGGAGGAGATGAAGTTCTGGAAGTACGGGAGGCCGTACTTGGCGGTCATCTCGAACAGGGCGGGCACGTTGGGGCCGTCCCAGTCGAAGTCCTTGGTGATGTTGTACGTGGGGATGGGGAAGGTGAAGACGCGGCCCGCGGCGTCGCCCGTGGTCATGACATCGATGTACGCGCGGTTGATCATGTCCATCTCCGCCTGGAGCTCGCCGTAGGTGAAGTCCATCTCCTTGCCGGCGATGACGGGATAGTCGCCGCGGAGGTCCTCGGGGCAGGTCCAGTCGAAGGTCAGGTTGGTGAAGGGGGTCTGAGTGCCCCATCGCGACGGGACGTTGAGGTTGTAGATCAGCTCCTGGATTCCCTGACGGACCTGCTTGTAGGTGAGGCCCTCGTAGCGGATGAAGGGCGCCATGTAGGTGTCGAAGGAGCTGAAGGCCTGCGCGCCCGCCCACTCGTTCTGCAGCGTGCCGAGGAAGTTCACCACCTGGCCGATCGCCGAGGTGAAGTGCTTGGCGGGGCTCGCCTCGACCTTGCCGGGCACACCGTTGAAGCCCTCGGCGAGCAGGGTGCGCAGCGACCAGCCCGCGCAGTAGCCGGAGAACATGTCGAGGTCGTGAATGTGGATGTCGCCCGCGCGGTGGGCCTCGCCGGCCTCGGGTGCGTAGACGTGGCTGAGCCAGTAGTTCGCGATGACTTTGCCGGCGGTGTTGAGGATGAGGCCGCCCAGGCTGTAGCCCTGGTTGGCGTTGGCGTTGACGCGCCAGTCGCTGCGGTCCAGGTACTCCTCGATGGAGCTCTCGACGGAGATCAGCGGAGTGCCGTTGCTCGGCGTGACGACGTCGATGCCTGCGGTGACGGGGGCCGGCTCGGTGACAGTCATGGGTTCGCTCCCTTGCGATCACAATATCTAGTGGCTGGTCGGCGCTGAGCGCACTAGATCTTGTGTAGTCCGGTATGCGAACGCGCGGACGGGACCATGGTCCCTGGCAAGGTGAGTCACGCCGCGGGCCAGCCACGGCATCGGGCAGGTGCCTGCGCGGGC
>Ga0207868_1001321_pt1 | contig 18228 bp, 18 predicted proteins | sample Passage237B_FD_187370 | JGI IMG/M metagenome (GOLD analysis project Ga0207868, IMG submission 187370) | Cellulose adapted compost microbial communities from Newby Island Compost Facility, Milpitas, CA, USA - Passage2 37B (SPAdes) (version 3) ... | reverse complement strand
GAGGCAGATCACCTCGTGGCCGTCCTTCAACAGCCGATCGCAAAGATGGGATCCAAGAAAACCGGCTCCGCCGGTGACGAGTATGCGCATGTTATCGAATGAGGCGTTAAAACAAGGTTATAGCATCTTCCCGATCACCGGCAGGACGGTGCGGGCGCGGGATTGCCAGGTTTGCAGTTTGGAGAGGCGCTGCTCCAAGGTCTTGTAGTGCGCAGGGGCCAAGTCGCCCGCTTGTGCATGGAGCGCGACCTCGGCGGCCTGCATACGCTGATCCTGGCGGCCGAGGTAGGGTGTGAGTCTTTCGCGAAGAAGCGTTCCGATAAGCTGACGCAGCTCGGTGGTGGCCACCCAGCGCGTGGCACGCGAATGAGAGGAGGACGATGGAGTCTCATTTGGACGCTCCGCCCCGGGCTCCGCTCCTTGCACACCGCCCTTGGCCGCAAGCTCTTCGCTTCCCGCTTCGCTCACCGCCCCAAGTTCGCGGAGCGAACGAAGACCTTGGCTCACGGAGCCTTTGCTCAAGCCCAGCTTGTGTTCGATATCCGCAAAGGTGGGAGACTCGGCCGACGCAAAGATATAGCCGTAAATCTCGCCCATCGACTTGGGCAACCCCAGCAAAACCACCAGATCCGCAAAAACCGCGACCACCTCCCGCTCGAAAGCATTCAGGCCGGAAGCCGGATGGTTGGCGGTCGGAAACCCCGAAGCGGACGCGCCGGAAATCGGTGGGTGGCTGGATGAACTGGAGGCTCCGGATCGCACGTCGAGGGAAGGCCGCAGATCGAAAGAGGAACTTCAATTCATTTTGAACTGAAAACTCCGATTTTTTACAAAAATTAAGGATTTTCCCGGCCGAGAGAGTTCCGGCCCGGGGCTGGTGATATCTCCCGGCATCCTCTGACGGGATTTATCCCACCCACCGGCCTCTGCTCGCTCTCCGCCATCCCGAGCGTCCTGCCGTCCATGTTTCTCTCAGGCGTTTTAAATAAAGTCGTGGCCGAGTTGGTAGGGCGCGACCGCCGGGCGCGCCGCCGCGGAGTGGCGAAAGGCGGAGAGGCCACGCCATCGCGGCTGCGGCCCGAAGGTCGCGCATTGCTTCGGCGGCGTCTTTCCGACCGCGCGCGGTCGTTTGACAAAATCCGCCCCGCCCCGCCCCATTGACGACTTCCCATGTCCCAGCCCAAGCGCGCCGTTCTTCTCGTCAACCTCGGCTCCCCCGACTCCACCGACGTCCCCGATGTCGCGCGTTACCTGCGCGAGTTTCTCGGCGACGAACGAGTCATCGATCTCAAGCCGCGCTGGCTGGCGAAATTTTTGGTCAACTGCATCATCGTGCCGAGGCGCGCGCCCAAGTCCTCCAAGGCCTACCAGGAGATTTGGACCCCCGAGGGTTCGCCGCTCGTCGTCATCTCCATGAGCGTGCAACGCAAACTCGTCGAAGCGCTCGGCCCCGACACGCCGGTGTTTCTCGCGATGCGTTACGGTTCGCCCTCGATTCGCGGCGTGCTCCAGGCGATCGCCGCCGCCGGCGTGGAGGAACTCCTGCTCATCCCGCAGTATCCACACTACGCGATGTCGTCCTGGGAGACGGTCGTCGTGAAGGTTCAGGACGAGGCCAGGCTCCACGCCCCGCGCACGAAGATCGCCTGTGTGCAGCCGTTCTACGAGGACGCCGACTACATCGAGGCGCTGTATCAGGTGTCGAAGCCGCACCTCGAAAACAACGTCCACGACCACGTCCTGTTTTCCTACCACGGCATCCCCGAGCGGCACCTGCGCGTCGCCGACGCCTCGAAGGCCCACTGCACCATCGCCGCGGATTGCTGCAACAGCTGCTCCGCCGCGCACGCCATGTGTTATCGGGCGCAGGTCACCAAGACCACCCGGGCCTTCGTGAAGCGCGCGGGCATCCCCGAGGGCAAGTGGTCGATCTCCTTCCAATCGCGCCTGGCCGGCGAGCCCTGGCTTTCGCCCTACACGGACGAAGAGTTCGAACGCCTGCCCAAAGCGGGAAAAAAGCGCCTCGTCGTCTTCACTCCCGCCTTTGTCGCGGACTGCCTGGAGACGCTCGAGGAGATCGCCGGCGAAGGCAAAGAGCAGTTCACGCACGCGGGCGGCGAGTTCTTCCACCACGTGCCCTGCTTGAACGACCAGCAGCCCTACATCGATTTTCTCGCCTCGCGCGTGCGCCGTTGGCTCGGCGGTGAGACGCCGACCGCCGCCCAACGCATCGAGTCCGCCAAGACGCTCGCCCGAGCCTGATCGCCCGCCGCCTCGCCGTGGGCCGGACCACCGGTCTCGCGGTTACCCGCCCCAACGCGCCCGGCCACCGGACGGGGCCGCATCGCGCCGCGCCCTGTCGAACTCCCTCCGCGCCGCTCCGGTCCTCCGCTCTTCCGGACCTCCGGTCTCCGCCACATCCCGCGATAGGCGGTCGACAAGCCGCCTTCGGTCCGCTCTTTCGTGGAACGACGCTCTCTCGTGAACACCTCCTGGGACACCCTCAAACTCGTCGCCGACCCCACCCGCCTCCGCATTCTCGCCCTGCTCTTGCGCGAGGAACTCTCGGTCGCCGAGTTGCAGGACATCCTCGGCATGGCGCAGTCGCGCATATCCTCCTCGCTCGCGCTGCTCCGCTCGGCCGAGCTCGTGAGCGACCGCCGCGACGGCAAACGCGCCTACTACAGCCTCCGCCAAGACCTGCCCCCCGCCACGCTCGCCCTGCTCCGCTCCGCCACCGAAGCGGTCTCCGCCCAGCCGGAACTCGCCGCCGACCGCGCCGGGCTCGCCCGCGCCCTCGCGAAACGCCGCGCCACGCAGGAGGAGTATTTTAACCTCATCGCCGGCCGCCTCGGGCGAAACTACTGCCCGGGTCGATCCTGGGAGGCCATCGGGCACCTCGCCCTGCGCCTCGCGCCCGCGATCGACATCGCCGATCTCGGCGCCGGCGAAGGCCTCATCTCGCAACTCCTCGCGCGCCGCGCCCGCCAGGTCTGGTGCATCGACAGCTCCCCGAAGATGGTCGAGGTCGGCACCGCGCTCGCCGAGAAAAACGGCCTCGCCAACCTCGCCTACAAGCTCGGCGACATCGAGCAGGTGCCCTTGCCCGAGGCCTCCGTCGATCTCGCGATTCTCAGCCAGGCCCTGCACCACGCGCAGCATCCGCAGACCGCCGTCGCCGAAGCTTTTCGCATCCTGCGTCCCGGCGGACAGCTCCTCGTCCTCGATCTGAAGGAGCACGGGTTCGAAAAAGCCCGCGAACTCTACGCCGACGTCTGGCTCGGGTTCACCGAAAACGCGCTGCACACCTTCCTCGAAAACTCCGGCTTCCAGGCCGTCGAGGTGGTCGGCGTCGCCCGGGAAGAACAACCGCCCCACTTCGAAACCCTCCTCGCCAGCGGCCGCAAACCGGCCTGACGACCGGTTCGCGAAGGGCCGAAGACAGGATCGCCCGAAGGGCGGAAGACGGAAGGGGAAGCGCCTCCCCGGAGGAGTCCGCGGTGAGGACGATCAAATCGTTCCGGAAACCGGGGGCGCGAGATCCCTTCGCCCTCCGTCATCCGGCTCCCGGCCTCCGGTTCTCCGCATTTTCTCCGTGCTCATCGGGAAAATCCGTGGTTAACCCTGCGGCTTTAAACCCGACCAAACACCTTCCATGGGACGCCAGTGGCTTCACGCGAAACGCGCCATCGTTAACAACAAAAAGGGCCAGATCGTCGGCAAATTGGTGAAAGAAATCACCGTCGCCGCGAAGCTCGGAGGCGGCGACATCCACGCCAACGCCCGCCTCTTCGCCGCCGTCGAAAAGGCGAAAAAAGCCTCGGTCACCCGCGACGTCATCGAACGCGCCATCCACAAGGGCGCCGGCACCGGCGGCGAAAAAATGGAGCTCACCGCCGTCACCTTCGAAGGCTACGCGCCCCACAAGGTCCCCGTCGTCGTCGAGTGCTTCACCGACAACGTGCAACGCCTCGCCCCCGAGATGCGCGTGCTCTTCAAGAAGGGCATCCTCGGCACCGCCGGCTCCAACAAGTTTCTCTTCGACCACTCCGGCATCGTCGAGGCCTACACCACCGCGACCGACGCCGACCTCGAGGCCGCCGCGATCGAGGCCGGCGCGAACGACTTCGCCCCCCTCTCCCACGCCGAAAACGACGACATCCCCGCCGAAGGCGCCACCGGCGCGCGTTTCCTCTGCGAACGCACCGACATCCATTCCGTCGCGGAATGGCTCAAGGCCAACGGATGGACCGTCATCACCTCCGAAATGGGCTACCTCGCGAAGCAGTATCCGGAACTCGACGACGAGCAGCGCGCCGAGGTCGGCGAATTCCTCCACGCCCTCGAGGACAACGACGACGTGCAACGCGTCTGGGCCGCCTTCCGCTGAACGGCGGGCTCGGGAAACCAGGGCCTCGTGGCGGCTAGGCGGGGCGCGACCGCCGGGCACGCCGCGCCGGAGTGGCGTTTCTCCCGGAGAAACCGGCGGCTTCGCCCAACCTGTCGCCTCCGGACCGGACGGACTCGGCAGCGCTTGGCCACCGCATCGCCACGCCACCCGGAGCGAACGAAGATATCCGCCGAGCCGGCTCGTCCGCGGCCGCGGTCCAGCCTCCTGGCCGATCGGCGGACTCCGTTTTACCGCTGCCCGGCGTGAAGATCCGCGCGGTAGGTCGCCGCGCCGTCGAAAGCCCAGGCGCGGCGCGCCTGACGCGGACGGAAATCGCCCGCGCCGACCGGATCTCCCCCCGTGATCCGCACCAACTGCACTTGATCGAAGCGCGCCTGCGTCAACACCTCGGACGAGGCGCTGTTGGCCGCCAGCCCCGCCCGAGTGTCGGTGAGCCCGAGCGTCCGCGTCGTCCCGATCTGGCGCCATTCGACGCCGTTGCCCGAATAGTATCCGCCGTAGGAGTTGCCCTCCCGGCGGATCTTCACCCACAGCGGTTGCTTCGTCGTCGAGACGGTGACGTTTCCGCCCGCGCCGCCGATCGCGTCGCGCCAGCGCAGGGCCACTCCGCCCCCCGCCATCGTCAGCACCGAGATGTGCCGCGCCCCGGCCCCCGTGCCTTCCCGCACCATCACGCCGGCCACGCCGTCGGCCCTCGTTTCCACGAGCGGGTCGACGTTGCGCTGCACCGCCACGCGCGCCACCAGCTCGAAATCGTCGGATATCGCCCGGTGCACGAAACGAAACGCATCCGTCGTGCCGCCGATCGCGCCCCCGCCTCCCCAGAGATAAAGGGAACCGGACTCGTCGACCGCGTCGGCGCCCATGTGCCCGACCGCGCCGACATCGGTCCGGAGCCACGTGCCGGGCAGCGGGTGCAGCGCCTTGCCCGCGAGAATGGCGTCCCGGATGCGAGCGGCGATGATGCGATGCCCTTCGTCGTTGGGATGGATGCCGTCGGGGAAAAGCGTCTGCAAGGTGTCGAGAAACGGCGTGTGCAGATCGATCACCGGCAGGTTTCGCAGCCGCGCCGCCTCGAGGATGCGCGGGATCACCTCGTTGGCCACGATGGAGCCGCGGATGTCGCCCGGCAGCTCGCGCGCCGGCGGCGGCAGGCACGGGTAGATGTCCGGTCGCGAAGGCAGGGCTCGATAGGTGTCGATCAGCGAAAGGTAGTCGGCGACAAACTCGCCGCGGAAGGTCCAGTTGCCGGGTTTCGAGTCGTTCGTGCCGAGCAGGATCAGGATGATGTTCGGGTTGGCCTGAACCGTGTTCACCACGCCCTGGGTGTCGAAGTAGGACGGCGTGCCTTTTTTCAGCAATGTCGCGCCGCTGACGCCGTCGCGTTGCACGGTGTAGCCCGCGCCAAGCAGATCGGCGAGCACGGGCGCGTAGGCCCGCGTCATGCCGTCGGACGAACCGGCGCCGTAGGTGATGCTGTCGCCGTTGGCGAAGATCTTGATCTGCGCCGAAGCCGTTGAGGCGAACGCCAGCACGACGCCGAGCGCCCGGGCGGCGCGGCGGAAACAGGACGAGGAGACGAGGGAGGAAAAACGACGGAGGCGGATCATGCTTCGCGAAGAGATTTGCCCCCAAGGTAACGCCCCGGCGGATCGCCCAAAATGGAGCGGTTTCCGCGCCGGGCCTACGGTGAAGGTCCGGTTTTCGCGCAGACCGCTTGCCCGACGTCGCGACTCCCTTCGCTGAAACTCGAACGCGCGGCCAATCCCGCCGCGCACGCACACCCATCACCAACCCACCCGCCATGAACACCCACGACTCCTCCAATCTCGCCGGCAAGAAGGTCGCCATCCTTTGCACCGACGGCTTCGAAGAAAGCGAACTGCTCAAACCTCGCGCCGCCCTCCTTGAAGCCGGCGCGGAAACCACGCTCGTCTCCCCCCAACGCGCCGGCTCCGTGAAGAGCTGGACCGGCGAGGGCTTCGGCCAAAGCGTGCCGGTGGATCTCCCGCTGGCCTCCGCCCGCGCCGAAGATTTCGACGCGCTGCTCCTCCCGGGCGGCGTGCTCAATCCCGATTCGCTCCGCACCGAGAAGGCCGCCGTCGCCTTCGTGCGCGCGTTTTTCGAGGCCGGCAAACCCGTCGCGGCGATCTGCCACGGCCCGCAGATCCTGATCGACGCGGACGTCGTCACCGGACGACGGCTCACCTCCTACCCCTCGATCCGGCGGGATCTGATCAACGCCGGCGCCGAGTGGATCGACGAGGAAGTCGTGGTCGACCAGGGCCTCGTCACGAGCCGGCGTCCCGGCGACATACCGGCGTTCAACCGCAAGATGGTCGAGGAGATCGCCGAAGGCGTGCACGCCGGCCAGCAGGCGTGATTTCGGCCGGAGGTCGGAGAACCGGAAGACGGCGCCCCGACCATCGAAGCCAAAGGTGTATTTATCATCCGAATACACCTTGCCCCCCGGCTTCCGGCCTCCCCCCCTCTTCGCCCTTCCGGCCCATGCCATTGCGCATTCAAACATACCAAAACCCGGCGGCGATGCATGCCCTCCCGCCGGTCGGGCAACCAGGCCGGCGGCCTGGCCGCGCCCTACTGGCATCGCCGTCCTCCGATTTTCGACAGGACGGGAATGCGGAATCGTGTCAGGGTGTGTTCGCGGCGGCGTAGTAGATGAGCAGGCCGAGGCCGATCAGCAGGAACACCACGACTCCGATCGAGAGGATCAGATTCGTCTTGGTGTCCGGTTTGTGCGGATCGACGAGCTTGTCGGGACTGGGAGGGTTTTCGTCGAAGCCCATGCACGGATTGTTTCACGTCTCGCGTCGTCGGCCCATCCGTGCGTCCTCCGCCCCGCGGATGGGAAAAGGGCCGGTTGGGCGGCCTCCGTCGGCCGGCGTATAATCCGTCATGCTCGGATACGTCATCGCCTTTCTCGCGTTGCTCCTTCTCGCCATGTTCCTGCTACCCGCCTTCGCGAGTCGCCGCGCGCCACGCCCGCAAGGCGGCACATTGGAATCGGACCATCCGGTGTCGCGCACCGATCCGGCGAGCGACGAGGCCAATCCCTCGGCGTCCGTCACGGCCACCCGGGAACAACAGGAAAACGCCGCGCGGCGCACGCCGCCCGCCTGACACCGAAACGGCGGCACGAAAACCGCCCGGGGCGCTATGCGCCGCCGGGCGGTCGGACGGATGACGTTTCGACGGGGGAAGTTTTTCAGTTCGAACCGGAGAGCCAGGCGCGGATCTCGGTCTCGCGGGCCACGGCCTCGGTGTCGCTCAATGCGCTTTTGTAGAGGTGGAACTTGCCGAGCTGACCGACGAACTGCGGATTCAGCGGACGCAATCCGCCGAGCGTGATCGGGGCGCCCTGCCCCGCGGCCAAAATCGCGGGTCGGGCGGTGGTCGACTGCGCCACGAGCACGCCGTCGACGAAGAGCCGGATGGCGCCCCCCGTCTTTTGCAGGCGCACGACGTAGGCCGCGTTGCGCGCGGCGACGGGACCGTAGATCTCCGACGGCGCCCCGTTGAAGGCCTGCGTGAACGCGGCGAAGAAACGGCCCGTCGAGTAGTCGTAGCCCACGCCCACCGCGGGCTCCACGTCGTTCTTGTTCACGCAGAGGATCAACGCCCGCCCGGCGCCACCGGAGGCGGGGATGCGCACGGCTCCCACGAAGCCGAGGTCCTGGCTCGTGCCGGGGGTGAACAAATCCTGCGAACGCGGACCGACCATCGTGCGCGTGCCGTCGAACGAAGCGCCCTGGCGTGCGGTCGAGGAAAACGGGGCGAGCAGCGGACGGTGGGCCGCGTTCTCGCTCGTGAATTTCCACAGCGTTTGCGCCGGATCCCACAACGCGGCGATGGCGCCGCCGGTGATCGTGCGGGCGTTGTCCGACGAGGGATCGAGCCCGGACGTAGAGGGAGACGGGCCGGAGTCCGAACCGGAGTCGCCGCCGTCGGATTCGTCGCCGTCGCCGGGAGCGGGGATGGAGGAGCCGCCGATCCAGTTGCGCACGTCGGCCTCGAGTTTGCCAGCCTCGGTGTCGCTCAGGGCGCCGGTGCGCAGGTGGAACTTGCCGAGCTGTCCGGCAAACTGCGGGTTCAACGGACGCAATCCGCCGAGGCCGATGGGCGCGCCCTGGTCGTTGGCGAGAATCTCCGGGCGGGCGGTGTCGGCCTTGGCCGCGAGCACGCCGTCGACGAAGAGCCGGATGGCGCCGCCCGTCTTTTGCAGGCGCACGACGTAGGTCGCGTTGCGCGCGGCGACGGGACCGTAGACCTCCGACGGCGCCCCGTTGAAGGCCTGCGTGAACGCGGCGAAGAAGCGGCTCGTCGAGTAGTCGTAGCCCACGCCCACCGCGGGCTCGGTGTCGGTCTTGTTGATCGAAAGGATCATCGCCCTGCCCAGGCCGCCGGCGGCCGCGATGCGGACGGCGCCGACAAAGCCCATGTCCTGGCTCACGCCGGGCGTGAACAGGTCCTGCGAACGCGGGCCGACCATCGTGCGCATGCCGTCAAAGCCGACGGCTTCGCGCGGGCCGTTCGGGAAAAGGCCGAGCGTCGGACGGTAGGAGGCGATGTCGCTGGTGAAACGAAACGCCGGATTCGCGGGATCGGAAAGCGTGACGTAGGCGTTGTTCGCGATCGTGCGCGAGGCGCCCGCGGCGGGATCGAAGACCGCGGCGGCCGGAGCGGGCGCGGGCGGAGTGGTAACATCCCCGGGATCGGAGCCGCCGGCATCCCCTCCCGAGGAATCGTCGGAGCCGGACCCGCCGCCGTCGGTTGCCCCGGTGAGCGTGACGTCGCCGATCCGGGCGTGGGTCAAGGTGGCGCCGAGCGCGCTGTTGGCGACGAGACCGGCGCGAACGTGGGCGCTCATCGCGACCGAACGCGAGCCGAGTTGCCCCCAGGACTTGCCATCGAGCGAGAAGAAGCCGGTGAAGGTGTCGCCGCTGCGGCGCACCCGCACCCAGACCGGCGTGGTGACGCCGGCGTGCGTGGTCGCCCCGCCGACCGCGCCCGAGCGATCTCGCCAGCGGAAGGAGACGCCGCCGCCGGGCGTGGCGAGCACGGAGACGTGACGCGCGTCCGCCGCGGTGCCTTCGCGGACCATGACGCCGGCCGAGGAATCGGCCCGGGTGCCGACCAACGGGTCGAGGTTCCGTTGACCGAACACGCGGGCGGTGATCTCGACGTCGCCGGACGCGGCCCGATGCACGAAACGGAAGGAGTCGGTGCCGCCGCCGACCGTGGCGCCTCCGCCGAGAATCTGGAAAACGCCCGATTCGTCGATCGCGTCGGCCCCGGCATGACCGGTGGCGCCGATGTCGTGGCGGTCCCAGACGGAAGGCGTGGGGCGCCAGTAACGTCCGTTGACGACGGCCTGGTGGATCTGCGCGGCGATCAGGCCCGCGCCCGTATCATTCGGGTGGATACCGTCGGGGATGACCGAGCGAAACGGATCGAGAAAAGGCGAATGCGCGTCGACGACGCGGAGGTTTCGCCGGCGGGCCACCTCGAGGATGCGCGGGATCACCTCGTTGGCCACGACGGGACCGCGCACGTCGCCGGCGCTGTCGGTGGCGGGAGGGGGAAGCCCGAGGTAGATCTGCGGGTTGGACGGCAGGGCGCGGTAGATGTCGACGAGGCTCAGGTAGTCGGAGACGAACTGGTCCTTGTGGACCCAGTTTACCGGCTTCGAGTCGTTCGTCCCGAGCATGATGTAGATGATGTCGGGGTTCATCTCGCTGGTGATGCGGATGCCCTGGGTGTTCCAGAACGGAACCGTGCCCTTCTTGAGCAGCGTGGCGCCGCCGGTGCCGTCCTTCTGCGTCTTGTAGGCGGAGCCGAGCATGCGGCCGAGCTGCGCGGTGTAGGACTGGGTGTTGGTGTCCGAGACGCCGACGCCGAAGGTGATGCTGTCACCATTGGTCATCAATTTGATCTGTGCGTGCAGGACCGGCGCGACGGCGGCGACGAACACTGCGAGGGCCGACCGGGCGAAGCTCGCGCGGCGGAAAAGACCCCGGAGGCGGGGTGTGCGGGTAAACAAACGATTCATGCGATACCGAGGGTTGAGGATGAGGGGGTGACGGCGGGCGCCCGCGAACGCCCATCCGCCGTTTCTCCCATCCCCAGACTAGCGACTTTCACCGCGGCCCGACATCGAGGTTTCCCCCACGGATTTTTTCCACGGCTTCTCCGAGCGAGGCTGCTTACGCAAAAATCCGCCGGGAAGCGCGGCGTCTCGCTCCCCGCGCGACGGAAGCGGACGCAAAAAACTCCGGCCCTCGCGGGACCGGAGCGTGGGCGGGACGACGAAGCGTTCCCGTGCGGAGAAGGCGTCAATAATGCCGCCCCGTGGCGATCGGCTCGTCGGACGCGCGTTGACCGGAACTCGGCGGCGAGGCCTCGGCCGCGGTCGTGATGTCCTCGGCCCCGGCCTGCCGGAAGATGGTCTTCGCGCGGTCGATGCTTTCGGAGTTTTCGGTGTGGACCGAGATCAGCAGGTTGCCCTTGCGGATCTTGCCCTCGTAGCGCTTGGCCTCGAGCTCGGGGATGCCCATGCCGATGAGCGCGCCGGCGATGCCGCCGACGGCGGCGCCGATGCCGACGCCGCTCAAGGCCGCGACGATCGGACCGGCCGCGACGAAGGGCCCGACGCCGGGGATGGCGAGCGCGCCGATGCCGGCGATCCAGCCGAGCGCGCCGCCGATCACGCCGCCGGTGGTGGCGCCGGTGACCGCGCCCTCGGGGGCCTTGGTGTTTTTCTCGTGCGCGAAATCGCGCGTGGTGCCCTCGTCGGGGAAGAGCACGGAGATGTCGTTGTTGGAGAAGCCGGCGTCTTTCAGCTCGCCGACGATGGTCTCGGCCTGGGAGCGGGTGCCGGCGATGGCGAACACGGATTTTTTGGACATGACGGGAAGGGATTGGGTTTTCGGGTTGCGGGGAGGACGGAAACGAAAAGGCGGGGGGACGCGCTCAACGCGCCGCCACCTCGAGTTGATCGGTGACACGACCGGGAGCGGCCTGCGCGGCGAGTTCCGCGATGATCCGTTTCTCCTCGTCGGAGGCGACCGGTCCGCGAAGGGTGACCTGTCCGTCGCGGGTGACGATCTTCACGTTCTTCGCGTTGGTGGAGAGGCGGTCGTTGGCGACGAGGGCGGAGCGTATCCTGGCCGTGATCTCGATGTCGGAGCGTTTGTTGCTGTGATCGAGCGGATCGACGGCGAGCGAGGGATCGCGGTCGCGACGATTGCGGGCCGTGTTGTCGGCGTCGGGCACGCGACGCGGCGCACGATCGTCGCTCGCGCTCTCGGCGCCGCGTCGTTCGCGCATCTCGTCCCTGGCGTCGGCCCAGCGGTCCCGGATGCGTTCCCCGAGATCGCGCCGTTCGTAGCGGGGCGCGGCCGCGAGTTTCTCTTTCGTGAGATCGAGACGCAGCTCGTTCTCGCCGACGAGCCGGAGACTCGAGGGAGGAACGACGCTGAGGGAATCGCCGAAGCCGAGGAAGCCGCCGGAAGAGAGGAGAACCCCGGTGATTTTTCCGGAGGAGAGATCGACGAAGAGATCCTCCACCTTGCCGGCGTCCTCGTCCTCGGCGGTTTTCACGGTCGCGCCGAGGAGATCGGACGCCTGCCGGGAGTCACGTCGCAGGTCGTCGATCGACGCGGGGCGGGAATCGCGCGCCGCGCCGCGTTCCGCGGCCGGGAGAAGATGAGGTGTCGCGAGCGCGAGGGCGGCGACGGCCGCGAAACGCAAGGAAGTGCGAGATGTTTTCATGGAAGGGAGTGGGCGTGGGTGTCGGCGCGCGCCGGCCCGGGCGGCCGACGCGCGGAGAAGGATCAACGGCGGTCCGCCAGCTCTTGCAGCGAAGCGATGTGCTGTCGGGTGCGGGGCATCAGCTCGGAGCGGATCATGTCCTTGCAGCTCGCCATCACATCCTCGTCCTCGAGCGCGTCCTCGTAGTCGTCGAGACCGTGCTCCTCGCCTTGCTGGAGTCCCTTGAGCGCGGACGACTCGCCAAAAGCCTTGGCCACGCCCTGGACGGCGCCGGCGAAAACACCCCAGGCGCCGGAATCGGTCGAAGGCTCGCCGCCCATCTCGAGGACGTTGTTCCGCAAAAGCTCCGCGGCGTATTCGTGTTCGGCCTGGATCTGCCGGAGCGTGTTGATCGCCGGGTCGCCCTCGAATTTCTGAATCGTTTGTCGGTAGGTTTCGACGGCCGAGAGCTCGCCCCGGAGGAGGCGGTTGCAGACGTCGATGCAGTCCTGGTTTAGCGTGGATGATTTCATGGGTGTCGATGGTTGTCGGCGCGGGGTTCGGGGCGTCGTCGGAAGAGACGCGGTGCGCCAAGGAGTTGGTCAGCGCCGGGGGCTCCGCGTGCCTGGGGGATTCGCCGAGCGCGGGTTCCGTCGCGCGGCTTCGGGAACCCCGGTGTCGCGGCCGATGCTCGGCGGGGCGAAGACGCCGGGGAAGGCGCACCGTGACCGCATCTCGCAAAGGGGGAACGGCCCTTCGCCCCATCCCCCGCCCCATATCGAAGGGATAGACTGGGGGGCGATCCGTTCCGCGCCGGGATCCGCGCGCCAACCCTCAACCCGCGACCGTCATGATCAAGACCGCCCAATCTCTCAAAAACCTCGAACTTCGCGCCCGCGACGGCGTGCTCGGCAAGGTGAAGGACCTCTACGTCGACGACGAGCACTGGACCTTGCGCTATCTCGTGGTCGAGACCGGCACCTGGCTGAACAGTCGCAAGGTGCTGGTCGCCATGTCCGTCGTCGACGCCCCCGACTGGGAGGCCTCCCTTCTGCCCGTGAACCTCACCCAGGACCAGGTGCGGAACAGTCCGAGCCTCGACACCGAGCGCGCCGTGAACCGCGAGGACGAGGAAAACCTCCGCATCCATTACGGCTGGCCCGCCTATTGGACGGGCACCGGCTACCCGGGCGGCGTAATGGCGGGACCACTACCGATGGTCGAGGCTCCCGTGCTGCCGCCCGTGCCCGCCACCGCGCAGGCGGCGCTCACCGCCAATCCCGCGGTGCGCACGGCGCCGCACGGCGACCCGCATCTTCGTCGCGTCGGCGCGGTGCAAGGTTATCGCCTCGAGGCCACCGACGGAGCGATCGGCCACATCGACGATCTCCTGCTCGACGATCTCACCTGGACGGTGCGCTATCTCGTGATCGACCCGCGCAACTGGCTGCCCGGAAGCAAGGTCGTCGTGTCACCCGACTGGATAAGCTCCGTGAGCTGGTCCCGGTCCCGGGTCTACATCGACCTCACCCGCGAAGCGATCAAGGCCGCCCCGACCTACGAGCCCGACGCGCCCTGGGACGAAGACTACATCCGCAGCCTCGGGCGTTTTCCGTCGGAATCGCTCCCCGCCGGGGAAAAATAGCCCGGCGTCGGCGGCACACGAAAAGATCGCCCACGAAAAGGGAAAGCCGGGCGCCCGCCGAGATGGCGTCCGGCTTTCCCGCGTCTTCCGGCTCCGGGATGTCCGCCCGGGTGTATGTCCGCGAGGAGGGAGCACGCGGCGCCGCGCCATCCCGCACCCGGCCATTCCGCCTTCAGGCACGCACACGGAGATGCATCGCGAGCTCGGACGGCGGGACGAAGGCGAGATTTTTGCGGATCGATTCGACAAGCGAACCGCGCACCGAAGGCCGAAGGCGTTCGAGGACGGCATCGTGAAGGTTGTCCGCGGCGGCGAAGGCCCACGCCTGCCCGGGGCGCGCCAGGAGGAAGCGCTCGATCTGGTCGGTCAGCCAGTCGACGGTGCGCCGCTGATCGTTGTCCAACGGCGGATGCTCCTCGATCGCCTGCGCGGTGAGCAGCGTCCCGACCGGGAAACGCCCGGAACGCTCGATCTCGCGTCCGCCGGCGGTCCCGCCGATCGGCATGAAATCGTGGTTCGCCACCTCGCGCAAAGTCGGCCGGAGCTGGCCGGGACGCGCGCAGCGTTCGAAAACCCGAAAGCGGCCCTCGGAGACGACGATGACGTAATGCGGGGCCATCGCTAACTGTCCTCCAGTTTGACGTTTCGGGATCGGAGAAAGGGCACGAGTTCGTCCACGCCGAAGTCCGCCAACACCTCGCCGTTCCAATCCAGGGTCGGCACCTTCGATTGGCCGGAAACGCGTTCCATGTCGCATCGCGCCTGGGCGTCCTGACCGACGTCGACACGTCGATAGGGGATGCCGTGTTCGTCGAGGAAGGCGACCGCTTCGCGGCACCACGGGCAGGCGGGTTTGATGTAGAGAACGGGCAGGCTTTTGCCGCCGTCTCCGGCGGCGTTCCGCTCTCGGGCGTGAAGATCGGTTTGCATGGGAGTCGGGGAATTCGGGTGACGGGCGGGGTTCACGTTTCGCGGCGACGTCGGGCGGCGAGCATCTGGTCGTGCTGCGCCTCCTCCACGCCTTCGAGCACCAGGCGTTCCTGCATCTCCTGATCCTCGGGTTCGTTCAGGATCGGTCTGCGTTCGCCGGAGATGGAGCGCGGTTCGGCGGGATCGCGGCTGAGACCGGCGTCCGCCTCCCGGTTGTCGAACGACGTCTCCGGCAGGAGATCCCCGCGCAGCTCCGCCAAGGCGCGGCGTCGATCCTCCCCGGTGATCTCGCGTGGCGAACGGCCGTCTATGAGGGCGAGTTCGCGCGCCCGCACCTCGACGGCTTCGTCGGTGATTTCGTCCGCGCGTTTCCCGTGGCGGAGAATCCGCGCGGACTGGTCGATGGATGTATGGCTCATGCGGGAAGCCTAGCCCCGCCCGCCGGCCGGCTGAATCAGGCCCGGACCGGCGCCTCCCGTGGGGCCCGCGGCCTCGTCGGGCGGGGGCGCGCGCCCCATCGACGCGTGGCCCGCGCGCCCGCTCCCGCGGCAAAGGCGAGCAGGCTAGGTTGCGACATGGGCATTGAAACCATCTTCATCGTCTTCGGCGTCATCATCGCGGTCGCGATCACGGCCGCGGTGCGAAAGGCGAAACGGAAGTGAGTCCGGCTTCGTCACCGCCCGCGCGATTCCCCCGACTCCGCCTCGGCCTCCACGTCCCCCCGCTCGCGCGTGCGCTCGGAAGGGTCGGTGCGCTCGTAGAGCTTCTCGTTCATCTTCGCCTGCGCGGACTCGGGGAGTATCCGCCGGGAGAATACAATCGCCTTGTTGGCGGCTCCCGGCACGACGACACGTTCGCCCGCCATGAGCGCGGCATAGGCCGCCGACGCCACGTCTTGCGGCGCCATCACCCGGGCTTTCTGGAAGGCCCCGGTGTCGACCATGTCCGCTTTCGGGAAAAAATCGGTGTCGACCGGCCCCGGGCAAAGCGTGGTGACGCTCACGGAGGTGTCGGCCAGCTCGGTGGCGAGCGCCTCGGACCACGAGAGGACGAAGGCCTTGGTGGCATGATAAACCGCGAGCAAGGGGCCCGGCTCGAAACCCGCGATCGAGGCGGTGTTGAGGATTCGCCCCCCGCCGCGCTGCAACAGGAGCGGCAACGCGCGCTTCGTCAGACGGACGGGCGCCTCGACGTTGAGGCGGATCATGGAGATGTCCTCGGCGAGCGGGCCTTCCCAGAACCGCCCCCAGCGCCCGAGACCGGCGTTGTTGACGACGATGGAGGGGATGAGACCGATCGCGGCGAGTTCGTCGAAAAGCGCCTCGACGGCGTTTTCCTCGCGAAGATCGTGGGCGAAGGCGTGCACGCCGACGGCGAAGTCCGACCGGATCTCGGCCGCGACCCGGTCGAGCTCGGCCTGCACGGGCGCGACGAGGATCACCGGATGACCATGTCGGGCGAACTCGCGGGAGAGATGCAGGCCGATGCCGCTCGACGCGCCGGTGACGAGGGCCGCTTCGGTGGATGGATCGGGGGCGGAGGTTTTCGATTTCATGACGCCCGCGAGGCAGCGTGCGCGATGGATGCCGGACCTCGATGCGTGCAAACAAGATGCCTCGGGTGCGGCACCTTACGTGATCGAACGCCCTCCATCCCCCCGCTCCCAACCCACGCCAAGCGGTGCAAATCGCGCCGCGCTTCGTCGCGAATCGCACTCATGAACCCCGGCGTCACCAAGGCCTCGCCAACATCGCCCTTGCGCCACGTCGACGACCGGCGCCCCGGACTCTCCCGCCGCCTCGTGCGCGGCGACTGGTGTTTTTTCGATCACAAAGGCCGGAGAGTGACCGATACGAATACCGTGGCGCGCATCCGCCATCTCGCGATTCCGCCGGCTTGGACCGACGTGTGGATCTGCCCCCTGCCCCACGGACATATCCAAGCGACGGGCCGCGACGTCCGCGGTCGCAAACAATACCGTTACCACGAGGACTGGCTGGCGCGCCAGGCGGAGGACAAATACGCTCGCATGCTGCGTTTCGCCGAAGCGCTGCCTCGCATCCGCAAACGCGTGGAGCGCGACTTCCGCCAGCCCGGTCTCGGTCGGGAGAAGGTTTTGGCCGCGATGGTGCGTCTCCTCGAAACGACGCTGATCCGCGTGGGCAACGAGGAGTATGCGCGCCAAAACAAGAGCTACGGCCTGAGCACGCTGCGCGACAAACACGCGCTCGTGCGTCGCGACGGCGTGCTTTTCCGCTTCAAGGGCAAAAGCGGACGCGTCCACGAGATCGATCTGCAAGACGAGCGCCTCGCCAAGATCGTGCGCCGCGTGCGTGATCTTCCCGGGCAGGAGCTCTTCCAGTATCTCGACTCGGACGGCGCGGTCGTGAACGTCGGCTCGGGCGACATCAACGCCTACCTCCGGGAAACCGCGGGCGAGGATTTCTCCGCGAAGGATTTCCGCACCTGGGCGGGCACGGTGCTCGCGGCGTTGTTTTTCGCGCGGCAACACGCGCGCGAAGCAAAACCCACGAAGCGCTCGGTGGTGCGCGCGATCGAGGAGGTGGCGGCACGACTGGGCAACACGGTGGCGGTGTGCCGCAAGAGCTACATCCATCCGGAGATCATCGCGGCCTACACGGAGGGCGACGTGGTGGAGGTGCCGCCGCGGGTGCTGCCCCAGGTGGCGGCCGAGGTGGCCGATCTCGAATCGGGCAAGGTGGTCAAGAAGGCGCTCCCGCGACCGCGCACCGCGCTCGGCGATGAAGAGGCGGCCGTATTGAAATTCCTGCGACGCCGCTTGCGTGTGAAACGCGCGTCACCCCCGGGGCGTGTGGAAAATGAAAAAGGCCGGCCCGAAGTCGGGCCGGCCGGGGAAACGGAACGGTAGGGCGTGACCGCCGGGCGCGCCGTGATCGACCTTGAGGGCCGAACCGCGACGGCCGGCCCGGCGGTCCGGCCCTACCTTCCTCAATAACGGTAGTGCTCGGGCTTATACGGGCCCTCGACGGGCACGCCGATATACGCGGCCTGCTCGGGCGTGAGCTTGGTGAGCACGGCGCCGATCTTTTCGAGGTGCAGGCGCGCGACCTCCTCGTCGAGGTGCTTGGGCAGGCGATAGACGCCGACCGCGTAGGTGTCCTTGTTTTTCCAGAGATCGATCTGCGCGAGCGTCTGGTTCGTGAAGGAGTTGGACATCACGAAGGACGGGTGGCCGGTGGCGCAGCCGAGGTTCACGAGGCGGCCCTCGGCGAGCAGGTAGATCGTGCGGCCGGTGTCGGGGAAGGTGTAGGCGTCGTAGCCGTCCTTGATCTTCACGTGCTTCACGCCGGGGTGCTTCTTGAGGCGGTCGACCTGGATCTCGTTGTCGAAGTGGCCGATGTTGCAGACGATGGCCTGGTCCTTCATCGCCCGCATGTGCTCGAGGGTGATGATGTCCTTGTTGCCCGTGGTGGTGACGTAGATGTCGGCC
>Ga0207868_1001318_pt1 | contig 18250 bp, 10 predicted proteins | sample Passage237B_FD_187370 | JGI IMG/M metagenome (GOLD analysis project Ga0207868, IMG submission 187370) | Cellulose adapted compost microbial communities from Newby Island Compost Facility, Milpitas, CA, USA - Passage2 37B (SPAdes) (version 3) ... | reverse complement strand
GACTGTCAACTGATTTTAATCCAGACCAGCTCACTTCGCCTTCCTGAAGTTTTTAATGCGGTGGAATGTCAGGAAATTGGCGTCGTGATTGTTGCGTGCACCGCCCAGTCCGTCATCATAGGCGGTTCGTGAGAGAAAAATGATGTCTTTCCCCTCAAATAACCAGTCCACATACTGAAAACCATGATTCTGCGTATCCTTGTGGAAGAGCAGAATCGTATGGAAGTCCCAGGTTATCAGATCAGGAGAGCTGAACAGGGCCTGCGTATTGCGTATGGATGCGGGCTTTTTCCCTTCGGCTATTTTACGGACATGCGACGGGATATAATTGGTAATCGTCCAGTACCGCTTGCTGACAGGGTCATACTGGATCGTAAACTTCTTGCTTCCGCCGGGGAAAGGAATAAATCCGGTTTCGGGATCAAAAGTCGCCGTAGTACCATCTTCGCTGATTTTTACGAAAGCCGCCTTTTCATCCAGGGTCGAACGGTCGTCTACCCTCAGGATATCCCACATCTGCCCCTGGGGATCCACCACCACATTACCTTCCAGCCAGCCATTGAAATGGCCGTCGAGAAGGTTGGTATCGAGGGGAATATGATTGGAAGAAGTCCAGTTTCCGGCAATCATGGGGTCGGCGTCGAGCGGGATGGACATTACGAAGGGTGCATAGCGCCTTCCCCATACTTTGGGCGGTCCTGCCGCATCTTCCATGGCCCTCCATAACCGGCCGTTATGCACCAGAAATGCCATGGGTGCACAGTGGTACTCCCCCTCCTTCAGCAGACCGCTGAATTCACCTGCCGGCTCGGTCCAGGAATACCCATTGTCCGTAGACCGGCGGATAATTACATTTCCATGATGTTTGTTGGTACCAAAGATGTAGAGGTCATTTTTATGCACGAACAACTTGGACCAGAACTGCCCGTTGATTTCCGAAACCTGACGCCAGGTTTTACCTTTATCCGAGGAGCGGTAAATCCTCGTAATCGCACTGGAATGCTCGGTCGACTGGGGTCCGAACAGGTCATGGGAGGCCACATAATCCCCGTTCGGCAAAATGGCAAGACTCGGTGAACCAATATACTGGCCCGAAGACTGGGGCATATGGGCCACTACAGTGCCGGGAACTTTTGAAAAATCTGCTGTCTGTGCAAGTGTAATCTGAGTTAACAGTAACAGGCCTACATAGCAGATACCTGTCAAAAGGTTAATTCTTTTCATAGGGTCGGTCTTAGCATTTGTTTCCTCTCCGGCTATCGCCCGGATAAAAGTAGGAACTGTAAAGATATTGAAGTTTTTTATGAAACCCGACGTACCAGTTTTCCTGCTTTACCCTATTTCGCATGCTGAATGGAGTGATGAAATGCATCCATTGCGGGCTTGCCGGCCTCCGAAATATGGGTTACTCCTTCTCTTTCCGTAATCCTTACAAATTCTTTATAGGTACCGTCGTTCCTGGCCTTCACGGGCGTCCTGCGACATTTTAGATAAAGCACCGGCAGTTTGGCCATGTCGATTCTCCGCACCACGTCCTCATTGTCGGCCACTTTATAGGCTTTTTTGAACAGGGCGAGGGATTCCTCCATAAACCGGTCGGTATAAATCCGGTCCACAGGCTCCGTTCCCAGTCCTATATGCGTATCGGGTTTGACGAGGCCCTGCACGAGTTCGAAATATTGTTTGATATACTGACCGGCTCTTCCATAATAGCCGTGCATGAAATCGTCAATCACCACCTGAGGATCAGCGTCCGGATTCCAGAGAAGTTTTGACAGAAGATAGGCCCGCAGTTCGGCAAACTCTCCTCCCCGGCTCTGATAGGCTGCCTGCTCCATGATTCCGATCGCATTGTTTTCCCGAAAGGTCTGGATATTGGATTTCAGAACGCCAAAATTCGGATAGGGCATCAAATAATGGGAAAAATTCACTACGTAATCCCAGATGTACAGATGGGGAGCCCTTTTCGCCCAGCCGGTCAGGTCGTCCAGGAAAGATTTGTTTTCCGGGCAGGTTTTAAAATCATGGGCGAAACAGCACTCGATACTGCAGAACCGTACCACCACATTGTCACGGGGTTTGATGGACCTGGGTACGGACCGGGTATACTGATAAGCCAGCGTCCCGATGAATTTGTCAGGAAACTCCTTTTCCACCGCTTCCGCTACCTGGTTGACGAACCAGATCATTATGCCCGATTCGCTACCCTCCCGCTTGACGATAGCCTGGCACTGATCGCATTCACAGGGATTATAATAGTCATTTTGCGATACGTCGTAGATCAGGTATTCGGGGCTCTCCCGCATCTTCCTTATGATCCGTTCGGTCACAATTTTCAGCACGTCCGGATTACTCAGACAGAGCTGCGCTCCCTGGGCGACCCGCTTCCCGTTCAGCAGACTGTAATATTCCGGATGACTTTCAAAAAACTCCTCCGGGGGTACGAGCGGGTAAAAGGTATGCACTGACCAATAACTCTCTACCCCTCCCGGCTGATCGGGCAGGTTCATCGAACCGTTCATTTTGTTGCGTGCCGCCCACACGGGATCAAAAGCCTCAAAGTAAAAGTCGTTACGTACCCGTATACCCGGCGATTCGCTGTGCCCCAGGGTAAGGAATGACCACTCCGATCTTTTCGGCGCCACTGTCACCTTCGGTGTATACCAGCGGAGTCCCAATTCATTTTCAAGGAACGACATGACGCCATACAGGGTTCCCCGCTGTTTTCCTCCATAGATCAGGATATCCTCCCCGACATTTTGGTAATAATAGGTCTCATCCTGATCGGCGGGTGCTGCAGTACCGGTCAGCTCCTGCACCAGCCTGTTATGCCCCACCACCAGCCGCGGCGCACGACTCTGATCCAACGGAACGACCGGAAACTCTACGCCGCTTACTTCCCTGAGCCAGTGCTGCAATTCCTTTGCGGCCCATTGTTCCGAAGCGGATGCTCCCGCATCAACAGCGATCGAATACCGGGTTTTCCCTTCAGAAAACAGCACATACTCCCGTTTGAGACCTGCCTCCACCTGTTCCTGATAGCGCAACGGCTCTCCCGACATCAGCGTGACATCATAGCTCACCTTGTAAGTCTGGTAGTTTTGATGGGGTAATGGAATCCGGGCTGCAAAAGGTGGTTTACTTTCTCCTGACCAGACAGGCTGTCCGAGCATCGTCTCCACCCGAATATTGACTTTTTGCACGAGGTATTCCAGTACCGCTTCGTTGTACGATGAAGCCAGCTGCAATCCACCCTCCTTCAGTGGGTCCAACCGGAACAAAGGTGCCCGTTCGGCCAGTTCGGAAAAAGAAAAAGGCTTTAACCGTGCACAGAACTCCCATCGGTTACCCAGCTGCTCAATCTTGAACAGAATCGTATTTCTCCCCTTTTTCAGGGCAAGCGGCACCCAGTCTCCGTCCACGTGCAGGCTGCGCTGGACGGGATGGTCCCATAGTTTTTTACCGTTAATCCAGAGGGAGCCGCCGTCGTTCGTGCCAAATGCCAGTGCCATCATCTGATCCTTATCCGACAGGATCTCCGCATAGGCATAAGCAAGTACAGGAGCCTCCCGGGACAATAACTGGCGGAGATCAACAATGGAATCTTTAACCTGATGCAGCTTCCATACGGCGGAACCGCCGGGATAGTCGACCACGTCTCCCGCCCGGATCCGGGGATTGGCCTCCCCTCCGGCCTTCAGGAGATAGTCTGTCTCATACCCGGGATTATGATACCAGCCCCTTTGGGTTTCATCCTCATGCAACTGCAGATGAATGGGACCGCATAGCAGCCAGTTTTTGATCCAGCCCCCCGGAATGGCAGGCTGAGAAGGGCTTTGTCCAAAAACAGAAGTCGCAAATAAATAACAAACCAATAGAAGACTTCGAAAACTCATACTTCAAGATTTCAGGGTTAGGGTATAGCGGTATTTAATAATACGAATGAATGGGTAAATCATACCATACTGCGAGCTTCTTAATATGACCGCCCCTTATCATTCACTGAAGAAATAATTTAAATTTTTTCAGTACAAAGTAACTATCCACACCTATTTAATTACAAAAGCAGGTTTGAATAAAATGTCAGACTCACTGGAAGCAGTAGAACTATGGAATACCTTCAGACGAGGGGACAGGCAGGCATTTGGCTGTCTGTCGTCCCTGTTTTACCAGCCTCTTTTCAATTACGGCACCAAACTTTGTGAGGATCAGGAGCTGGTTGAGGACTGCATCCAGGATCTTTTCCTGGATCTCTGGCGGAGGCGGGAATACATAGGCCATACGGATCATGTCAAATTCTACCTGCTGAAATCGCTCCGCCGGAAAATATTCCTGGAAAAACGGACCCGCGAAAAATGGATCTCCGCACAGGGCGAACTGGAAAACTCGCTGGAATTCGTTGGAGATTTTTCCGTCGAGGCCAGGATCATCTCAAGCGAGACCGACAGCTTCCGGCTGAAAAAACTGCAGCAGATCCTGGAGCGGCTCAGCAAACGGCAGCGGGAGGTAATTTACCTCAAATTCTATCAGGAACTGGATTATGAGCAGATTTCCACCATCATGTCGATCACCTATCAGTCGGCCAGGAACCTCGTTCACACCGCCATCAGGGATCTCCAGAATGCCTGGTTCTCGAATAAGGTATAAAGTTGTGAAATATTCTTCAGTACAATTTTCTCTCCGACCCCTATTAAGGTTAAAAGTATAAAAATGAACCACAAGGACTACACGATAGAACAGCTTGTTCTCGACAGCTACTTCCGGCAATGGGTGTATGGAGAGCTGCCTGAAGAGGACGTATTCTGGGAGTCGTGGATGGCAGAAAATCCCGACCGCACCTATTTGGTCGAACAGGCGAAATTCATCGTGGAGGCGCTGCGGATGAACCATGCCGCTATTCCTGAAGAAAAGGTCGCCCGCAATGTCGAACGACTTCTGGAAACCATAGAACGGGAAGAAAAAACGCGCCGAAACCCCTTCCTGTACTACGCCTGGCGGGTCGCCGTGATGCTGATCGTGGCACTGGGCATTTACTATTATTTTGTCCCCGAATCCAGGAATGCGGCCGTAGCCTTTGAAAATATAGCTGAAAACATGGGGCTGGAGACGGTGGAAAAAATCAATAACGGCGCCAAGCCATTGACCCTCAGCCTTAGCGACGGATCGGCCATTACCCTTCAACCGGGCAGTAGCCTGAGTTATCCCGAGACCTTTGCAGCAGACAAACGTGAAGTTGTGCTGCATGGTGAGGGCTTTTTCGAAATCGCACCCGACCCGGCCAAACCCTTTGTCGTATACGCCAACGAAATTGTCACCAAGGTACTGGGCACGAGCTTCCATATCAAAGCCTACGAAGATGATCCGGAAGTAATTGTCAAGGTTGTTACCGGGAAAGTGTCGGTGTCGGCACCAAAGATACAGGACCGGTCCGGCCCTGCCGAAGGCCTCATCCTATCGCCCAACCAGATGGCCGTATATGCCCGTACGCCGGACAAACTCACCCGCACTCTGGTGGAGAACCCTGGTATTCTGAAAAATTCAGACATCCGGTCAAGCGACTACAACTTTGAAGACACGCCGATCGTAGAGGTTTTCCGAACCCTGGAGAAAGGCTACGGTGTGCCCATCCTGTTTAATGCCGAACAGCTGGCAAACTGCACCGTCACCGCTCCCCTGGAAAATGAAAATCTGTACGAAAAGCTCGATATGATCTGCAAGGTGATCCGCGCCAGCTATGAAGTCGTAGACGCTCAGATCATTATCACCAGCCGCGGTTGCGACTAAAATTTACTAAACCAAGATAATTTCTCATTCCTGAACCTTAACCTAACCTGATAGAACGCTATGATCAAATAACTATTCCACCCATAAAAAAAGGCCTGCAATGCGCCAACATTACAGACCTTCACTAGCCCTGACAAAGAGCGGTTTCCTAACACCACACAGCTTGTTTCAGGGGAGTATTTGTCGATTATATCCAACAAAACCCAGACAATTTTATGGAAATTACTTTATTAAAACCAGCCATATGGCTAAAAGTCATGCGAATAACATCCATGCAGTTCATTTTGCTGCTTGTGTTTGCGGGAGTATCGATAGCTGGTAAAATGGACGCCCAGGTACTGGAAAAAAGGGTGTCGCTAAGCCTCGATAATACAGAAATCAGCAAGGCACTTCGGCAGATCGAAAAACAGGCCGAGGTGAAGTTTGTTTACAGCCCTCAGGTAATCAAATCAGGTCAGTCGGTCAATATCCGGTCGAAACAGGAAAAACTGGGTGATCTGCTGGAGAAAATGCTGGTGCCCCTGGGGATCCGCTTCGAGGTATCGGGGAAATACATTCTGCTGAATGACGGCCAGAAGCCGATCGGCTATTTTCGGGATGACAGCGGTACTGAACTCCTTGCCCTACCCGAACGCATCTTAAGGGGAAAAGTGACGGACGAGAAGGGAGAAGGCCTTCCGGGGGTGAGTATTATGGTCAAAAGCACCCAGCGGGGTACTATTTCGGGAATTGACGGTTCGTATGAGCTCTCACTGGAAGACGCTGACCAGACGCTGATCTTCTCGTTTGTGGGCTATATTACGCAGGAAATCGAAATCGGATCGCGTAACGTTGTGGATGTAACGCTGGCTCCCGACCAGAAATCACTGGAGGAAGTCGTGGTAATAGGTTACGGTTCACAGCGCCGGCGGGACATAACCGCGGCCGTTTCGGTAATCGACGTAGAGGAAATCGGCGCAATGCCTTCCTCCAACATGACCCGATTGCTGCAGGGACAGGCACCCGGGGTGGTAGCCAGCCAGCTGAGCGGTACCCCCGGAGAACCCTTTCAGATCCGTGTACGGGGCGTAAGTTCCCTGGGAGCAGGGAGTAACCCTCTGTATGTAATCGACGGTTTCCCGGTCGGTACATCGGTCGGACAGAACATCAACCCCAACGACATTGCGTCTATTTCCGTCCTGAAGGACGCTGCGGCTACCGCCATCTATGGAGCAAGAGGGTCGAACGGTGTTATTCTGATCACCACCAAAAGCGGACAGGAAGGTAAGGTCGGACTGAATCTATCGATGGACTTCGGGGTTCAGAACCTGCCCGACTCGCGTAAGGTAACCGTACTTACCGGCCCGGAGTTTGCTCAGTTTAAAAAGGAAGTATTTTCCGACCGGTTTCTGTTTGACAACGGTCGCCTGCCTGAACTCGAGGAAATCCCGATCGGTTTCCGGTACCCGGAGCAGACCAAGTACTCTACCAACTGGTATGATGCCATCTTAAATTCAAACGCCCCCTATACGGATGTCAACCTGACCATGTCGTCGGGCAGCGGCGCAGTTAAATCACTGCTTTCCCTCGGCTATTACAAGGAACAGGGTGCGATTATCGTAACCGATTACGACCGCCTGTCGGTTCGCAGCAACCTGGAAGGCAATATCAACAAATTCATCACGCTGGGAGTAAACCTGAACGGATCCTATTCCAAATCGAATCTGGCCAACACAAACGGCCGGAACTCCATTGTCGGTTCGGCACTGCTGATCGATCCCCGTGAACCCATGTACGATGAAGAGGGGAACCTCCGCCCCTACATTGGTGGCAATGACGGCGTTTTTGCCTACCCCAATCCGGTCTTCGCCCTCAAAAACATTCTTCGCCGACGCAGTATTGCCGACTTCCTCTCCAACGGATATGCCGAACTGAATCTGGCCCCCGGTCTGAAATTCCGGTCTTCGGTGAATGTCCGGCTGAACTACAACAAATACAAGGAGTATATCCCATCGACCATAGGCCAGGAACTGGGTTCCGGAACATCGGGTGCACCGCCGCGTATTGCCACGCTGAACGAATCGACCACGCAGCTGATGAATACAGCCACCGACCAGCTGCTAACGTACAGCAAGCAGATCGATGAAAACCATATGCTCGACTTTCTCGCCGGGATAAACACCCAGCGTGAGGTCGTGAAAGGACTTACAGGTACGGCCAATACCTTCCCCGACGACCTGGTTCCTTTTCTGGGAGCCGGTGCAATCCGTTCGTCCAGCTCGACCGAATATCAGTGGACGATCCTCGCTTTTATCGGCCGGATCAACTATGCCTTCAAAGACAAGTACCTGCTGTCGGCCACCATGCGCAGGGAGGGTAGTTCACGGTTCGGAAAAAATACCAAATACGGAAACTTCCCGGCGGTTTCAGCCGGCTGGCGTATTTCCGAGGAAAACTTCTTCCCAAAATACAACTGGCTGAGCGATCTCAAACTCCGCGGAAGCTGGGGTATTACCGGTAACAACGACATTGGTAATTACACGCACCTGGCTTTCATGACCAACAGCAATTACATTTTGGGCAACAGCCTGGCTCCGGGAAAAATCGTGGAAGCCTTTGCCAATGCGGACCTTAAATGGGAAACCTCCAACCAGCTGGACATCGGTTTGGACCTTTCGCTCCTGAGCAACAGCCTGACCTTTACGGCGGAGTGGTACAAGAAAATCACCAATGACATGCTGTTCAATGTGCCGATTCCCTCGGTATCGGGTTTTACGTCCGTATTTACCAACCTTGGGAAAGTGCAGAACAGGGGCCTGGAATTTGCCGCGGACTACCGTCTCAAGCTGGGGCAGGCCAACTTCAGAACCAACGCGAACATCACCTTCAACCGGAGCAAGATTTTGCAGCTGCGGGGCGACGACGATACGCCCATCTGGACCGGCTCGGTCTACAGCGGTTACCACGTACAGAAAATTGGAAGGCCCATCGGTATGCTCTATGGATATAAAAAAATGGGGATCTTCAATACGCAGGAAGAAATTGACGCATGGCCACTGCAGGACGGAGCCATCCCCGGCAGTATGAAGTTCTGGGATGCTGACGGCAACGGAGAGGTTACGTACGACACCCAGGATATGGTCGAAATCGGAAATCCGAATCCGGCATTTACGTGGGCATGGACCGTTGGAGGAGACTACAGGAACTTCGATATCAGCCTGCTCTTCACCGGAGCCGCCAATTACCAGATTTACCGGAATATCGAATCCTCGACCATGAACATGGACGGGGTATTCAATGTGCTCGACAAAGCCAAGGATCGCTGGCGTTCGCCTGAGAATCCGGGATCGAATCCCAACCACAAAAACTCGCAGGGAGGTACCAACTTCTGGAAATGGGGACGGGAAAGCAGCGAACGTTACATCTACGACGCAGGCCATACCTGGCTGCGAAACGTGACCATCGGCTACACCCTTTATCCCAGGGGAAAATTCATCAAGGATGCGCGCATTTTCCTCAGCGCAACCAACCTCTTTCTCTTTACCAAATACCCCGGAAACAATCCGGAAGCTAACCAGCGAAACGGAACAACCGAAATGGGGTACGACGACGAAGCCTATCCCGTTCCCCGTACGTTTGCCGGTGGTATTCGTGTAAACTTCTAAACCTGACCTAAAATGAGACATATAAATATTCTATTGAGCGTTTTTTGCGGCCTGGTACTCGCTTCCTGTGACGACTTTCTGACCACGACAGATCCGACCAAAATCGACCGGAATGTTTTCTTCCAGAACCAGACCCAGATCGAACAGGCCCTGAACGGCGTTTACGGGCAGCTGCAGGGCATTACCAATACAGCTTACCTCTGGGGGGAGATGGCCTCTGACAACACCTGTTTCGACTTCAACCCCAACGACCGGGGTGGCGCCGCCGGGTGGGAAGCCATCGAATACGGCACGGTCAATCCCGGAAATGGGGAAGTTTCCAACCTGTACAATGCGCATTATTCAGCCCTGTATAATGTAAACTATACCCTCGAACGGCTGGAAGGCAGTCAGATCGACAACGCGGTTAAAGCACCCATAGAGGGGCAGCTGAAATTCTTCCGGGCCTACTACTATTTCAATCTGGTTCGCTATTTCGGAGACGTAGTCCTGCTGACCTACACGCTCGATTCCTACAATGCAGCTTTCGAACTCAACCGGTCTCCCCAGGATGAAGTATATGCCCAGATCATAGCGGATCTCCAGGATGCGGTCGGCAAACTTCCCACTTCCTATTCGGGTCAGGCTGGACGCGTGACGAAAGGTGCAGCGCTCTCCCTGCTTGGGAAGGTATTTTTAACGCTGAAGCGATATGACGAGGCACAGACCACGCTCCGGCAGGTTCTTACCCTGGGCTATTCCCTGGTTCCCGACTACGCCGATAACTATGATCCCGCCAAAAAAAATGGTCCTGAGTCGATTTTCGAAGTGCAGTATCAAGGCGACAACGACCTGGGCGAACACAGTAACTTCACCTATCTGTTCGCTCCCCGACTGTCAGGAAATGTCGTAACAGGTTTCTCCACGGTAGTACCCAATGGCCGGAACACACCGACCAACGACATGATCGCGGCCTATGAACCTAACGACAAGCGCAAAGACATATCCCTCAAAACGGGCTATACCCGTGACGGCGTCTTTTACCCGGTCCCCTATGTAAGTAAATACAACTATCCCCACACGATCGCCGGCCGGACCAACAGCAACTGGCCGGTTATACGGTACGCGGATGTACTACTCATGCTCGCCGAAGCCATAAACGAAGCGTCGGGTCCTACTTCGGAAGCGGTCGGTCTGCTCAATCAGGTTAGGAACCGTGCGGGACTGAGTCCCCGGAATGATTTCACCAAAGATACGTTCCGCAAAGCAGTGCTGGATGAACGCAGGGTTGAACTGGCATTTGAAAACCATCGCTGGTTTGACCTGAAACGGACCTTGACCCCTGCGGAATTTGCCATCTTCATGAATGCGCATGGTGCGAAGGAAAAGGCCAACCCCACTGTCACCCGGGGCGGCATTGGCTTCAGTGACCTGGATTATGTCTTTGAGGACCATGAGGTGCTTCTGCCTATCCCGGCTTTGCAGATTCAGATTAATCCCAAGCTGACGCAAAATCCCGGTTACCGGTAAACCATCATCGTTTCAACTAAGTACAATGCGGTAACCGACTGAATTCTGACAGGTTACCAGAATTTTAATTACTTAAACATGACATCTACAGAACCGTTCTGGCTTTGGCAATTACTGGGCCGGCTTCATCCGCTGGTCGTGCATTTTCCCATCGGACTGCTTTGCGTAGCGCTGCTGATGGAAGTCATCGCCCGGGGTAAGGAATCCCAGCGAGCCATCCGGATTATGCTGGTGATCGGATCCTTTTCAGCCCTGCTTTCGGTGGTTTTCGGTTTAATACTGGCCGGCAACGATGGAGCCGAAGGCAGAAATCTGGAAATCCATCGCTGGGCAGGGATTGCCACATTTGCCATTTCCGCTATAACTCTTTGGTTTCACCGTCAGGAAAACAGAAAAGTCTATCTTTCCCTGCTGATACTGTCTGTAGTGGGCATCACCATAGCCGGCCACTACGGTGCCATGCTTACACACGGCGAGGAATATCTGACGGAAGTACTTCCAGGTAAGCAAAATAACCTGGCCGAAAAAAACGGAGCATCAATGGTCTTGTTGGCCAGTCTGGGTGAGTCACTTTCCGATGATCAGGTAGCAGCCCTGAATCTTGAGGTCAGGACGATCCTCGCACACAACTGCTATAACTGCCATGGGGAAGCCAAGAAAAAAGGGGATTTACGCCTCGACAGCCGTGATGCCATCATGGCTGGTGGAGAAAGCGGTCCGGCCGTTATCCCTGGGAAACCGGAAAAGAGTGAGCTGATCCGTCGGATCAGCTTGCCCGCCGGCCATAAGGAAGTGATGCCTTCCAAAGGTAAACTACTGAGCTCAGAGGAGGTTGAGGTTCTGAAAGTCTGGGTCGAAAAGGGGGCACCGTGGCCCGAGGGTAAACTGCAAAGCATTTACCGGGTGGCTGCGCTGGAGCCCCGGCTGCCGGAAATCCCCCCCGCCAGTGCCGAATTCTCGTCACCGATTGATCGTTTTGTGAACGCCTATTTCAAAACCCATTCGATACCCTGGCCGGGGTACGTGGATGACAAAACCTTCATCCGCAGAGTCTATCTCGACGTGACAGGCCTCATCCCGACTCCCGGGGAAATCAGTGCATTCGTAGAAGACAATGACCCGTCCAAACGGGAAAAACTCGTCGATCAGCTACTGCGCCGCGACGACGACTACGCACAGCATTGGCTGACCTTCTGGAACGACCTTCTGCGAAACGATTATTCCGGCACCGGCTATATCACGGGCGGAAGGTTTGACATTACGCGTTGGCTCTACAACTCCCTTTATGACAATAAGCCCTATAACTGGTTTGTGAAAGAACTTATCAGTCCTTCGAAAGAATCGGCCGGCTTTATCAGAGGAATCAAATGGCGGGGGACCATCAATTCCAGCCAGAGCACTGAAATGCAGGCGGCGCAGAACGTAGCCCAGGTATTTCTGGGATTAAATCTCAAATGTGCTTCCTGCCACGACAGTTTCATCAGTGACTGGAAGCTGGAGGATGCCTACGGCTTTGCCAGCATCTTCTCCGACTCGACCCTGGAAATTCACCGCTGCGACTCCCCAACCGGTAAAATGGCCAGCAGTAAACTGCTCTTTCCCGAACTCGGAGAAATATCGCAGGACTCGCCGGTGGAAGAACGCCTGCGTGAGCTGGCCGATTTCCTCACCCAACCCCGTGACGGCCGCCTGTATCGCACCCTGGTCAACCGCATCTGGGCTCAGCTGATGGGCCGGGGCATCGTCGAACCGGTCGACATGATGGATAACCTCCCCTGGAGTGAAGACCTGCTCGACTGGCTGGCCTACGATTTTGCAGAAAACGGATATGATGTCAAGCGGCTTCTGCGTCAGATCCTAACCTCCAAAACCTATCAGCTCCCGTCGGTAAGCATCGAAGATCCTGCCGAGCTGGTATCCGAGAAATTCGTATTCCGGGGCATGGTGCGGCGCAGAATCACAGCCGAACAGTTTGCCGATGCCGTCAGCAAATCGTTTTACCCGATTTATGCCGATTCATTGATGGCGGTGAAAAGACTACCGGAGGACATACGCAGCCGCATTCCCTTTCCGCGGGCTTCGCTGGTGATCAACGACCGGTTCATGAGCGCTCTGGGACGGCCAAACCGTGAAAACGTGAATACCAGCCGGGCTTCTCAGGCCAATCTGCTGCAAGCCCTGGAACTGACAAATGGCAACACCCTTTACGAAACCCTCAGAGCTGGAGCTAAAGACTGGAAAACCCGCTACAGCGACCCCGATTTACTGATACGGCAGATGTATCTGAATGCCCTGGGACGCATGCCGTTGGATAAGGAGCTACGGGTCGCCCGTGAATTTCTTGAGGAAAATCCCGGGGAAGAAGGTGTACAGGATCTGTTCTGGGCCATCGCTTTGTCCCCTGAGTTTCAGTTGATTTTATAGTAAAAAACTTGAAGTATGTTTAAAATTAACCGGAGAGACTTTCTTAAACACACCAGCGCGGCAACTATTGCGGCCCTGGCGGCCGGAGCACCCATTCCCGCCCTGCTCAACGGCTGTAAGAGAAAAGCCGGCTCTGACGCAACAGCCGACACCGTGATCCTTCTGTGGATGGCCGGCGGTATGGCTCATACCGAAACCTTTGACCCCAAACGCTATACGCCCTATGAGAAAGATATGGAGGGTGACCGAGTTCTCAGCACCTTTAAGTCGATTCCGACAGCGCTCGACGGGATCCAGTTTTCCGAGGGCCTCGAGTCGATCGCCTCGGTCATGGACAGGGGAACACTGATCCGCTCCTACGTTGCGGCTGACATGGGCCATATCCTTCATTCGCGTCATCAGTACCATTGGCATACCTGTTATGAACCACCGCAGACGGTGGCAGCTCCCCATATAGGTTCCTGGATCGCCAAAGAGCTGGGTCCCCAAAACCCGGTGATACCTGCCTTTGTGAATATCGGCCAGCGCTTCACCGTGGGAGAAGCAGAAGAATTGAAAGCCTTCCATACAGCTGGTTTTCTCGGAGCTGAATTTGGTCCCTTCCTGATTCCCGATCCCAGCCAGGGTTTGGAGAGTGTTCGCCCGCCTGTTGGGATGGACGCCAAACGCTTTGAGCGTCGTAATCAGCTTTATAACGATCTGATCAGCCAGGGTCCGGCCGGAGAATTTGCCAGTGACTACCAGAAAGAGTCCCTGCGCCGGTCCATGGAACAGGCGTACATGCTTTTAAATTCGCCCGAATCGAAAGCCTTTGATCTTTCCCTTGAACCCAAAGACAGTTATGAAATTTACAACACAGGCCGATTCGGGTTGGGCTGTCTGCTGGCCAAAAGGCTTACCCAGCAGGGCGCGCGTTTCATCGAAGTCACAACCGAATATGAGCCGTTTATGGGCTGGGATACCCATGAAAACGGCCACACACGTCTCATCAAAATGAAGGAACTGATCGACCGGCCCATTGCCCAGCTTATCAGGGATCTGGAACAGAGCGGCCATCTCGACCGCACACTGATCGTTCTGGCCAGTGAATTCAGCCGGGATATGATGGTGGAAGGCCGGCCCGACGCCAAAGTACAGGAGCAGGTCAATCAGCCCGATATTCTCTCCGACATCAAATTCTATGGCATGCACCGCCATTTCACCGACGGCTGTTCGATGCTGATGTTTGGGGGAGGGGTCAAAAAAGGCTATGTGTACGGGAAAACTGCCGACGAGCGCCCCTGCAAGACCATCGAAAATCCGATCCGCATCGACCAGGTTCACCAGACCATTTACCATGCCCTGGGTATCCCGCCTGAGACCGGCTATGAGGTCGAAAAACGACCCTTTTACACAACCCCCGACGGCAAAGGCGAAGCAGTGATGGATTTACTGGGGTAATCTACCGAAGAGATCATACCAACTTACTGCCCTACCTGTTTCTTACTATCAATTATGGAGGGATGACCGTCGGGCAACGACGGTCGTCCTTTTCGCATTACGGGGAAGTAGGGTACGTCCCATCCCGTCTGATACAGCTGATTAATGCCGTATACATCCGATTACTTCCGTTTATAAACGTTTATCCCCTGGATAGTTTCCCACCTCTGGTGTAAATTGTTACCGGGGCGGGGAGGGCTTTCCACCAGGTAGGTAGTGTTAGCCAAAGCGGCTTTGAATACCGGTTTTTACGCTGGGAAATGGAATGAATTATGTCTATATCGCCAGGGTAATGTCAAACCGCCTACTCCAAACTCCTTTTATACTCTTCATATATCTTCCGGTACTCGCTGAGCACTTTCTGGTAACGTGAATTTTCCGCCAGATTCCTCAATTCGTCCGGGTCTTTCCGAAGATCATAAAACAGCTCGTAACCGTGCTCGGTGAAAATCATATACTTATAGTTATCACTCACCACCCCTTCCATTTTGGGTAGCAGGGGGCTTGGAAACACGGTATGTTCGTAAAAGAAGTGCGTTCGCTTAGCGTTTTGCCGGGAGTCGAACAGGTTTACGCCCTGCATACGTTCGGGTATCGCTACACCCGCCATCCCCAGGAGCGTGGGAGCGAGATCGATATTAAGGACTATATCCTTGCGAACGCCTTTTGGCAGAGTTGGGCTTGAACGTAAATCCTGGATGATCAACGGGACATGTATTGCCTTCTGAAACCCGTACCACTTACCCATCAGTCCATGTTCACCCAGGGAAAATCCGTGATCGCTGGTGTATACGACAATCGTATTGGGTGCATGTGCACGAATGGCCTCCACGATATGGCCGACTGCTTCATCCAGGCCGGTAATCATCCGGTAATAATCGCGGGTACTCTTCTGATGCAGCTCCGGCGAAGAAAAGAAGCCATTCCACCGCGACCGACCTATGTTTTTCTCATCCTTGAAAAACGTAGGAAATTTTTCCCAGTGATCGGGTGCCGCCGAAGCTGGTACGGGCATGTTCTGGTTGGCATACAGGTCCTTATACCGCGATTGAATCAGATAGTGAGCCGGAACACCGTCCCTGGGATCGATCTCGTGTGCAGCGCTGAAGGATACCGCCAGATAAAAAGGCCGGGAGCTATCCTGCTGTTTACGAATGTATTCGACGGCACGCTGCCTGATGGCATCGGTTTGATGCACACTGTCTGCCGACATCCACGGAATCCGCGCATCCCAGTGGTCGAAGGACGAAACGGGTGGATTATTTCCTACCCCCAGGAATCCAATCTGGGCGATTGAATAACCCGCCTCCTTCAGCTTCATGGGATAGGTATTACGCCATGCATCGTCGCTGAAGTTGGTGGCAAAATCATTGATTTTATGCCTTTGCTGGTACTGTCCGCTCAGAATACTGGCACGGCTTACCGCACAGATCGCCGTCGTTACAAAGGCATTTTTAAAATTGACCCCATGTTTAGCCAGCTGATCGAGATGCGGGGTTTTTATGAACGGATGACCATTGGCTCCTAGCGCATCCGCCCGATGACTGTCCGCGATGATGAAGACAATATTGGGGGATTCGCCGGCCAACGCCCGGTTTACCGTTATCACCAGCGTCAGCATTAAGACGCAAACCTGCTTCAGATTTCTGTAAAACATGGGGTCTTATTTGAAGTTTCTTAATAACCTGGGTTCTGATCGAGCTTGTTGATGAGGATCTGCTCGCTCGGAATGGCCGCCAGCAACTGGATTTCCGCCATATCCTTGCCCTGCGCCCGCATCACTTCCAGGGCTCTGCCTCTGCGTACGAGGTCGTACCAGCGCTGGTTTTCAAAACAGAACTCGCGCATCCGCTCGTCCTCGATCAGCCTGTCCAGCTCGGATTGTGAGAGAGTTGAAAGATCGTTGTTCAGCCCCGCTCTTTGCCGTACCATTTGCACATAGGGAACCGCTTCAGCTGTTCGGCCTGACAGGTTCAGTGCTTCGGCATACATGAGCAAAATATCGGAGTAACGCAGGATAGGGAAATTGTCACCGCACCAGTTCAGGGCCGCCGTCTGCGGGGATTTATATTTGGCGCAATAAGGCAGATTGCGCATCTCATTATCCCAGTCCAAACCGTACCAGAACGCGATGGAAACATCTTTTCGCTTATCTCCATCACTGAACGCCCGAATCAATTCCGTACTGGGCGCCATGTTACCCGCCAGTGATAGGGCGATATTTGGACGTTTGGTTACTTCCCCCTGAGAGCGATAGGGTGCGTTGAAAAAGATATACTGGTTCGAAAGATCTGCAGCAGCTTCCGAGTACTGTACCGAAAAGATGGTCTCCACGAAGTCTTTTCGGGCAGGGTTAAACACTTCGGCATAGTCATCAAGCAGTCGGTGTTTCCCTGAATCGATTACTTTCTTCAATTGTGCGAGGGCGCTATCGTAATCCCTAAGGGTCAGGTATACCTTACCCAGCAGACCGTTGGCAGCCTCCAGACCTGCACGGCCGTTGGCATGTACGGCTTGAGCCTGAGCGAAAGCCGTCTGGGCCGCCTGAAGGTCCGAAATGATCAGGTCATAGACATCCTGAACACTGGCGCGTTTGATATCTACCGCCTCGGCACCGGTGACAGGCTGGGTAACCAAAGGCACACCTCCGTACTGACGGACCAGGTTGAAATAATACAAGGCCCTGAGGAACCGCACCTCCCCTACTGACCTGTTTTTCAAGGCCTGGTTCGTCCATTCATAAACATTGGACTCCAGCACCGACAACGCCTTGTTGCAGTTGTAGATGCCCCGGTAGGAGATGTTCCAGAAATTCGTCAGGGAAATATTGTCTGAACCGGCATTGACTTCATCGAGACGGGCCGTGTTGAAATCCCCGGCCGAACTACTCCTCTGTTGTATCAGCACATCCGATTTCAGTTCCGAAATATTCCAGTGATCTCTTTTTTCCATATCCCGGAGAGCGATATAGCATCCGTTTACGAGTGCAACCAGATCCTCGTCTGATTTGTAGAAGTTTCCTTCGTTCAGGCTGGTTTCGGGGTAAATCTGAAGAAAATCACTGTTACAGGAACTGACGCAGCACAGAACTGCCAAGGCTGCGGATATTCGTTTGATATTGTTAATCATTGTCATTTCAGCACTTAGGATTTAAAACTGGAAATTGAGACCGAATGAGGCTGTGCGGGCAAGCGGATAGGTCGCGTTGTCATAACCTGGCACCAGTGTATTGTTCTGGTTGGCGGCCTGCCCCTCTGGGTTTGCTCCGGTGTAATCGGTCAATGTCAGCAGGTTTTGAACCGTAACATAGGCACGGATACTCTTCACAAACTGGGGTTTCACCGGCAGCTGATAGCCCAGTGTGATATTGGTGATCCTCAGATAGGAAGCTTTTTCCAGCCACAGTTTAT
>Ga0207868_1001316_pt1 | contig 18264 bp, 14 predicted proteins | sample Passage237B_FD_187370 | JGI IMG/M metagenome (GOLD analysis project Ga0207868, IMG submission 187370) | Cellulose adapted compost microbial communities from Newby Island Compost Facility, Milpitas, CA, USA - Passage2 37B (SPAdes) (version 3) ... | reverse complement strand
CTCAACACTGGGCCTCGTGCTGGCTGTGTGGCGTCGCCGTTGGACTTATCCGCTAACGATCGCCGTCGCCGCTTTCGGAGCCTGTGCAGCTTCGATCCTTATTCATGCCGCGATTCAGGTGACCTCCTTCCCGGTCAGAAGCGTAACGTCTTTTGCCCCGATTTATCCGCTATTGCTCGTTTTTGTTTCAGCCGCCGGCTGGGACCTATGCCTGCTCTGGCGAGACCGGCGCGAATTGTTCCGCTTCCCTGTCACCGAGTCACTCGAACTCGAACCAAAACCGATAACCGGACCTTGGCGAGATCGATTACTCCTTCCCTCGATTTTGGGAATCATCGCGTTGGTGCCATTTCTCGTCTGGTATGGTGAATTCCAGAAATTGTTTTGGTTCGGCGACGGTTTCTTTCTCTTGGACCAACTCGCTGCTGTAGGCTTTCGGGATTGGACGCTGAAGGTGTTCGCCGAAAACTTCGTGCCGCTGTTCAAACTTCTCTGGGGCGGCGGCGCGCTGCTGTTCAACGGCAGCTATGAAGCGATGCTCTGGCTGCTCTGGCTCACTCACGCGCTCAACAGTGCATTGTTTGCCCGCTGGCTACTGCGCAGCGGATTCAATCCATTAACCGCCGCTATCGCCACGGGAGTTTTCGCTTTGGCGCCCACCAATCTCGAGACCTTGGGCTGGACTGTTCAATGGTCAGCCGTGCTGGCCACGAGCTTCATGCTCATCGCTCTTTGGTGGTTGGAAAAAACCCGGCATCTTTCCGCCCGCTGGTCATGGAAACAGGTAATACCGCTGGTCATTCTTTCGGCAGCGAGCGCATGCAGTTTTTCACGCGGCGTGCTCACCGGCGGCGTGCTTGCCGCTAGCTTTTTACTGCCAGTGTTGCTTTCCCGCCGATGGTCCGCGTTTTCCGGCCGGCTGCCGGCCGCGGTTCTTTGTTTGCTCCCGGCCATCGGGGTCGCGTTGGTGATCATGTCGGCATCCAGCGGCAATCATCAGCATCTGGAGGGACATGAAATGGCGGTGACCCAATTCGCCGCATCCTACTTCTTCCTCAACCCGCTGTATGCCCCAGTCGCCAATGGGCCGGTTCATCCGGCCATCCTGCTGTTGTTGGGCGGAATCAAACTGGCCATTATCATCGGCGGTTTGCGCTGCGCTCAAGGACGTGTGCGCCACGTCCTCTGGATATTACTAATCTACGATCTCGGCAACGCGCTGTTGATTGGTGTGGGGCGTTACCACACGGGATTCCTCGCGGCCATGAGCTCGCGCTACCAATACAGTTCGTTGCTCGCGACCATGCCATTCGTCGCGCTACTACTGGAGCGTGCGGTGCACCTGATCACGATCCAGCGCCTACGCCACAACGCGTTGATCGCCGCGAGCGTCATTTTCACCGTAGTATGCTTGGCGGGCTGGCGCAGTGAATTACGCACGTTCGTCAGCTGGCGCGGCAGCGAACTGCGCGCACTGATCAACGCCTCCGCAACCAATGATCCTGCCGTCCGTGTGCCCGGTTTGGAATACATGCACATCGAACGCGCCAAGGCGCTCCAACGCGCTTTTAATCTGCACTGATTAAAATTCGGTGCACGCGTGCGCGCACTCTAGCGGGTCTCAGCCACCTTGATCACCGCATAACACGCCGTGGGCTCCTGCCATTTCGCCCACGCGCTGTGCCAGCGCATCGCCGCTCCGGAGCGATCAACATCGCCAGCAAGCCCGTCGCGAAACGCCACCCGTGCCCGCACCCGCACTTCGCCCGGTTTATCGGAAGGCAACGTGAACTCCTGCCGTTGGGTTTCCCCCATGTTGTCCATGTAAGCAAGCGGCACCCATTCACCGTCGGACTCGCGGGAGAATTCTACGTGAAAAAAACCGATGCGCTCGCCGCTTCCGGCATTGGTAGACGCCGATACCACAACCTGCAACGGAGCCCCAACCGCCACCTGACGCGGCGCCTCAATCACAAGCGAACGCTCCACCGCAAGGGAAAGCCGGGGCAGCAACGCAATCGCCCCGAGCACGGCCCAAAACCAGCGAATCCGCCTGTCCAACTTTATGAGCATGCCGTTATGTGGCCATTTACCCCTCTCCGGCGCAAGCTGAAGCACGCGAATTTGAGCCACAGAGAGTAGCGGTTATGGGCCCGTCGGGTGTCATTGCAGTAAATGGCATTTTCCCCATATCGTATTTCCGTGCATTATTCCGGGCGCCTCCATGTCCACGAATAGTAACAACGATTCGGCTTTTACCCGGCTTTACCGGACGACGCTGCATCCGTTGCGGCGATATTTGACACGTTTGCTCGGCAATGACGCCGAGGCACAAGACGTCGCGCACGACGCCTACATGCGGGTCTACCCAAAGCTGGAGGACGATTCCGCGAAACAGCCTGAGGCCTTGCTTTACACCACCGCGCGCAACCTCGCCTATAATCGCCTGCGTCGCCGCAACATCTCGCCCATCTCTACTGCGGAAATCGATCCAACTCACTCGGCTGCCAACGAACCCGGCGTGGTTCAGCAAGTTATCGCCCGACAGGAATGGGCTCAACTGGAGCAAGCCATCGCCGATCTGCCGCCTGGATGCCGCAATGTTCTGCTTTTGCGCAAGCTTGAGTTACTTTCGCACCAAGCCATCGCCGATCGTTTGGGCATTTCCGTCAGCACGGTTGAAAAGCAACACGCCCGCGCTCTCCGGCTCTTGCGCACCGCCCTTAAAGACCACGAGGCCACCACCTCATCTGACCAAGACAACGTCCCGACTAAGAAAGGGAACGCATCATGAACACCAAACATTCTCATTACTCTCCTGAAGCCGAAGAAGCCGCCTCTTTGTGGGCCGCCCGGCTTGATGGCTCCGAACTCCAACTGGAAGACCGCCAAGCCCTGCAGACATGGCTCGATGAAAATCCTGCTCATCGCGAGCTGCTCGCCACCTACTGCCAATTTTCCACTGACTTGGAGGAAAAGCTGCCGGTGCTACTCGCCCGCGGTCAGATCGACATGCCCTCAACGACGGCGCCGCACCGACGCCGTTTTAAACTGGGCTGGTTGTGGGGATTCGGCGCAGGCCTCGCTGCTGCTTGCGTAGCGATTATGCTTTGGGTGCAGTCGCCCGACACGCAGATCGTCAACGTAGCCACGCCCGTCGCGCAGCGCCAAATGCTGAATCTTATGGATGGAAGCCAAGTCGAACTCGATGCCCGCACCAGCCTGCGAATCGAGATCGATGATGAAAACCGGCGAGTTCGCTTTGCCGAGGGTCAGGCTTTCTTCGCCGTCGCCAAGGACACCAGCCGTCCGTTCATCGTCGAGACTCCGGCCGGCGCTATTCGAGTGCGCGGCACCAAGTTTGATGTGCAGAATCTGAGCGACGATTCCCTCACGGTGACTGTGACCGAAGGCGTCGTGCAGGTGTCCCCCGCTTCACGCGATCACGGTGTCGCGCCCTTCACACTCACTGTTGGGGAACAACTCTCGCTCGACGGCGCGCACCTCAGTGTGCGCAAACTCACCGAGTCCGAACTCGAAGACGCACTCGCTTGGCGCAACGGTTACGTGGTGTTTGACGGCGTGTCGCTGGATGACGCGTTGCGCCGATTCGGTCGCCACCACGGCATCGGCATCACGTGTTCTCCGACGGCTGCGCAGTTGAGCGTCGGCGGTCGTTTCGCCCTCGACGATCTGAACGGATTCTTCGTGGCCCTTGAAGACGCGCTGCCTGTTCGGGTCAGCCGCGGTCTCAACGGCACAGTGCGCATCACTGCTCGATCCGAGGCCCGCTGATCTTCGTTCAACCTAACCGCAAAGCTTTCTCGGCCTTGTTTCCCCCCAAACCCCTTAAAACTAGCTTCCGGTTATTTTGGATTGTTCTGATCGTGGTCGGTTTGACGCGTGGTCTCGCGGCACAAACCGCCACATTCGATTTTGACATTCCGCCGCAATCCGCCGCCAAGGCTCTGCTCGCGTTCTCCAAAGTCACGCAAGCCAACGTTCTGTTCCCTTACGACGAGTTGGACCGTGTTAACTCACCCGGCATCACTGGGCAGCACGAACCGGAAGCGGCACTCGAACTTCTGCTCGCCGGCACGGGCTACACCGCGCAGCACAACCGCGCCAACCGTTTTGGCATCGTCAAAGTCGAGTCCGTTACCGGCATCATCACCGGACGTTTGATTACGGCAATAGGACAACCGGCAGCGAATGTCTCACTGGATTTGCTCGGCACCAACCTGTCAGAAATAACCGATCGTGGTGGTGGGTTTCATTTCACAGGCGTGGTGCCGGGCACCTATTCCTTGTTGGCCCAAGGCGAAGGGTTCCGCCCTATTCAATGGGCCAATCTGATCGTGCGTCCCGGAGCCACACTGCAACTGGCGGTGGAAACGATGCAAAGCGCCTCCGATCTCACTTTGCTGGAACCGCTCGTCATCTCTGAGCGCGCCATGCCGCGAAGCTTCACTGAACGCACGCGTGTGATGCCTCTTACCGCGACCGGGAATTTAGACCTGCCGCGATCCGAAGACGACGCGTTGCCTTTTCGCGTTTACGAACGCACGCGCATCGCGCGCAGCGGCGTGGTGAATCTCAACGATTTTCTGCGCCGTGAATTACTCGATAGCGATGCCTCCACTCTGCCGCCTGAACAAGACGGCGCTCGCGACAGTTTTCTCGCCGGTAGCTCCAATCTTAATCTGCGCGGTCTGGGTGCCGATGCCACCATCATTCTCGTCAACGGTCGCCGCCTGCCGGAATCCTCCGGCACGACGAACGGCTATCTCGGCGCGCCCGACGTGAATTTCATTCCGCTCAACTTGGTCGATCATATCGAAGTGCTGCCGGCGTCCGCTTCGGCGCTTTACAACGGCAATCCTGTGGGCGGCGTCATCAACATCGTGCTTCGACCCGACATCGATCACACCGAGCTCAACGCCACCTATACGAACACTGTAGCCAATTACGACGCGCCGAGCACATCCGTGTCGTTGCAACACGGCCAATCGCTGCTCGACGGTCGTTTCAAATTGCGACTAAGCGCCAGCTTGGCGAACGCCACGCCGCCGACCGAGGCCGAGTTAAATTATCTTCGACGCAGGGCACCGCCCGCCGGCACGATTTTTCGTGCCACTCCTAATATCCGCAGCGCTGATGGCGGACCACTTGCCTCGTCAGAAGCGTTGTCCGACGACGACAATCCAGCCCTCGCATCCGTTGCACCCGGCGCCGACGGCACAGGTGGCTTGAATGCAGTGGTCGGTCGCATCGGTCGCCCCAATCTCGACTTCTTTGATCCCTTCGGCGGTTTTGCCGTTTCCGGAGACAGCGTGGATTATCCCTATGGTCGCCGCCAAAACCGACAGTCATGGTTTGTCTCGGCCACCTATGACGCGTTGCCTTGGCTGCAACTCGGTCTCGATACGATCTACACCCGCACAATGGTCAATCGCGGCCTTGATGTTTTCCGTGGCGATTTGAAATTGTCCGCAGCATCGCCGCTCAATCCATTCGATCGCGATGTCTTCGTTTCGCTCAACGAAACGGCATCAGCCTTTGGTGAAAATTACAGCGAGGCGCGACTCGAACTGTTCTCCATTCTTGGTGGCGCGCTCGTCACGCTGCCGGCGAACTGGAAAGTTTCGCTCGACGCGCAATACGCGCGGAATTTCGCCCGCTATCGCGGTTTTGCCGGAGTTGACGCGGAGCGCTGGCAACAGCTCGTCGATCGCGGCGACTACAATCCCTTGCGCGATACCCAAGTCCATGCGGCACCCGCAGCCTTTTACGATGAAGTGCTCGTGCATTTCGGCCACGCCGGTCGGTTCACCAAGCTCGGCGATTACACCGCCATCGATACCGCCGTTCGCGCCACGAATCGCTCGCTCGATTTGCCCACGGGAGAAGGCGCGGCGGCGCTTGGTGTCGACTACCGATACACCCATCTGGCTAACTACACGCAACGCCTAACCTACGCCGACGGCAGCGAGGCACAGACTCCTATTCTGTGGAAAGGACGCACCTTGGAGCGCATCAGTGTGTTTGGTGAGTTACAGGGTCCAGTGTTGCCCGCGCGCCACCTACCCGATTGGATCAAGTCGCTCGATGGTGTCGTCGCCGCGCGTTACACAGCGGCCGATACGTCACGCGAGACCAATATCGCCCCAACCTTCGGTCTGAAAGTTGGCCTCCCCGGCGGTCTGGCGTTTCGCGGGTCGGCCACGTTGTCCAATCGTTACCCTTCCTCTGCGATGAGCCGCCGCATCGAACTCTCGTCTGGGGGTGCCGACCCCGGCGTCAACCTCACTTCCATCTACGATCCGCGTCGCGATCAAACCTACTCCGTTCAGGTCAACGAGGATCTCAGCCCTGACATCTTACCGGAAGGAGCCGTTACGCAGAGCGCCGGGTTGATTTATCAACGCGGCAAGATTCATTACTTCCGAGTGAGCATTGATTTTGCGGATACACGCAAGGAAAACGAAATCCTGTTTCTCGAACCCCAAACCATTTTCAATTTGGAGTCGCTCTGGCCGGAGCGTATCACACGCGCGCCGGCCGAACCCAACGCACCGGGTGGCGTCGGCATGGCCCAAAGCGCCCTGACCGGTCTCATCAATGTAGCGACGCGCCATTCGCAAAATTGGAATGCCGCGCTCGACTACGCGTGGACTGAATGTTTCGGCGGAGAGCTGGATCTCGGCGTCCGTGCTTCGTGGATGCAAACCTACAAACAGCGCACGCTGCCGGGACAGCCTCTCGTGAATCAACTGACTCGACCAGACGGATCCGTCAGCGGCCTCCTGCCATTTCGCGCCAGTTGGAACGCTGCCTGGACCGGCCGCAAATATGGATTCGGCTTGGAAGGCCATCATTATCATTCGCGTAAAATCCCTGTCGCCGAGCGACCGGCCCAAGGCAGCGATTCCATCAGTGGGTTCTCGCAACTCGATGTATTTGCCCAAACTGACCTATCCAAGGTCTGGCCGCGCCTCGCCCGCCTGCATCAGGTCTCCGCTCAAATGCGTATCAACAATGTGCTAGACCGATCATTCCCTCGCTATGTCAACGATCCGTCCGGTGCCGGCGTTCAAGCCTACGGTGATTGGCGGGGGCGCACTTATTCGTTCTCAGTGACGGTCGCTTTTTAACCAGACAGGATTCTACTGGAAATCTGCCGTTACCACCGGCAAGTTTCTTCTTTCGTCATGGCTAAAACCTTACTCGTCACCGGCTCGTCGGGCCTCATCGGCTCGGAAGTTTGCAGCTACTTTTCCCAGCTTGGCTACGCCATCCATGGCGTAGACAACAATCAGCGCGCCGTCTTCTTCGGTCCCCAAGGTGACACCCGTTGGAATCAGCAACGCCTGCAGAGCGAGCTCACCAGCTTCACCCATCACGAACTCGATATCCGCGACCGCGCGGGCGTTCTGGCCCTGATCAAGCAGGTTAAGCCTTCGGTCATCGTTCACACCGCAGCCCAGCCCTCACATGACCGCGCTGCGGCGATTCCGTTCGACGATTTTGATACAAACGCCGTCGGCACGCTCAACATGCTCGAAGCCGCCCGCCAAGCCTGCCCGGAGTCGCCATTCGTGCACATGAGCACCAACAAGGTTTACGGCGACGCCCCAAATTCGATCGCGCTCAAGGAACTCGAGACTCGTTGGGATTATGCCGACGACACTTACGCGCACGGCATTCCCGAAACTTTCACCATCGACCAATCCAAGCACTCGCTCTTTGGCGCGTCCAAGGTCGCGGCTGATATTATGGTGCAAGAATACGGCCGTTACTTCAGCATGCCTACATGCTGCTTGCGCGGCGGTTGTTTGACCGGCCCCAACCACACCGGCGTCGAGCTCCACGGTTTTCTTTCCTATCTCGTGAAGTGCAACCTTGAGAACCGCGAATACAAGGTTTTCGGCTACAAGGGCAAACAGGTGCGCGACAACATCCACTCGCTCGACGTCGCACGCTTCATGGCCGCGTTTGTCGAGGCTCCGCGCCAAGGCGAAGTTTACAATCTCGGCGGCGGGAAGGCCAACAGCACGTCCATTCTCGAAGCGTTCAAAATCACCGAAAAGTTCACCGGCAAGGCGCAGGTTTACACCTACGTCGATCAAAACCGCATCGGCGATCATATCTGCTACTACTCCGACCTGCGCAAGATGCGCGCGCACTATCCTAAATGGGACATCACTCAGTCGCTCGAGGAAACGATTCGACAAATCGTCGAAGCGTGGAAGAAGCGCCAAGCCTCGGCTTGATCCTGGCCTAGCATGAAAATTCTCATCACCGGCATTTGTGGTTTCGTCGGCAGCACTCTCGCCCGCGGTTTGCGCGAAGCCGGCCATGAGGTCTTCGGCTTCGACAACTTCATCCGCCCAGGTAGCGAAACCAATCGCGCGCCGTTGGAGCAGCTCGGCATCAAAATCATCGAGGCCGACCTGCGTGACTCGACCGCAATATCCGCGCTGCCCGGCGCCGACTTCGTATTGGATGCCGCGGCCAATCCCAGCGTGCTCGCCGGTGTGGACGGCAAGACCAGTTCGCGCGAATTGGTGGATCACAATCTCACCGGCACGATCAACATCCTCGAATACTGCAAAACGCACAAAGCGGGCTTCATTCTGCTTTCGACCAGTCGCGTTTACTCCATTGCGCCCTTGGCGAATCTGTCGGTAATCGTTCGCGATAGCGCGTTGGCTCCGGACACGACTAAATCGTTGCCTGCAGGCTTAACCACCGCCGGTCTCGACGAAACCTTCGCCACCACCGCGCCCATCTCGCTTTACGGCGCCACCAAACTCGCCTCCGAAGCCATGGCATTCGAATACGGTGAGACTTTCGGCTTCCCTGTTTTCGTGAACCGTTGCGGCGTGCTAGCCGGCGCCGGCCAGTTTGGCCGCGCCGATCAAGGCATCTTCGCTTTTTGGATTAATGCGTGGCTGCGCAAACGTCCGCTCAAATACCTCGGCTTCGGCGGGCATGGTCATCAAGTCCGCGACTGCCTGCATCCGCGCGATCTGTTGCCGGTATTGGAAAAGCAATTCGCCGCGCCGAAACTTTCCGTAGATGATCGTCTGGCTAATTTTTCCGGCGGCGCTGACTCTTCTATGTCGCTGCGGCGACTGAGCAATTGGTGCGCCGATCGCTTCGGCCCACACACTGTCGCAGAAGACGGCACTCCTCGGCCCTTTGACATCGGTTGGATCGTGCTGGATCACGCCAAGGCCACGCGTATTTGGAACTGGCGCCCGACCACTCCTACGCCAGCCATTCTCGAGGAAATCGCGCGGCACGCAGAAGCGCATCCGAACTGGCTCGAGTTATCGGCCCCGCGCTAAAGCGGAGACTTGCCGCCCGTCGCCGATTCGCCCTGATTTAGCGAATGCCTGAGGCCGCACCGTTGCATCTTTATTCGGTAGTCATTCCCGCCCATAACGAGGAGGAATCGCTTCCACCTACCGTCAATGCCATCTACGAGGTCTTTTCGCGGGAAAACATCCCCCATGAAATCCTGGTCGTGGACGATGGCAGCACGGATCGCACGTGGACAGTGCTGCAGGAGCTTAAAACGAAGATCCCCACCCTCGCCCCGGTGCAAAACAACGGCCTGCATGGTTTCGGCCGCGCCGTGATTCACGGCCTCAATGCATTCAAGGGCGATGCCTGCGTCATCATGATGGCCGATGCCTCCGACGATCCCGAGGACGCCATCAAATACTGGCGATTGCTCAACGAGGGCTACGATTGCGCTTTCGGTAGCCGCTTCGTCAAAGGCGGCGCCGTCTATGACTACCCACGCGTCAAACTTTTCGTAAACCGCATCGCCAACTTCTTCGTGCGAATCGGCTTCAACATCGCGCTCAACGACACGACCAACGCTTTCAAGGCCTACCGCCGCACCGTCATCGACGGCTGCCGACCGTTTCTCTCACCACACTTCAACCTCACGGTTGAAATTCCGCTCAAGGCCATCGTTCGCGGCTACACCTGGTCGGTAACTCCAATCACTTGGCGCAATCGCAAATACGGTGAGGCTAAGCTCAAGATCAAGGAGATGGGCAGTCGCTATTTCTTCATCTGCGCCTACGTATGGTTGGAGAAATATTTCAGCCGTGGCGATTACCGTAAAAAGTAACCGTCCCCTCATTATAAAAGGCCGCTTGCTGCAGCGGGGATCTGCGTTCTAATCCTCTTCTTTACGTCATGATTTATCTACTCGGAGGTTCAGGCTATGTGGGTTCGGCTTATCAAGCCTTGCTCCAACGCAAAGGCATCGCGTTCCGCAATTTGCGCCGGGCGGATTTCGATTACACGGACACCGCTAAACTCACCGAATTGCTGCGCCGGGAAAAACCCGAATTCCTGATCAACGCCGCCGGCTACACCGGAAAACCCAATGTAGATGCCTGCGAATTGCACAAAGCCGAGTGCCTTTTCGGCAATGCCGTGCTGCCCGGTCGTATCGCCGAAGCCTGTGAAGCCGCCGGCGTGCCGTGGGGACATGTTTCCTCAGGTTGCATCTACACCGGAGCACGGCCCGACGGTTCGGGTTTTACCGAGGCAGATACACCTAACTTCAGCTTCCGCACCAACAACTGCTCGTTTTACAGCGGCACCAAGGCTCTCGGCGAAGAAGTGCTCAACGGTCGAGACAACGTTTACATCTGGCGCCTGCGCATCCCGTTCGATCACAACGAAGGGCCGCGCAACTATCTCACGAAGCTGATGCGCTATCAGCGCCTCCTCGAAGCGACCAACTCGATTTCGCAACTCCATGAGTTCGTCGCCGCAACATTCGCCTGCTGGGAAAAGCGCGTGCCATTCGGCATCTACAACGTCACCAACCCCGGTCAGGTCACCACGCGCGAAGTCGTCGATCTTATCCGTCAAAGCGGTGTCTGCACGAAGGAGTTTTCGTTTTTCCAAGACGAAGGTGAGTTCATGCAAACCGCCGCCAAAACCCCTCGCTCCAATTGCGTAATGGATTCATCCAAACTCCAAGCCACCGGTATCACCATGACTGAGGTTCACGAGGCCATCGCCCGTGATCTCGCTAACTGGGCTAAAGCCGCCGCTTAATTCCCATGAAAATTCTCGTCACCGGAGGTGCCGGTTTCATCGGCAGCAATTTCATTCACTACACCCTGCGGGAACGTCCCGACGCGCAGATCACCGTGCTCGACGCGCTGACTTACGCCGGCAGCCGCGCCAGTCTCGCCGCCGCCGGAGATAAGGTGGAGTTCATCGTCGGTCGCATCGAAGATGCCGCACTCGTTGACCGCCTCGTCGCAGCCAACGACATCATCGTTCATTTCGCTGCCGAGTCCCACAACGACAACTCGATCGCGAATCCCCTGCCCTTCGTCACCACCAACGTCGTCGGCACCTTCACGTTGCTTGAAGCGGTTCGGCGTCACAAAAAGCGCTTCCACCACGTCTCCACCGACGAAGTGTTCGGCGACCTCGAACTCGACGATCCGGAGCGCTTTCGGGAGACGACGCCCTACAATCCTTCGAGCCCCTACTCGGCGACGAAGGCCGGCTCGGATCTTTTGGTCAAAGCGTGGATTCGCACGTTCGGCGTGAATGCCACGATCAGCAACTGCTCGAACAATTACGGTCCCTACCAACACATCGAGAAGTTTATCCCGCGCCAAATCACGAACATATTGAGCGGCACCAAACCCAAGCTCTACGGCGCCGGCCTCAATGTGCGCGATTGGATCCACGTCGACGATCACAACGCCGCGGTCTGGGCCATTCTCGACCGCGCCAAGCCCGGCAGCTATTACATGATCGGTGCCGATGGCGAAAAGAACAACAAGACCGTGGTTGAGATGATTCTCGAACTGTTCGGCAAGCCGGCCGATTGGTATGACCATGTCAACGACCGCCCGGGCCACGACATGCGCTACGCCATCGATGCCACCAAGATTCGCACTGAACTCGGCTGGACTCCCCGCTACACGACCTTCCGCGACGGCCTCGCCGCCACCATTGAATGGTATCGCGACAACGCTGACTGGTGGCAGCCACTCAAAGCCGAAGTCGAAGCCCGTTACGCCCGCCAAGGCCAGTGATTCCAACCATGCCCGCTTCCACAACCCCAACAGCCCGCAAAGGCATCATTCTCGCCGGAGGTTCCGGCACCCGACTCTATCCGCTGACCATCGCCGTATCGAAGCAGCTCATGCCGGTCTATGATAAGCCGATGATCTACTATCCGATCTCGGTGCTCATGTTCGCCGGTATTCGCGAGATTTTGATCATCTCGACGCCGACCGATTTGCCCAATTTTAAGCGGCTACTCGGCGATGGTTCCAACTTCGGCTTGAAGTTTTCCTATGCCGAACAGCCGAGCCCAGACGGTCTTGCGCAAGCATTCACTATCGCGGCCGACGTCGGATTCCTCTCCGGCAACGAGCCCTCTGCCCTGATTCTCGGCGACAACCTATTTTACGGACACGACTTCGCTGATTCTCTTTGCGAAGCCGACGCCCGCACCACGGGTTCGACGATTTTCGGTTATCACGTGGCAAATCCGACGGCCTACGGGGTCGTCGAATTCGACGCCAACGGCAAGGTCGTCTCCCTCGAGGAGAAGCCCCAACAGCCCAAATCCAACTACGCCGTCCCCGGTCTCTACTTTTACGATAAAGACGTCGTAGCGCTGGCCCGCGGTCTCAAGCCCTCGGCCCGCGGCGAATTGGAAATCACCGACCTCAATCGGCTCTATCTCGAGCGCGGCACTCTACATGTCGAATTGCTCGGCCGCGGCACCGCCTGGCTCGACACCGGCACGCATGATTCGCTCATGCAGGCTGCGCAGTTTGTCGAAGTGATTGAAAATCGCACCGGCCTGAAGATCGCGTGCCTTGAGGAAATTGCTTTCGAGAAGCACTGGATCGACCGCTCGATGCTGGAAGCCAACATCGCCAAGCTCGGAAAGTCGTCCTATGGCCAATATCTGAAACGGCTGCTCAAGTGATTTTCTACGTGCAGGTCCATCGGCGGCCTGCACGATGACGGACGCATGAAGGTCTCCTTCATCATTCCGCTCTACAACTGCCTTGCTCACACGCAGGTCTGCCTGCGCACGTTGCAGGCTTCGCTGCCGCAAAGATTGGAGCACGAAATTATCTTCGTGGATGACGGCAGCACTGACGGCACGCGCGCATGGCTCGCCAAGGAATGTCGTGCGCATGTGGTGATTCTAAACGAGAAAAATCTCGGTTACGCCGGTGCCAATAACCGCGGAGCCACACAAGCCACGGGTGACTTGCTCCTCCTGATCAACAACGACCTGATCTTCTCTCCCGGTTGGCTCGAGCCCATGCTGGCGCTGCACCAAAAGCTCTCTCGCCCCGGCCTGATCGGCAACGTGCAACGCGATGCGCGCACCGGCGCGCTCGACCACACGGGCATCTTTTTCGATCACAAGGGAAAGCCCGCGCATGACCGAACCTTCCCTTTGCCATCATTCCTATTTGCAGGCTACCGCACCTCGCCGGCCGTGACCGGCGCATGCATGCTCGTAAGCGCTGATCTTTGGCGACAGCTCGGCGGGTTCGATGAAGGCTACCGCAACGGTGGTGAAGACATTGATCTTTGCCTGCGTGCTCAACACCTCGGCCACATCAATGCCGTCGCATTGCGCAGCAGTGTGCGACATCACATCAGCGCTTCGCCCGGCCGAAAGCTCAACGATGAGCAAAACAGCCGCCGCCTCACCCAACGCTGGCGCCATGAAATCGAACATCTTTCCACTCGCGCATGGGGCTGGCATTTTCTCAGCGCTCATTGGGGCTCCGCAAGCGACCCCACCAACCCAAGCGAAGCGCTGACCACGCTTCTCTATTGCCTGCACCTGCGCTCAACACCGCCAGCTGTAGTCACCAACGGAATCACCGCAGCGCTCGATCACGAACTCGCGCGCTGGAAGCGCCTATTTGCCAGCTGACTCTGGCCCGCCGCGCACCACTTCACGCACCACCGATTGCGGACGGCGGTTGATGCTGATGAACATCCGCCCGAGATACTCGCCGAAGACGCCTAAGATCAGCAGTTGCGTGCCCGAAAAAATCAACAGCGCTGCCATGAGTGATCCCCATCCGAAAGCCGGACCCTGATGCGTGAGCCGCAGCCACGCCACCACCAGCAATCCAATTAGCCCGGCCATCGCCAGCACCACCCCCAACACAGTCGCCACCCGCAACGGCAAAACCGAAAAATTGATCCACGCGCTCATCCACAGGCGCACCAAGCGGCGGAAAGTATAACCACTTTGTCCTGCCTGTCGCGCAGCATGATTGACCTCAAGCGAGCCGATACGCTGGGTGACCTGTAACAGCAAGCCGTCAATATAGGGAAACGGTCCAGCATACTCCGCCACCTGATGAGCCGCAAACCGGCTGACACAGCGGAAACTCGATAGATAAAATCCCACAGGCTTATCGAGCGCCCAGTCGGTCATGCGATTTGTGAACCAACTGCCAAAATTGCGCCACGCCGAATGCTGCTTCACCTGATAGTGGCCGAAGACCACATCCAGTTGCTTGTCCCGGGCTTCGTGCCACAGCCGGAGTGCCTCACGCGGCGGGTTCTGTCCGTCATCGTCCAAGTTGACGATGTAATCGCCACGAGCATGGCGCCAGCCCGTGAGCACGGCATTGTGTTCGCCGAAATTTCGCGAGTGTTCCACGTATACCACCGACACTGCCGAAGCTCGGACCAATTCCCGACAAATCTCGGCGGTGCGGTCGCGGCTTCCATCGTTCACCAGCACAATCTCGTGTCCGCCATCGACAGTCAGCTCCGAGATTTCGCGCACCAAGGCAGCGATGGTCGCTTCACTATAATAAAGCGGAATGACAAAGCTCAGGGTGGGAGCCGGACTGTTCATACGTGTAAGCAGCGGATGAGTTCGGATGCCACTCTGTCAACGTCCGCAGTTGTCAGCGCCGGATGCACCGGCAGGCAAAGCACATCGGCACACGCGCGCTCGCATCGCGGCAACGACACGTCTTGCACGTAGGCTGGCTGCTTGTGCAGTGGCACCGGATAAAGCACGCCACAGTGAATACCAACCTGTGCTAATCGTTCTTGCACCACTGCACGATCAGGTAAGCGAACCGCAAATTGATGCCACGCGGAAACCACGCCACCGCCATCGGCGAGCGGTAGTTGCAACGGCTGACCACGCAGCATGGTCAGGTAGTGCTCTGCCAGTTTTCCGCGCCGCGTATTCTCCGCGTCGAGATGGCGCAGCTTCACCCGAAGCACTGCGGCCTGCAATTCATCGAGACGGCTGTTCCGCCCCGGTTCCTCGCTCACGTAACGTTGACGCCAGCCGTATTGCCGCAGTCGACGCAGCCGTGCCGTCAGCTCTCCATCGTGCGTGACCACCGCACCGCCGTCGCCCAACGCACCCAAATTCTTCGTGGGATAAAAACTGAACGCCGCGACATCGCCCCAGCAGCCGACCTTGCGCCCCGCTAACACGGCGCCATGCGCCTGCGCACAATCCTCAATCACCTTCGCGCCGTGCCTCGCCGCCAAAGTAATGATCGCCGGCATGTCCGCCGGTCGACCGTAAAGATGCACCGGCATCACCACCTTTATCGGCTGCGTCGCTTCTGACAAAACTTTCGCCAACGACTCAGGCGACATGGTCATGGTGTCATCATCCACGTCCACCCAAGCAATCGAAGCACCGGTTTGCTGAATCGCCGCCGCCGTGGCCGAAACGGTATTCGCAACCGTGGCAACAGTGTCGCCCGGTCCTACGCCCAACACACGTAGAGCCAGTTCCAAGGCCTCAGTCCCATTGGCGACCGCAACAGCATCCGAGACACCCAGCCACGACGCCCACTCGCGCTCGAAGGCTTCGACCTCGGGCCCGAGAATGTAATGCCCACTCCGCAGCACGCGGTCTATCGCTTGGCGCAACTCAGATTCGTGAGCGGCAAAGGCCGCGTGCGGATCAGCTGCATAGATGTTGCGCGGTTCAGACATAGTGACTCAATTCCTTGCGATAATAAGCCAGCGTCTTTCTGAGAGCATTGGCCAGCGAAGTGCGCGGTTTCCACCCCAGTGTTTCCTTAATCAAACGGTAGTCTGCGTAGAAGTCGCCGATGTCTATTTTCTTACGCGCCGCAGGGAACTCTTTGACCACAAAATTCCCGCCGTCATTCAGCTCGACCAGCAGTTCGGCCAAATGCCGCAGAGTCACCGGCGGCGGTCCGCCCAAGTTGAACACGCGGCCAACCGCCGCATCGCAGGCTGCCGCCAACAAAAACGCTTCCACTGCGTCATCGACATAAGTGAAGTCGCGCCATTGCGCACCGTCCCACACTTCAAAAGGACGGCCCTCCACCAACGCCCGGATCCACACTCCAACGAATGTCTGTCGCGCGTCTTTCACACGCATACGCGGACCGATCGTGTTGGTCAGTCTCAACACGGTGCTGGGGATATTGTGCACTTCGGAATAGAGCAGATGGAACGATTCGCCGGCTAGTTTGTTAATGCCGTTCACATCCACTGGTCTCACGGGATGAGTCTCCGCGACAGGCAGGTTCTCCGGTCGGCCATAAAGCTGGCGGGTGCTCGCGAACACCGTGCGAAGGGCCGGATTGTATTTGCGGCAGGCCTCAAGGATGGCGAGCTGCGCCCGGCAATTGATTTCCAAATCCGTTTCAGGATCCGTCATTGAATCCATGTGACTGGTCTGCCCCGCCAGGTTGAAGAGGAAATCCTGACCGCGCACCAACCCCGGCAACCCAGCATGATCGCGCACATCAGCGATGATCACGTCGATCTTATGCGCCACGCCAGCGAGATTGCGGCGATTGCCGCCGTATTGCGGCATCAAGCAGTCCACCACGGTCACGCGCGCCCCCAACCGCACCAGCTTCCGCGCCAAGGTCGAACCGATGAACCCCAAGCCGCCGGTGATCAAAACTCGGCGGTCGGCAAATACTTCGTCTAAGGACGTTGGCAACAGGGTCATGGCGCCGGACTATGCTCCGACAAAACTTCTACGACAATCCCGTATGCTGCTAGACATAACTTGCGGGCATCCGCGCCTTCCAGTTCCTGCGAGAAATGGCTCGGTTGTAATGCTATCACGCTTAGACCTGCCGGAATGCGAAATACGGGCGTCACCACCCATGCTTTGTCGCGTCCCACTGTCACGATGTGTCGCTGTTCGCCATTGATCCACAGCTGGATCTCGCCCGGCCGCAATGCGCGCGCCATCAGGTGCAACCGCACATCCAAGGCCCGATCCCCGTCCGTTTGAATAATGATTTCGCCGAAGGGCTGACTCCAATTCCAACGCACTTTGCGCCGGGCATGAAGAGTCTCGATCCCGTGCCAGCCTTCGCCCCATTTCGCCCGGATATGCAGCGGACTCTCACATCTGACCAAACCGAATTCGTCGTTGATCGTTATGACATCGCCTCCTGGCAACCGCGCTTGGATCAGGCCGCCGTTCAAGTCCCATTCACCGCGCAACGGCGTGTTCAACCGGCCTTCGTAACTGTGCGTCTCGAAATACTGCGGCTTGCGTAACAGAAATTGGTTGGCCCACAGCCGGTCCCACATATCGAGAATGCGAAGGTTGACGGAAGCAACTTCACTCATCTGCTCCACTCTCTGCAAATCTACCAGCGACGGCCCCACCTTGAGTGGCGCATAGGACATACGCTGCGCCAGTCTGCTCACCGCATAACCATTTCCGAGGGTGACCGCGACTAGCATTCCGACCGCAGCCAGTCGCCAGCCCCAGCCAGCAGTCAAGCCGTGCAACCAGCCGCAGAACCCTGACAGTAGCACTGGATAAAACACTGCGAACAATTTGTAGGCGTCATAACTGGCGTTGCTGCCCAGCGCCCAACCGCGCCACTGCAAATACGCATACCCCGTCATAACCGGCATGACCGCGGCGGCCGCCATCCATGCGCTCCGGTCGCGTCGCCGCAAGCTGCGGAGCCAGGCCGTCGCCATCGCGGCCACCACCGCGCCCGCCAAGACAATTCCAAACCATCCGCCCCACGCGTGCAGTTCCCCGTTGGCTACAAAGCCCAACCAGCCTTCAGGCCGCAGCGGCGCGATATGCCAGCCGAAGTCCGTTTTACTAAAAAGCAAAAAAACGCTCGACCAAACCCGCCACGCGTTCGAAATAAAATCCGCCTGCCGCCAGCATCGGCAACAGCAGCCGAAACACCCACCAAGAAAAATCCGCCC
>Ga0207868_1001313_pt1 | contig 18344 bp, 14 predicted proteins | sample Passage237B_FD_187370 | JGI IMG/M metagenome (GOLD analysis project Ga0207868, IMG submission 187370) | Cellulose adapted compost microbial communities from Newby Island Compost Facility, Milpitas, CA, USA - Passage2 37B (SPAdes) (version 3) ... | reverse complement strand
GCGACGACCGTTTCCCGATGCCGGCGCCGTTTTCGCCGGCAGGGCATGAAGCGTTGGCGCCGCCCGCCCGTCAACCCGTGCCGCCATCACGAAATCTGCACCGCCGACACGCGCCCGCCGGCGGCGGCCGGAGCGCGGCGGCCGTCAACACTTCGTTGACATCTTTACCGCCGCGCTTACAAGCGTCCGTTCGGGACTGGGCGGACAAGGCTCCCTGGTCTCCGTCGACAGACAGGGCAAACCTGAAACAGGGAGATACGCCATGAAGACTCCGGGAACGTTCCGCGGGCTGGTCGCCGCGCTGGCAGGCGCCGTGCTGCTGGCAACCGGCATCGCGGCGAAGGCCGATGTGCCGGCGCCGCTCGATCCGGCACAGAAGGTGAAGGTCGCCTATGTGTCGATTATGAAGTTCGCCACGCTTTACGTCGCCAAGCAGCGCGGCCTGTTCGACAAATACGGCCTCGACGTCGAGCTGGAGCCCGTCAAGTCCGGCACCGAGGCGATCGCCTTCCTGACCCAGGGCAGCGTCGATGTCGGCGGCATCGCCATCGTCACCTCGCTGTGGAACTCTTGGAACCGCGGCCTCGACATCCGCGTCATCGCGCCGGGTGCCCTGGAGCCGATGGAAAACAGCCCGACCGCGCTTCTGGTGCGCAAGGCGCTCGCCGACGAGGGCAAGGTCGGCGACATTGCCGACCTCAAGGGCCTGCGCGTCGCGGTTGCCGGCGGACCGGGCAGCGGCGGCGAATATCTCGCCGCCAAGGCGCTCGAGCGCGCCTCGCTCACCATCCGCGACGTCGAGCTGATGAACATCGCCAACCCCGACATGCCGGCGGCCATGCAGTCCGGCTCGATCGACGCCGCGCTCGCCGGCACTCCCTTCTCCGACCAGATGGTCGAGGCCGGCACCGCGAAGGTGCTCGCCACCGACCTGACGCCCGGCCTGATGACGGTCGCCTTCGTCGGCTCCGCCAGGCTGATCAAGGAGCGGCCCGAGGTCGCCGAGCGCTTCGTCGTCGCGCTCGCGGAAGCCGCGCGCCTGATGCAGGGCGACGACTACCTGTCGCCGGAGAACCTCGAAGGCTACCTGACCTACACCAACTCCACCGAGGAGGCGCTGCGCAAGGGCAGCCCCGTCATCTACGATCCGGACCTGACGATCCCCGTCGAGGGGCTGCAGGACGTCGAGCGCGTGCATCGCGAGAACGGCCGCACCGACTACGACCAGCCGATCGACCTGTCGAAAGTGATCGACACGCAGTTCGTCGAAAAGGCGATCGCCGCTCTCGGCGCGGCCCAGCGCTAGCGCGCGCCGGCCGGCGGGCACCCCCCGCCGGCCGCCCTGTCCGCGAAAGGCCGAGGCGATGGAACGCACACCGACGGCGCCGCGGGACGCTGCAGCCCAGCCCAAGATCGTTTCCCGCAACGTCACCAAGATCTATTCGACGCTCGCCGGCCCGGTCACCGCGATCGACGATTTCAACCTCGATGTGGCCGAGCGCGAATTCGTCTGCATCGTCGGGCCTTCGGGGTGCGGCAAGTCGACCTATCTGCGCATCCTCGCCGGCCTCGACACGCTCACCTCGGGCACCATCGCCGTGCGGCCGGGCACGGACCCCGGCAAGCCGCTGAACAGCGTCGTCTTCCAGGAATACGCCGTCTTCCCGTGGAAGACGGTGATCGAGAACGTCGCCTTCGGCCTGCAGATGCGCGGCGTCCCCGAAGCCGAGCGGCTGGCCGTCGCCCGCCACTGGCTCGAGCGCGTCGGCCTGAGCAAGTTCGCCGGCTACTATCCGAGCCAGATCTCGGGCGGCATGAAGCAGCGCGTCTCCATCATCCGCGCGCTCGCCAACGATCCGGAAGTGCTGCTGATGGACGAGCCGCTCGGCGCGCTCGACGCCCAGACCCGCATCGTCCTGCAGGACGAGCTGCTGCGCATCTGGGAGGAGACGCACAAGACGGTCGTCTACATCACCCACAGCCTCGACGAGGCCATTCTGCTCGGCGACCGCGTCATCGTGATGAGCGCCCATCCCGGCCGCCTGCTCGAGACCTTCCATGTCGACATCCCGCGCCCGCGCACGGTCGACACGATGAACACGCCCCGCTTCGCCGAGCTACGCGGCGAGATCTGGAGCCTGCTCGGCAAGGAGGTGACGCGGGCGATGGAGATGCAGGCATGAGCGACACGACCGGCGCCGCGCCCTCCCCTGTTGCCGCCGCGACGCAGCCGGCCGACCGCCGGCAGCCGCTCGCCGGCGCCCTTCTGCGTCTTCTCGGCGCGGCTGCCGTCTGGAACGCGGTCTTCGTCGCCAGCGGCCTGTGGCGTTCGCTGTGGTGGCTGTGGCTGGCCGGCAATTTCGTCCTCGTCGTGATCGCCGCCGAGCGGATCGGCCGCGTGGTGCCGCCGCGCCGGCGCAAGCTCTACGAGCGCACGCTGGCGCTCGGCTTTCCGCTCGCCGCAATCGGCGCGTGGCAGGGCATCGTCGATGCCGGCATCCTTTCCCCGCTCTGGTTCCCGCAGCCGACGCGCATCGCGCAGGCGCTGTGGGACCTCACCGTCTCCTACGACCGCTTCTCGCAGACCAGCCTCGTCGGCCGCCCGTGGCTGATCCCGCAGGCGCTCGCAGCCGATGGCTGGGCCGGCGCCTGGAAGCTGATCGCAGAGGGCCATGTGTGGGCGACGCTCGGCCGCGTCTTCGCCGGCTTCGTGCTCGGCGCCATCCCCGGCATCCTGCTCGGCATCGTCATGGGCATCAACCAGACGGTACGGCTGATGCTCGACACGACACTGTCGGCCATCTACGTCCTGCCCAAGATCGCCATCTTCCCCATCGTCATGCTGATGTTCGCCGATCCTTTCGGCGAGGGCCCGAAGATCGTCGTGGTGGCGCTGTCGGTGTTCTTCCTGATGACCATCAACACGATGGCGGGCGTGCGCGACATCGATCCGGTCTTCCTGATGGCCGGCCGCAATTACGGCGCGCGCGGCCTCCAGCTTTTCCGTCACGTCATCATCCCGGCCGCCATGCCCGTCATCTTCGCGGGGCTCAGGCTGGCGCTCGGCACCGCGCTCATCGTCATCATCTCGGTCGAGTTCCTGCGCGCCAAGCAGGGCGTCGGCTTCATGACCTTCTACTACTGGGAAGTGCTCAACCCGGAGAAGATGTATGCGGGCCTGTTCGTCGTCATGGTCCTCGGCGTCGTGCTGACGATGGCGCTGCAATGGCTGCAGCGCCGCGTCATGCCGTGGGACCGCGGCTGAAGCGGCTCACTCCGCCGTATCCGCCGCGTCCGCCAGCACCTCGGCCTTGCCGCCGCGGCCGCCATCCGCCCCGGTGCGGTCCACCGGCCCCGAGGCCGAGGCCACCATCACCATCGGGATCGGGCATCTCGCCATCACCGCCGCCGCCGTGCCGCCGAAGAACAGCTCCTCGCCGAGATGCCGGGCCACGCCCATCACGAGCAGGACCGGCCCCCGCCCGGCCGCGCGCACGATCGCGGTGTCGGCGGCGACGCGGGAGCGGATCTCCGTCTCGACGGCGACGCCGTAGCGCTCGCCCAGGTCGACGATGCCCTTCAGCACCGCCTCCTCGCGCCGCATCGACAGCGAGGCCGGTTCGCCGGCCGGCTTGCGCGAGACGTGCAGCGCCCTGACGCGGGCCTGGTGCGGCCGCGCCAGCGCCAGCGCGAGGTCGGCCGCGCGGCGCGAGGCGTCCGTCCCGTTGACCGGCACCAGGATGGTCGCGTCGGCGTCGAGCGCGGGCAGCGCGCCCTTGCTCGCCGGGCCGCGCAGCACCAGGCAGAGCGGGCCGTCGAAGCCGCGGGCGATCTCCTTCACGCGCTTCGAGAAGGCGCCCTTGCCCGTCAGCGCCCGGCCGACCCCGACCAGCAGCATGTCGTAGCCCTTGCGCGCCTCCTCGGCGATGGTCTCGCCGGTCAGCCCCGCCTCGTCGCGCGCCGTCAGGTGGACCTTCGCGACCGCCGCCGCCTCGCTGAGCTCCACCGCCGTGGCGCTGGCGCGCGCACCCTTCTTGACCTCGGCCAGATGCGCCTGCGGCCCCTTGCCGGCCGTGCCTTCCGCGCGCCGCGGCTCCAGCCTGAGCAACGTCGTCGGCATGCCGCGGCCGCCGCCGATCAGCCCGGCCAGATAGGCCGCGAACTTGCCGATCGCGCTGTCGTCGACGGCCAGCAGGAGCCGCTCCAGCCGCGACACGAACCCGCGCGCGTCGATCTCCTCGCGGCTCAGCCGCGCCTTCTCCTCCTCGCTGGTCGGCACCCGCCGCAGCGCCCAGCGCAGCATCGGCGGCATCGCCAGCGTGGTGATCACCGCCATCGTCACGATCATCGTGAACAGCGTCTCCGACAGCACGCCCATCGTCAGGCCGATGGTGGCGACGATCACCTCGGTCGAGCCGCGGGCGTTCATCGCGCTGCCGATGGCGACCGATTCGCGGAAGCTCATGCCCGCCATCTCGCCGCCGGCGAACGCGCCGGCGAACTTGCCGATGCTGGCGACCAGCACCAGAACGGCCGCCAGCAGCGCCAGCGTCGGGTCCGCCAGCGTCGTCAGGTCGGCCGACAGCCCGGCCAGGCCGAAGAAGATCGGCATGAAGAAGGCGGTGATGATGCCTCTCAGCTGCGCCTCGATATGCCGCGTCAGGATCGGCGATTCGCCGACGAGGATGCCGGCCACGAACGCGCCGAGCACCGAATGGACGCCGAGCCAGTCGGTGATCAGCGACATCAGCCCCATGATGATGAGGATGACCGTGACGACGGCATATTCGCTGCGGATCGTGTCGTTGGTCCAGCGGATCGCGGTGAACACGATGCGGCGCCCGATGGTGAAGCTGAACGCCATGAAGGCGGCGACGCCGAGCAGCGTGCCGGCGAGCGGCGCCAGCCTGAGCCCGCCTTCCGTCGCGATGCCGAAGGTGACGGCGATGATGACCCAGCCGATCGTGTCCTCGATGATCGCCGAGGAGATGATGATCTGGCCGAGGTTCCGGCGCAGGAACCCCATCTCGCGGACGACGACCGCGACGATCTTGACCGACGAGATCGACAGCGCGGTGCCGAGGAACAGCCCGGCGACGATGTGGTCCGCCGTCGCCGGCAGCAGCGAGGCCGGCAGGAACTGCGCCATGACGAAGCCGCAGACGAACGGCACGGCGATGCCGCTCGCCGAGATCGAGAAGCAGGCGGCGCCGACCCGGCGCACCAGCTTGAGGTCGGTCTCCATGCCCGTCAGCAGCAGAAGCAGCAGGATGCCCATATGCGACAGCGCGGCCAGCATGCTCTGCTGTTCGGCGTCCGGCGGGAAGATCGCCTGCTGCGCCTCCGGCCACACCCAGCCGAACAGGGACGGGCCGAGCAGGATGCCGCCGATCAGCTGGCCCATCACGGCCGGCTGGCCGATGCGCTCCAGCAGCTCGCCGAGCCCGCGCCCGACGAGCAGCAGCAGCACGACCTTGGCGATGAAGGCGGCCTCGCCGCTGCCGCCCATGACGGCGCCGTGCGGCGCCTCCGCGGCATGCGCGGCCATGACGGCCGCCAGCACCAGCCCCGCGGAGATTGCGGCGGCCCCGCGCCAGCGATGTCGAACCGGTTTCCCTCTCGCCATTCCCCCCTCGTTCGGAACCTCGCCTCGGGCCTCAACGCGCGAGCCCGGCGAAATGTTGCAGCGCGCGCCGCCGCCGTCCACCGCCTGCCGCCCGACAATTCGCCGCGTCGTGGCCCTGCCCCCTTGCGCCGCGGACGACTATGGGCAAACTCGGCGCATGCAACAGCGTCCGCCGCGGCGGACGCCAGACCCGGAGCAGGCGATGTCGTTCCTGAAGAGACTGTTTGGCGGCGGCGGAGCTGCCGGCCCGGCCGCCGCCGAGAGCAGCGAGCCGCTCGACTACAAGGGCTATGTCGTGCGCGCCACCCCGATGAAGGAGGGCGGCCAGTACCAGTGCTGCGGCGTGATCACCCGCGAGATCGACGGGCAGGCCAGGGAGCACCGCTTCATCCGCGCCGACAAGTTCACCACGCTGGAGGACGCCTTTGCCGTCACCCTGCGCAAGGGCTGCCTGATCGTCGACGAGCAGGGCGACCGGATGTTCGACTGAATCGGCCGGCCCGGCGGTCACGCGGGCCGGTCACGCGGGAAGGAGGCCCCGATGTCTCTCAAGGGCAAGACCATCTTCATCTCCGGCGGCTCGCGCGGCATCGGGCTGGCGATCGCCATGCGCGCCGCGCAGGACGGCGCCAGCGTCGCCATCGCCGCCAAGACCGCCGAGCCGCACCCGAAGCTGCCCGGCACCATCTACACTGCCGCGCAGGAGATCGAGGCCGCCGGCGGCGCCGCGCTCCCCCTCGTCTGCGACATCCGCGACGAGGCGCAGGTGGCGGCCGCCGTGGCCGACACCGTGGCGCGCTTCGGCGGCATCGACATCTGCGTCAACAACGCCAGCGCCATCCAGCTCACCGGCACGCTGGAAACCGACATGAAGCGCTTCGACCTGATGCACCAGGTCAATGCGCGCGGCACCTATCTGGTCTCGAAAGCCTGCATTCCGCACCTCAAGGCGGCGGCCAATCCGCATATTCTCAACCTCGCCCCGCCGCTCGACATGCAGGCCGGATGGTTCCGCAACCATGTCGCCTACACGATGGCCAAGTTCGGCATGTCGATGTGCACGCTGGGCATGAGCGCCGAATTCGCCGCCGCGGGCATCGCCGTCAATTCGCTCTGGCCGCTGACGGCGATCGACACGGCCGCCGTGCGCAACCTGCTCGGCGGCGAGAGCCTCGCGGCGATGAGCCGGTCGCCGCGCATCGTGGCGGACGCCGCCCACGCCATCCTCGTGCGCCCCGCGCGCGAGACGACGGGCAACTTCTTCATCGACGAGCTCGTGCTGCGCGAGGACGGCGTCACCGATTTCAGCGGCTACGCGCCCGGCGCGACCGGCCCGCTGGCGGCGGATTTCTTCGTGCCAGACTGGGTGTTCGAAAAGACCGACACCAGGCTCGTCAAGGCGTTCGGCTGATGTCGTCCGGCCGCGCCCTGGACCATATCGTGCTCGCGGTGCGCGATCTCGACCGCGCCGCCGGGGTCTGGCAGGAGCTCGGCTTCACGCTGACGCCGCGTGCCATGCACGAGGACCGCATGGGCACCTCGAACCGGCTGGCGCAGTTTTCGGGCCGCAATTTCGTCGAGCTTCTGGAGGTGGACCGGCCGGATCGGCTGCAGCCGCACGCGCTTGGCGGGCAGCCGCGCTTCTACAGTTTCGGCGACCACAACCGCCGGTTCCTTTCCCGGCGCGAGGGCCTGTCCATGCTGGTCTTCGCAACCGACGACGCGGCTGCCGACGCCGCCCGCTTTGCGGCCGCCGGCCTCGACACCGCCCCGCCCTTTACGTTCGAGCGGCAAGCCACCCTGCCGGACGGCACGCGCGTCACCGTTTCGTTTTCGCTCGCCTTCGCCTGGTCGCCGGATATGCCGGATATCGGCTTCTTCGCCTGCGAGAACCGGGCTCCGCACGCGTTCTGGAAGCCGGACTACCAGCGCCACGCCAACGGCGCCGGAGGCATCGCCGCCGTCTATCTCTGCTCGTCCGAGCCGGAGCGGGATGCGGAATTCGTCTCCCGCCTGTTCGGCGGCGAGGTGACCGCGATCGCGGGCGGCCTGCGCGTCGCCTGCGGCCCGCACGCCGTTTTCGTGCTGACGCCCGACGCGATCGCCGCGCGCGATCCGTCCGCGCCTTCCGCGAGCGCCGGGACGCCCCTGCTCGCCGGCATGCGGCTCGCAACCGTGGCGCCGCGCCCGCTGACGCCGGCGACGGCCGCCTGCGGCGCCTTCATCGAGTGGGCCGCGAGCTGACCGCCGGCACGGCTTTCATGCCGGGGCCGCCGAAACGAGAAGGCCCGGCCGGGGGAGGAGCCGGCCGGGCCTTTGCCTGTCCCCGCTGAGGGGCGCGGGGAACGGGGCAGGGAACACCTGACATCGGTATGCCGCGCGCCCGTTTCAAGGGCGCGCGGCGCCGCGCTTGGGGCCTGACCCCTAGTTGGCGCTCGCCACCGGCGCCACCAGCGGCGTGATGCGGCGGATCGCGACGCGGCGGTTGTCGCGGCTGGGCTCCTGCGTGGCGACCTTCAGGTAGCGTTCGCCATAGCCCTGCGTGACGAGGTTCTCCGGCGGGATGTCGAAGACGTTGGTCAGCGCCGCGGCGACCGATTCGGCCCGCCTGTCGGAAAGCACCAGATTGGCCTGGTCGGAGCCGACGGCGTCCGTATGCCCTTCGATCAGGAAGGTTTCGCCGGGGTTCTTCTCGATGATGCGGGCGATCGCGCCGGCCACGCTTTCGAGCTTCTGGACCTCGCTTTCGGAGACCGAGGCCGAACCGAACTCGAAATTGATGACGTCGAGGTCGATCCGGCGCATCGTGTCGCGCACGCGGGCCGAATATTTCACCTCGTCCAGCGAGTAGAGCCGACGCACCGGCTCCACCGGCGGCTCCTCGAGGAAGCGGTAGTAGCGGTCGGGATCCTGCACCCGCCCCGCGTCGAGGATGTACTGGTCGACCGGTATGGTCAGCCGCAGCGGCGGCAGGTCGCGGCCGGGATCGCGCCAGCGGTCGCGGCGCTCGCCGCGGTCGCGCTCGCGGTTCCTGTCGCTGGCATAGACCATCACATATTCGCGCCCGTCGGCCGTCACCCGCGAGCGGCGGATGATGTCGCCGTAGCGGTCGCGGATGGTGATGACCTTGACGCCGTTGTCGCGGGTGATCGTCTCGCGCGTCCAGCCGCCCGGCAGGTCCTCGTAGCGCACGTCGCGCGCATGCCGGGTGAGCCGGGGCCGGTCGTCGCTTTCCACGATCGTCTGGTTGTTGAACTGGATGACGAAGCGGTCGCCGATCCGGCGCAGCACGTCGACGCCCTCGTGCGCCTGCTGCCGCCGCTCCTCCAGCCTGCTGGCATCGACCGGCGTGCCGGCCGCCTCGGTGAGCGACTCGACCTCGACCGGCTCGGCCTGCTGCTGGGCGTCGGCGTCGGTTGCCGGCGGCGGCGCGGCCGGCTCAGACGGGGCCGCCGGCTGCTCGGCCTGCGGCTGCTGCGCGGCATCCTCGCCGGCGGCGGGCGCCTCCTCCTTCTGGCTGTCGAGGACAGGCGCGGCGTTTTCGGGCAGCACCTCGCCGCCTTCCACCGGCGGCTGCTGTTCGCCGCCCTGCTGGGCGCCGGGTTCGGTTGCCGGCGCCTGCTCCGCCGGAGCTTGCTCGGGCTCTGCCGCTGGGGCCTGTTCCTCGGCCGGAGCCTGCTCGGCCGGTGCGGGTTCCTCGGCGGGAGCCGGTTCTTCGGCCGCCGGCGCTTCGTCGGCGGGCTGCTCCTCTACAGGAGCCTGCTGCTCAACCGGTGCGGATTCCTCCGCCGGCGCCTCCTGGGCTGGCGCCTCATCGGCGGGCTGCTGTTCCGCAGGAGCCTGTTCGGGCTCTTCCGCAGGGGCTTGTTCTTCCGCAGGCGCCTGTTCGGCCGGCGCGGATTCCTCGGCGGGAGCCGGTTCTTCGGCCGCTGGCGCCTCGTCGGCGGGCTGCTGCTCTACAGGAGCCTGCTGCTCAACCGGTGCGGATTCCTCCGCCGGCGCCTCCTGGGCTGGCGCCTCGTCGGCGGGCTGCTCTCCTGCGGGAGCCTGTTCGGGTTCTTCCGCAGGGGTCTGTTCCTCGGCGGGCGCCTGCTGTTCGGCCGGCGCGGGTTCCTCGGCCGGCGCGGGTTCGCTCTGAAGCGCCTCGATCTGCCGCCGGATCTCCGCGCGCTGCTCGTCCGTCAGGTTCGGGTCCTGCAATCTGAGGCGAAGCTCGTCGAGGCTGGCCTGCGCCAGCACGATCGGCGCCTCGGCTGCGTTCCCGGGCGTGGCGGGCTGGCCGGCGACCGAGGGAGCGGCGGCGACCCCGTGGGCGGCCGCCATCAGCAGGCCGAGCGCCGTGCCGGCGATGATGCGTGGTTTCGTTTTCACGTCGTTCTCCCGTAGTTCAGGACGTCCCGTTCGCCCCACCAAGCCGGAACGAGCCTTTTGGTTCCCGAAAAAGGTCCGCCGGCCGCGCCTTGACCCGGTGCCGGGAAAGGCCCAATTGGACCCTATGGACCTTCCCTTCTGGAAAACCGTGCCGCTCGAGGCGATGACGCCGACCCAGTGGGAATCGCTGTGCGACGGCTGCGGCAAATGCTGCATGGCCAAGCTGGAGGACGAGGATACCGGCGGCATCTACTTCACCACCGTCGCCTGCCGGCTTTTCGACGCCGGGACCTGCCGCTGCGAGGATTACGCCCACCGCCAGCAGCGCGTTCCCGACTGCATCAGGCTGACGCCGGACAATGTCCGCACCATCGCCTGGCTGCCCGCCACCTGCGCCTACCGGCTGGTGGCGCTGGGCGAGGACCTGCGCTGGTGGCACCATCTCGTCTCGGGCAGCCGCCGGACCGTGCATGAGGCCGGCATCTCCATGCGCGGCCGCGTCACCGCCAGCGAGAGCGAGCTGCCCGAGCCGGAAGACTATTTCGACCACATCGTCGCGGAGGAGCCATGAGCCGGGCCGACACGGAAAATCTGGTGCAGCGCTTCTTCGAGGCCCTGAACGCCGCCGATCACGACGCGGTCATGGCAATGGTGGCAGAGGACGTGATCCACGATCCGGCCGCCGGCGGGCGCGAGATCGGCGCCGACCGGTTCCGCTGGTTCCTCGCCGATCATGCGCGCCGCTTCGACGGGGCGGCGGCCGACCTCGTCGTCATGGCGGACGCCGGCGGGATGCGCGCGGCGGCCGAATACACCCTGCGCGGCACCTATCGCGCGACGGCGCCCGGCCTTCCCGCAGCCACGGGGCAGCGCTATTCGGTCCTTGCCGGCAGCTTCTTCGAGGTCGAGGACGGGCTGATCTGCCGCATCACCACCCGCCTCGACGCCGCCGCGCTGGCGGCCGCGCTGGCCGAAGGCTGAAACGCCCCTTTTCCGCGGCGCGCCCGCCCGCTGCCGGATGAACGCCGGATGAACGGCCGGTTCCGGTGCGGTTCAGCGGCCGCACGCCATTCTCTCCCCATCGCAAGCGAAACGGCGCCTTCGCAAACCCGAGCGACGCCGCAAGGAGAACAGCCATGCTGAACAGGATCCGCACCGCCGCCCTTTCCGCAGTGATCGGCCTCGGCGCGCTCGCCGCGCTGCCCGCCGCTGCCCAGGCCAACAGCTTCTATTTCGGCATCACGCCGAACGGCCCCAGCGCCGGCGTGGTCGTCAACCAGGGCCATTCCTATCGCCACCGGCCTCCGCACCACCGCGACCGCTGGCAGCGCGACCGCTGGAACCGCGGCTGCTCAGCCGGCGAGGCCGTGCGCAAGGCGAGCCGCATGGGCATCCACCGCGCCCGCGTCGCCCGCGAGAGCCCGCGCGCGATCACGGTGGCGGGCCGCAGCCACGGCCGCTTCGTCTCGGTCAGCTTCGCCAGGGCGCGCAACTGCCCGGTCATCCGCTGACGCCGGCGCCGAAGCGCACATGAAGGAAGGGCCCGCGCCAGGCCGGCGCAGGCCCTTTCCGTTTTCGGCGGGCTCCGCAGCCTCAGGATGCGAGCCTGAGGACGACGATGCGATCCCTGATCTGCCTGAAGGCCTCGTCGAGCTGGCTGCGCGAGGGGACGTCGAAATAATGCTCAGGGCTGGTCGCACATTCCTTCAGCATCGTGCCGGTCTTCACGTCCGGCTCCTCCAGCCGGATCGTGTAGATGACGATGCCGCTTTCCTTGGCGCTCGTGCAGGCCGCCAGCGTCCTGGCGTTCATCTCGGCCGTGGTGTCCGAGGCGCTGCCGTCGGCGATTCCCAGCCGCCCGTCGACCAGGTAACCGAGGCTGGAATAGGACGATTTCAGCGCGGTCGAGCGGTTGCCCATCACGTTGGAGCCGTCCGTCAGCACCACCATGGTCTTCTGCAGGCTGGCCCGCGGCTTGGCGCCCTGGTCGAAGGGCTGGCCCGGCGACAGCACCCGCGCGCCCCACGCCACGCCCTCCATGATGTTGGTCGTGCCGCGGGCCTGCAACTGCGAGACCTTCATGCGCAGGTCCCCGTAGCTGGCCGAAAGCGGCGTGATCGGCTGCGTGTCGCAGCCGCGGTTAGGGCCGTGCCGGCCGTCGATCGAGGCCGCCGCCGGCATCCATTCGCCGGCGCCCGACAGCAGCGCCGCAAGGTTGAGCGACGCGCTGTCGAGCTTGAGCCCGTATTTGCCGAGCAGCGCGAGCCGGTTCGACGTCTCCTTGCCGGCCGGGTCGGCGGTCGAGACGACATAGCTGTTCTCGTAACCCGGCGTGTCCGGCTCGTCGATCGCGAAGGCGGGCGAAAACAGGCTGCGCTTGTCCTTCGGGTCCGGCGCCGTGTCGGCCACGTCGTGCGCGCCGCCCTTGCCCGGATAGCGGGTCTCGACGCACCCCTTCCACGGCGCGCCGAGATTGTTGAAGATCTCGAAGCGGCTGACCCCGGGCTCCAGCTCCGTCTGCGGCGCGTCGCTTTCGCCCCGCAGGTCGAGCCACGGCGCCCCGGTTCCCTTCTTCAGCCTGCCCTTCGCGTCGAACTGCGGGCCGTATTGCGGCCCGACATTGACGAAGGTGGCGAAGGGGACCAGCGCGAATTTGAGCTTCTCCTTGTCGGCGATCTGCGTCGACATCGACCCGATCATGCCGTCGACCGCGTCCTTCATCGCCGCCAGCTTGCCGCCCGCCATCGAGCCGGTCGTGTCGAGCACCAGCGCGATCTCGTAGGACATGTAGGAAATGTCGGCGGTCGACGAGGTCGTCACCTTCCAGTCGTCGTAGCCGAGAAGGCCGCCGAAGGCCATGTCGGCGCGGGCGCTGGCGTCCAGCTTCACCGTCGAGCCTTCGCGGACCAGCCGCACGTCGGCGAAATGCGCCCCGTAATTGTTCCGCAGGAAGCTGTTGGCGATCTCCAGCGCCTCGCTGTCGCTGACCTGCTTGCCTTCGCGCGCGATCGCCAGCACCGCCGCGTCGATGGCGTTCTGCAGCTCCGATTTCGTACGGGCGACATTGGCCACGTCGAGCGCCACGCCGGCGCTGAGAATGAGCGGCACGGCGAGGATCGCCGAAAACAGGGCGAAATTGCCCTTCCTGTCGGACGTGAATCGCTGAAAGCAGCTCGGCATCTCCCGGCCCCCCAAAAGAACGCGGTACCTATCCTGGCACAGACAGGTAAAGCGCCCTCTAAGACGCAAGGGACATCTGTCGGGCGGCGGTTTACCGAACCGCAACGCCCGGCGGGCCGCCGGCGGCGCGCGCAGGCGCGCTCAGACCGGGTTGTTGAAGGTGTCGCAGTCCGACAGCTTGCCGCTCCGGAAGCCGCGGGCAAACCATGTCTGCCGCTGCTCGGAGGTGCCGTGATTGAAGCTGTCGGGCACCACATAGCCCTGCGCCCGCTTCTGCAGCGTGTCGTCGCCGATCTGCCGCGCCGCGTTCAGCGCCTCGTCGACGTCGCCCTCGTCGAGCAGGCCCTTCTGGTCGGTGAAGTGCCCCCAGATGCCGGCGAAGCAGTCGGCCTGGAGCTCCACCCGCACCGACAGCGCGTTGGCCTCCGTCTCGCCCATGCCCTGCCGCATCTGGTTGAACCGCGGCAGGATGCCGATCAGGTTCTGCACGTGATGGCCGACCTCGTGGGCGATCACATAGGCCTGGGCGAAGTCGCCCGCCGCCTGGAACTGCCGCGCCAGCTGCTGGAAAAAGTCGGTGTCGAGATAGATCTTGCGGTCGCCGGGGCAATAGAACGGCCCGGCCGCCGAGGACGCATAGCCGCAGGCCGACTGGACCCCGCCGGAAAACAGCGTCAGCGTCGGCTCCTGGTAGGCGTCGCCCTGCGCCTTGAAGATGCCGGTCCACACGTCCTCCGTCTCGGCCAGCACGACGCCGACGAATTGCTTCATCTCGTCGCTGGCCGGCGAGCCCTGCTCCTGCTGGGAAAGCTGCCCGCTTCCGTCGCCGAGGCCGCCGCCGCCCAGTCCCGCCAGCGGATCGATGCCGCAGGCGCGCAAGGCAAAGAACAGCACGACGAGGATGATGATCGTCGTCAGGCTGAAACCGCCGCCGCCGCGGCCCACCGGGATGCGCATCGGCGTGCCGCCGCGGCCGAAGCCGCCCGGAAACCCGCCGCCGCCCCCGCCGCGCCGATCCTCGATATTGCTGCTCTCCCGGCGACCTCTCCAGCGCATGGCTGCTCCTGCTGTTTTGCGCGTCCCGCGCGAAAGGCGCGGCCGCTGCCCCTTATCTACCCGCCTGCCGGGCAGCCCCGCAAGCACCTGCCGCGCGCAGGCGGGCGGCGCGGTCCTCAACGCCACCGGTCATGTCGCGGTTCCGGCGGCGAATGCGTCGACAAATCGCCACAACCGCAGCTAGTCTGGAGCCGGTTGGTGGACTTGGGGTGAGGCTGCATTGAGGCGGTCAGGACGCGGGAACGGCTTTTTCGGCGCGGCGGCGGCATTGCTGGCCGCCCTGCTCTTCGCCTTGTGCGGCCTCGCGCCCGCCGCGGCGCAGGACAAGCCGCTGCGCGGCATCGCCCTGGTCGTCGGCAATGGCGACTATGACCATCTTGCGCCACTGCCCAACCCGGCGGGCGACGCCCGCGCCATCGAGGAGCTGCTGGCGCGCCTCGGCTTCGACACGAACCTGGCCTCGGACCGCAATGCGAGGCGGCTCGCCCGCGATCTGGACGATTTCGTCGAGGATGCCGAAGGCGCCGACGTGGCGATCCTCTATTACGCCGGCCACGGCATCGAGGCCGGCGGCGAGAACTATCTGGTGCCGGTCGACGCCGACATCTCCTCGCTCGCGGCGGCGGCCGAAAAGCTGGTGCCCGTCTCCGGCTACCTCGCCCGCCTGCGCCGGCAGGCGGCGGTCGTCATCGTCCTGCTCGACGCCTGCCGCGACAACCCCTTCCCGGCCGACGCCGTGCTGCGCGCCTCGCCCGGGGGCGAGCCGGTGCCCGTCTCGACCGGCGGGCTGGCGGTGGCCGCCACGCGCGGGGCGGCCGCGCTGTCGGCGCGCGCCTCGGCGCCCTCCGGCGACGACGGGCTCGGCGCCGTCATCGGCTTCGCCGCCGAGCCGGGCAAGGTCGCGCTCGACGGCAGGCCGGAGGCCCACAGCCCCTATGCCGCAGCAATCCTCAAGCATCTCGGCGCGCTCGAAGGGGCCGAGTTCGGCACCGTGATGCGCATGGTGGCCGAGGAGGTCTATCTCGAGACGGCGGGGCAGCAGCGTCCCTGGGTCAACGAGAACCTGCGCCGGCTGCTCTATTTCGGCGAGGCCGCGCCGGCCGTCGATGGCGACGAGGCGGCGATCCTTGCCGAGCGGCGCCAGCTCCTGGTCCGCATCTCCGGCCTCCCCGACGTCCAGCGCAGCCAGGCCGAGACGCTTGCCCGGTCCGGCAACGTGCCGATGAGCGTGGTCTTCGCGATGATGCGGGCGCTCGACGTCGCGCCGGGCGAGGATCCGGAGAAGGTGGAGGCGCGCCTGCGCCGCCAGATCGCCGAGTTCGCCGCCGCCCGCAGCGCCCGCGACACGCTCGCCAATCCCGACCCCGAGATCCGGCGGCTGTCCCGGCTCGCCGACGAGGCGGAGCAGCAGGGTGCCCTGAACGCCGCGGACGGCTTTCGCGAGCAGGCCAAGGAGCGCGTCGCCTCGCTGCGCCCCACGCGCCGGCAGCAGGCCGAGGAGCTGCGCCAGCGCATCCGCGAGGACGCCGACGTGTTCGCCCGGTCGGCCGAGACCAAGAAGCTGCTGTTTCGCCATGTCGAAGCGGCGCGCGACTATGGCGAGGCATACGAGATCGTAGCCGAATGGGACCCCGCCCGCGCCGCCGGATACCGGCGCGACGAGATCGACGCCTATCTGATCGACGCCGAGTTGCGCGGCGACGAGGGTTCGCTGGCCGCCGCCGAGCGTCTGGCGCGCGAGGGGATCGGCCGGGCCGCCGCCGTCGACGCCCGCCTCGACCACGCGCTCGGGCGCGCCCTTTTCCTGCGCGGCAGCAAGAGCTCCGATGCTCCCGTCCTGCGCGAGGCGGGCGACGCGCTCCGCCAGGCCGCGGATGCCGCCGGCGCGCTGCCCGCGCAGGACCGTGCCCGCATGATGATCGACGCCGGCCGCGCCACCGGCCAGCTTGCCATCGTCACCGGCGACGTGGCCCTGTTCGCCCAGGCAGAGCAGCTCTTCGACGAAGCGGCCGGGCTTGCGCGCGCGGCGGGCGACAGGGTCGCCGAGGCGGAGGCCATGTTCCGCACCCTGCAGGCGCAGTATCTCCGGTGGACCGCCGCGCCGGACCAGCAGCTCTTCGACGCCATGCGCAGGCAGATCGCCGCGCTCGACGCCTTTTATGGCGACGCCGACATCGACGGCTTTTCCGGCCGCTACATCGTCAAGTCGGCCGCGATGGGGCTCGACCTCGCTCTGCGGCTGAACACCACCGCCGCGCTCGACGGCGCTGCCCACATGCTCGCCATCGTTCGCGATATGTTCGACCGCGCCCGCTACCCGCTGGTCTTCGCCGAAATCATGACCGTCGAGGCCCAGCTCGGCCTCGAATGGGCCGAGCGTTTCGGCAGGCTGGAGCGCCTGGAGGCCGCGCTTGAATCCGGCAGGCAGGCGATCGAGATCTTCACGCAGGCCAGCTATTCCGGCATCGCGGCGGAGACCCTGTTCCAGCAGGCCAGGATATTGGCGCGGACGGGCCTCTACCAGCCCGATACCGCCCGCCTCGAGGAGGCGCTGCGCGCGCTCGACGAGGCCGAGCAGACCGTGCCGCGGGCGCTCACCGCCTTCGAGACGCGCGAGATCGCCTATCAGCGTGCCCGCATCGGCGCGGCGATTGCCCTGCGCAACGGCAACGCGCCGGCGCTGGAACAGGCGATCGCCGGCCTTCGCGCCGTCCTCGACGCCGCCCCGGCCGCCACCGATCCGCAATTCCACTTCCAGGTCAAATCCGAGCTCGGCAAGGCGAGCTTCTGGCTGGGGAATGCGACGGGCGACCTCGATCTTCTGGCCTCCGGCGCCGAGCTGCTCGGCGATACCGTCGACACCTTCCGCTCATGGGGCACGGCCACCGCCAACCCGATCCCCTATGGCGAGCTTCTGCAGCAATATGCCGGCGCGGCGAGCAACCTCGCCCTGGCGACGGCCCGGGCGGCCGACATCGATCGCGCCATCGCCGCCAGCGTCGAGCTGCACGACCTCGCGCACGCGCTCGGCAACCCCGCATTCGGCGCGATCGCCGGCAACGATGCCGCCTGGTTCATGGCGCAGCGCCTGCGCGGCGGCTTCGATGGGGCCCTTTACGAGCGCGCGCAGAAGCTGGCCGAAGAGGCCGCGGCCATGGCCTCGGCCGTCCCGACCCATGCCGGCCATTTCGCCAACACCGCCTGCGAGCTGACGATAGAGAAGGCCCGCCACGACGCCGACCTCGCGCTGGCCCGCAGCGCCCTCGAAGGATGCAGGACCGGCCTCGGCCTGCTCGAGAAGGCCGACCAGCCGCAGGCCGTCGCGACGGCGAGAAACGCGGTCGCCCGCGCCGAGGCGCTGGTCGAGCAACTCGGCGGGCGTCATCCCTGACGACCCGCCACCTCTCCACGTCACCCCACCCGCGCCGTCAACCTCTCCCACGTCATCCCGGACGCGCCGCTAGCCTCTCCGCGTCATCCCTGCCGCGCCGCCACCTCTCCACGTCATCCCGGACGAGCCGCGAAGCGGCGACGATCCGGGACCCATTGGCCGCCGGATCGTCAGGCACGGCCCGGTCCTCGCCGAGGCTCGCCGCAGCGCGAACCCGCCGCCCGGCCGCGCCGCTCAATGGGTCCCGGCTCTCCGCCCTGCGGGCTGCGGCCGGGATGACGGCCGCAACGTTGGCGCCCGCTATCTGCCGAGCAATTCAGCGAGGTCGTCCCATCCCGGATTCATGGCCTCGATCATCTCCAGCTTCCACTTGCGACGCCATTTCTTGATGCGCTTCTCGTCATCGATGGCGTCCCGGATATCCGCATAATCGCGATACCAGACGAGGCGCTTTACGCCGTACCTGCTGGTAAATCCGGGCATGAAGCTTTCCTGATGCTCCCGGACGCGATGCTCGAGATCGCTCGTAACGCCGGTATAGAGCGTGCCGTTCTTCCGGGACGCAAGAATGTAAACGTAGCCCGACATAAGTAGAGTGAAGCAAGGGGCATTGCATTGCGCAAGCAAAAACATCGTCCCTCGCGGCCGTCATCCCGGACGAGCCGCGAAGCGGCGACGATCCGGGACCCATTGGCCGCCGGATCGACAGGCACGGCCCGG
>Ga0207868_1001310_pt1 | contig 18357 bp, 12 predicted proteins | sample Passage237B_FD_187370 | JGI IMG/M metagenome (GOLD analysis project Ga0207868, IMG submission 187370) | Cellulose adapted compost microbial communities from Newby Island Compost Facility, Milpitas, CA, USA - Passage2 37B (SPAdes) (version 3) ... | reverse complement strand
CCTGCGAACACGCCAAAGGTTTCACCCAAGTGACCGTGAAGTGCCAAGGCTGCGGCTGTGCGGGGGTGAGCCTGCTCAATGGCAGGTGTCCGAAAGACAAATGGCTTGAACGCCGTGGCTCAAGACCGTAGGATGACAGTATTCAACTTGCCCCCGGAAGCGCCCGTGCTGACTTCGTGTCTGCCGGGCGTATTTTGTTGCACTGACAGCCCTATGTCAGCGGGAGGTTCGCGCTGAGTTGACATCAACGGTTAATCATTGTGGAATAGACAGTTCACGTGCGGCCGACGGGGCGGCTTGGTCCCTTCTCCAGCGCGGAACGGAAACCCATGGCTAAGCAAACGCCCGATCCAGTAATGACCATCGATGACCTGGCCAAGTACCTGAAGCTCTCGACCTCGACGCTCTACAAGCTGTGCGCCGAGGGCAAGATTCCCGGTCAGAAGGTCGGCCGTCACTGGCGGTTCAGGCGTGACACCATTGACCGCTGGCTCGACCAACAGAGGGACAGCGGATGATCAGCACGACAGATTACCACGCGTCCTTCTTATCGTATGAGCTTCAGCGTCGATGCGCCGCGGACAGCTTGGAGAAACTCGCGGGCGCACTCGTTGATGCCCAAGTCGACTTGAACCCCCACCAGGTCGAAGCTGCCCTCTTTGCATTCCGATCGCCTCTCTCACGCGGAGCCCTACTTGCAGACGAGGTCGGCCTTGGCAAGACGATCGAAGCAGGGCTTGTGATCTCTCAACGCTGGGCAGAGCACCGGCGGCGTATCCTCATCATCACGCCCGCCAACCTGCGGAAGCAGTGGCATCAGGAACTCCAGGAGAAGTTCTTTCTTCCTTGTCGCATTCTCGAAGGCAAGTCGTACAACGCCGCCCTGAAGTCCGGCGCGATGAATCCGTTCGACTCAGATGGCGAAATCGTCATCTGCTCGTACCAGTTCGCTCGTGGCAAGGCTGATGGCGTCCAGCGCATACCCTGGGACCTCGTCGTCATCGACGAAGCCCACCGCCTTCGGAACGTCTACAAGCCCAGCAACGTCATCGCAAACACGCTCAAGGTCGCCCTCTCACCATTCCAGAAGATACTTCTGACAGCGACACCACTTCAGAATTCGCTGCTGGAACTCTACGGCCTGGTCAGCTTCATCGATGAGCACACGTTCGGCGACCTGCGAAGCTTTCGCGAGCAGTTCGCGTACCTCTCGGACAACGGCACGTTCGACAAGCTCAAGACGCGGTTGCAGCCGATCTGCCACCGGACCCTTCGCCGACAAGTGACTGCATATGTGCCATACACCAACCGCCATGCGTTGGTGGAGGAGTTCACGCCCGCCGAGAGTGAAGACCGGCTCTACAACCTCGTCTCGGAGTACCTCCGCCGTCCCAATCTGCAGGCGTTACCAAGCGCCCAGCGGTCGCTCATGACGCTCGTTCTGCGCAAACTCCTCGCCTCGTCCACCTTCGCGATCGCCGGCGCTTTGGAAACACTCATTGGTCGTCTCAAGGCAAAGCTGGATAGCCAGGAACCGCCAGAGCCCCTCGAGGAGGTTCTCGATCAAGAGTACGAGGGACTCGATGAGACCGCAGAAGAATGGCCGGACGATCCATCTGATGAGCAACTGACAGCGGAAGAGATCGAGGCGCTGCGGCAGGAAATCACCGACCTTGAGTCATTCCGCGATCTCGCCACTTCAATTACGCACAATGCCAAGGGTGAAGCGCTGCTTGTAGCGCTGACAAAGGCCTTTGCAGAAGCCCGTCAACTCGGTGCCGCCGAGAAGGCGATCATTTTCACCGAGTCGCGCAAAACACAGGACTATCTGCAACGATTGCTCGCAGACAGTGACTTCGCGGACGGGATCGTGCTTTTCAACGGCTCAAACAACGACCCTCGCTCGCGCGAGATTTATACTGAGTGGGTCCAACGCCACACGGGTACAGACCGTGTCACCGGCTCACGAGCAGCCGACATGCGATCAGCGATCGTCGACTACTTCCGTCAGACCGGCCGGATCATGATCGCCACCGAGGCCGGCGCAGAGGGCATCAACCTTCAGTTTTGCTCGCTCGTAGTCAACTACGACCTGCCCTGGAATCCTCAACGCATCGAACAGCGCATCGGACGATGTCACCGCTACGGCCAGAAACACGATGTCGTCGTTGTCAACTTCCTCAACCGCAAGAACGAGGCCGATCAGCGCGTCTACCAACTCCTCGAAGAGAAGTTCTCGCTCTTCAGCGGCGTCTTCGGCTCCAGTGATGAGGTACTCGGCGCTATCGAATCAGGTGTCGACTTCGAGAAGCGCATCGCGACTATCTATCAGGCGTGTCGGTCCTCAGATGAGATCAAGGCCTCATTTGATCAACTCCAGCGCGAACTGAGCGCGCAGATTAACGAAGCAATGACCCGAACCCGACAGCAACTGCTTGAGAACTTCGATGCCGAAGTGCACGAGAAGCTTCGCATCAACCTGGACAAGAGCCGGATGTATCTCAACCAGTACGAACTTCTGCTCATGAAGCTCACGCGCCACGAACTGGGCGCACATGCGGAGTTCGCGGACGACTTCGGCAGCTTTGACCTCAAGGCACGGCCGTTTGATGACGTCGGCGAACTGCCGCTCGGCCGATACGAGTTGCCGCGTCGAAGCGGTGATGCCCACCTGTACCGCCTCGGCCATCCGCTCGCGCAGCGGCTTCTTGAGCGAGCCGGCTCACGGAAACTGCCATACGCGGAAATCGCGTTCGACCTCACCAACACCATTCCGACCGTCACAGCATTGAAGCGGTTCATCGGCTCCTCCGGCGAGCTCCTCGTTACCCTCTTCACTATCGAATCACCGAGCCAGACCGAGGATCACGTGATCGTCACCGCAATCACCGACTCTGGTGAAGTGCTATCCGAGGAGGTCGCCCGGCGATTCTTCTGGGTTCGGGCAACCGACGTGCAGGAGCAGCCACAACCGGCGCAGACCCATGCCGTTCTTGAGCAGGAAACCGCGCGCATTCAGCAAGCCATCCAGCGCGACATCTCCGAGCGGAACGCGAAAATCTTCGAGCAGGAGGCGGACAAACTCGATGGTTGGGCTGATGACCTGAAGGTCGCGCTTGAGCGCGACATCAAGGATCTTGACCGTCAGATCAAGGAAGCCAAACGGGCCGCCACCGCCGCACTGACGCTCGAAGAGAAGCTCGCCGGCCAGAAGCAGATCAAGGTCCTCGAAGCTCAGCGGAACACCAAGCGGAAGTCGCTGTTTGATGCGCAGGATGAGATTGATCGCCGCCGCGAGGAACTAATCGAAGCGATTGAGTCCAAGCTGGCGAGCACCACATCATCGAAGCAGATCATGTCGTTCCGATGGAGATTAATCTGAGCCATGCCGCTTTCAAGGGAAGAACAAGTCGCTCAGATCGAAGCCGCGCTGCGGTCACGATTTCTCCCACTCGTGCCATCGCTCGGCGTTGCTGGATGGACTCAGGATCAGGATGACGCGAACAGACTCTCTCGCGCGCTTGCCGCATACGCACTTGTTGGCATCTGTGACCTCGACGATGCAGGCGCGGCCGCCTGCATCACCGACGGGGGTGATGATGGCGGCATTGACGCCGCACACTATGACCGGGCAAACAGCCAATTGGTGCTCGTGCAGGCAAAGTTCAAACGCAACGGCGCTTCCCCTAGCCAGGCAGAATGTCTAGCCACAGTTAACGGGGTTAAGGCGCTGCGCGAAAAGCGATTCAATCAATTCAACACACACTTTCAGAATCGGCTCGACGAGATCGAAGAAGCCCTCGACACGCCGGGTGTCAGCATAAACATCGTGTTTGCCTACCTCGGCAACGCGCTTGGTCCGCACGCTACGACTGATCTCAACAACTACCGGACGGAAGCCAATGGCATAACCGAAATTGTCCAGTGGAGCGACTGTGGCTGTGCGACTGTTCATGGTTGGATCGTCGCGGAGCAGGCACCCAGCAACGTCACAGTCAATGTGACACTCGAACACTGGAAGTGCGTTACCGCGCCTCGCAAGGCGGTGTACGGACAGGTCAGTGCGGCTTCCCTCGCGGCACTGACGGATCAGCACGGTAAAGCGTTGTTTCAGCGGAACATCCGCCACTATCTTGGCACCTTTGGAGTGAACGCCGCGATCATGCATACCGTGCGGACCACGCCCGAAGAGCTATTCTATCTGAACAACGGCGTCACGATCGTCGCAGAGACAGTGCGGCAGGCGGCGGGCACCGAAGCCAGTTGTGCGTTCGACTTCGTGAATGCCTCGATCGTCAATGGAGCGCAGACCGCAGGCGCGATGCTCACCGCTTCAAAGGACGGCACCATCTCGCCCGACGCTCGATTGCTCGTCACCGTCATCGAGATCGGACAAGGAGCCGAAGAGCTTGGCGTTCGGATCACTCGCGCTCGGAATCACCAGAACATCGTTCGCGGCATCGACTTCGCAGCGCTCGATCCGACACAGGAACGCTTGCGTCGCGAACTCGCCGCAGCCGGATACCGCTACTTCTACAGGCCATCCGAAGAAGCCCGGATTGGTGGGCCGAGGTCATTCACCGTCGAGGATGCGGCGTTGGCCACTGCGTGCCTCGGTTTCAAGCCACTGTCCCGCGCAGAGGTCAACCAGCGACGATCGCGAGGTCAATCCGTTCAGAATGCAATTGATCTCATCGTCGCGGCGAAGAAGGAAGTGTCCCGCTTGTGGGACCAGAGCGGCCCGCTCTACCCGCAGCTGTTCACCGAGAGGACGACCGGCGTTCGCATTTGCCGCCTGGTTCGGATTTTCCAATTCCTAAATGACATTCTCGCGGCGTCCGAGCGAGCGGAGACCGCATACTTCCGCCGAATGTTCTTTAAACACGGCCGCTACTTCATCATGGCGTTTGTCGCGCTGCGCTGTCCGCAGACCATCTCGCGCGCGGCGCATGATCTAAATTCAGACGAACAGACGGAACTCTCGCGGCAGGCGAACGAACTTTCCGAATTGATCTATGCAGCATCTGAGGACCTCCAGGGGGAGAAGGGCTATCTCGCGATCTTCCGCAACCTCACCGATGCCCAGCCGCTCGCTGACAAGGTACTGAAACGGCTTGCCGCATCCGCCTCGGCCAGGCCGCCCGCGCCAGATCCCGCGACGGCGGGTATTGTGGCGGCTCCAGGGAGTGGCGAAGCGGTGGTTGCACCGCCGACGGATGGGTCGAACCCTGCGCCCGAAGCGCAGCAAGCAGTTGATGATCAAGGAAATGTGTCTTGAGTAGGCAGAACAAACAGAAACTCGAACTGACGTGGATCGGCAAGGAGGACCGGCCGAAGCTGGAGCCGCGCATTCTGCTGGAGGACCCCAGCAAGTCGTACCACGCGGCGCGGCGGGTAAAGCCGGACGCCCAGCTGGGTGAGCCGGGCTATCCGGGCGATCTCTTCGACAACCGCCTGATCTTCGGCGACAACCTGCTCGCGCTCAAGGCACTCGAAGCCGAGTTCACCGGCAAGATCAAGTGCATCTACATCGACCCGCCTTTCAATACCGGCGAGATGTTCGAGCACTATGACGACGGCATCGAGCACTCGCTTTGGCTTACCCAAATGCGAGATCGGCTTGAGATCCTTCGGAATCTTCTCTCGCCAGAAGGCACGCTCTTCGTTCACATTGATGATAATGAACTCGGATATCTGACAGTTCTACTCGACGAGATCTTTGGCCGCCCGAATCGCATCTATACGGTGACGTTTAAGCAGGGTTCCGCCACGGGCCACAAGGCGATCAATCCCGGCTGCGTCAACACGACTAATTTCGTTTTGATTTATGCGCGAAGCAAGTCGCAGTGGACTCCCAACCGGGTGTTCACTGCCCGTGAGCGCGACAAGCGATATGGACAGTTCATCGTGAACATCGACGATGACTATCGTGATTGGAACATCATCACACTTATGCAGGCATTTGCGAAGGCTGCCGGCCTCGGTTTGAAAGATGCACGTAAGGCGGCGAAAGACGACCCTGAGCAGATTGAGTCATTCGTACTGAACAACGCGCGCAGCGTTATCCGTACGGCTCGCCCCAGCTACTCAGGTGTGAGCCAGGCCGCAAGAGACTTGATCGACGAGTCGAAGCGCAGGCCAGATTCTACATTCAAGCTGGAGCGGAATGACCACTCAGACATGTATTTCAAGAATGGTGAACGAATCTTGTTCTATGCTGACAAGCTGAAGATGATCGATGGGCAGTACGTGGCGGGCGAACCTCTCACGACCCTTTGGGATGATGTGCTGTCGAACAATCTACACAACGAAGGTGGCGTAGCATTTCCGAAAGGCAAGAAGCCGGAGGCATTGGTAAAGCGTGTTCTCGACTTGGCCACAAGTCCTGGCGATTGGGTGCTTGACTCGTTCGCTGGCTCCGGGACAACCGGTGCAGTCGCGCACAAGATGGGGCGGCGCTGGATCATGGTCGAACTCGGTGAGCATTGCGACACGCACATCATTCCGCGCCTGAAAAGGGTGATTGACGGTGGCGACAAGAGTGGCGTTACTGCAGCAACTGATTGGACGGGCGGTGGCGGCTTCCGCTACTACCGGCTTGCCCCGTCGCTGCTGGAGAAGGACCGCTGGGGGAACTGGATCATCAGCAAGGAGTACAACGCCGAGATGCTCGCGGAGGCGTTGTGCAAGCTGGAGGGCTTCATCTACGCTCCGAGCGACACGACGTACTGGCAGCACGGCCACTCGACGGAGCGCGACTTCATCTATGTGACCACCCAGCCGCTGACGCGCGACATGCTGGCGAAGCTTAGCGATGAGGTGGGCGATGACTGCACGCTGCTGGTCATGTGCAAGTCGTTCAAGGGCAAGGCGAACTTCCCGAACCTGACGGTGAAGAAGATTCCCAAGGCGGTCATGGCCAAGTGCGAATGGGGTCGTGACGATTACAGTCTGGCGATTCGCAATCTGCCCGAACCAGAACCACTGCCCGGAAGTGATGATGAGCAGGCCGAGGCGAAGCCCAAGAAGTCGAAAGTGCTGCGCGGCAAGCGCAAGCCAAAGCCGAAAGAGGAGCCGAATCTGTTCGCTACTGAAGATGGCTCGGGCTCGGTCAAAGACACGGCGAAGCCCAACACCTCGGGCGCGAAGGGAGCGCGGCGATGAACATCCAGCTCCCGGACCATCTGTATGCTCATGTCAATCCGATCGCCAGCCGGCTCAGTCTGCGCAAGCCGCAGCGAGACTCACTGGAGATTCTCGCGCGCATGTGCGAGATCATCGCTCTGGAGAAGGGTTCCGACCCGGCCGAGGCCCTCGCGGCGATCAAGAGCGAGTTCGAATGGGTGACGGACTTCGAACGCGAGTTCCCATCGGTCTGCTTTGCGCTGGCGACAGGCGTGGGCAAGACGCGCCTGATGGGTGCGTTCATCTCGTACCTGTATCGCGCAGAGCAGGTGCGGAACTTCTTCGTGCTCGCGCCGAACCTGATGATCTACAACAAGCTGATCACCGACTTCAGGCCGAACACGCCGAAGTATGTGTTCAAGGGGATTGCGGAGTTCGCGGTGGAGCCGCCGGTGATCATCACGGGTGAGACCTACGAGCAGCAGGCGACGACGCTCTTCGATCAGCGCGACCACTGCAAAATCAACATCTTCAACATCTCGAAGATCAACTCCGAAGTGCGCGGCGGCAGAGCACCCCGCATCAAACGCATGGCGGAGTACCTGGGGCAGCCCTACTTCGACTATCTCGCCGGGCTGGATGACCTTGTCCTGCTCATGGATGAGTCACACCGTTACCGTGCGTCAGCGGGTGTGCGCGCAATCAATGAACTCAAGCCGATCCTTGGGCTCGAGCTGACGGCGACGCCGTTCGTGGAGACGAGCAAGGGGCCGATTCCTTTCAAGAACGTGATCTATGACTATCCACTCGGCCGTGCGATGGCGGATGGATTCGTGAAGGAGCCAGCGGTCGTCACGCGGAAGGACTTCAATCCGAGCGGGATGTCGGCAGAAGAGATCGAGCGGATGAAGCTCGAGGACGGCATCCGTCTGCACGAGACGGTGAAGGTGGAACTGGAGACCTATGCGAGGCAGACGGACAACAAGATCATCAAGCCGTTCGTGCTCGTGATCGCACGCGATACGACCCATGCGGCGGAGTTGTTGTCATTGATCCAGTCGGACACCTTCTTTGAAGCCCGGTACAAGAGCCGTGTAATCCAGGTTGATTCGAGCATGACAGGCGCGAAGGAGGACGAGATGGTCCAGCGCCTGCTTGACGTGGAGAATCCCGATGAACCGACGGAGATCGTGATCCACGTCAACATGCTGAAGGAGGGATGGGACGTCACGAACCTCTACACGATCGTGCCGCTTCGTGCAGCGAACGCGCGCATCCTGATCGAACAGTCGATCGGGCGAGGTCTGCGCCTGCCGTATGGCAAGCGGACCGGCATGTCGGCTGTGGACCGCCTGAACATCGTGGCGCATGACAAATTTCAGGAGATCATCGACGAGGCGAACAAGCCCGGCTCGGCGATCCGTTTGCAGCAGGTGGTGCTGAGTGAAGACCAGTTGAGGCAGCGGACGGTAACGGTCGTTGCACAGTCGCAATTGGCGTCATCACTGGGTGTGCAGCCAGCGCAGCAGACATCGAGCACGCTGGTGCCACCGGCGAGTTCCAAGCCGGCCTTCGAGAATGAGAATGAGCAGCAGGCGGCGAAGTTCGCGTATGAGGCGATTCGGAAGCTCGAGAGCCGACCGGATGTTGTGCCGAGCGTGAGCCGCTTGCAGGACAGCCAAGTACAGGCCGAGATTGTAAAGCAGGTGACAGAACAGTTCCGGCCGTTTCAACCTGAACTGCCTGGGATCAAGCCGGAGGTGGACATCGCAGCGATCGTGGCGAAGACGGCGGCAATGGTCGTTGACCAGACGATCGACATCCCTCGCATTCTGGTTGTGCCGACTGGCGAGGTGCGGTGCGGCTACAAACCTTTCACGTTGAAGTTGAACTCGTTGCGGTATCAGCCACCCTCGGATGAATTGTGGGTGCAGCACTTGCGGACAAATGCTCGCGAGGTCATCGCACTTGGCAAAGGCAACGATGTTGAGACGCGGCCGGAGGACTATGTGGTCGCGGGCCTGATCGACTTCGATGATGTGTCATACGACGATCACGCTGACTTTCTATACGATCTTGCCGGCCAGGTCGTCGAGCACCTCCGCACCTACCTGTCGGATGAAGACTCGCGGAAGGTGCTGCGCTGCTTCCAGAAGCCGATTGCACAGTTTGTTCATGCCCAGATGCAGGATCACTACTGGGAAGAGGCGACGGGCTACGAGGTGAAGGTGAGCCGCGGCTTCGGTGAACTCAAGCCGAGTGCCTACACCGCGTCGGCGAATGATCCGGTTCGAGACTTCTTGGAGCCCGTGTCCGACAAGAGCAACATCGCGAAGTACGTGTTCGGAGGATTCAAGCGCTGCCTGTACCCCGTTCAGAAGTTTCAGTCAGACACTGAACGAAAGCTGGCGGTCATCGTGGATCGCGACTCTCTGAAGTGGTTCCGACCCGCGAAGGGACAGTTTCAGATCTTCTACCTCATCGGCGGGAATCACCAGGAGTACCAGCCCGACTTCGTCGCGGAGGATGCGAAGGCGATCTACATGATCGAGCCAAAGGCAGCCAACGCGATGGATGACCCGGAGGTGATCGCCAAACGAGACGCAGCCGTCGAGTGGTGTGCGCATGCCACGAGATATGCGGAGAACAGCGGGGGGAAGCCGTGGAAGTACCTGCTGGTCCCGCACGATGCGGTTACCACGAATATGACATTGGAAGGTTTGGCGAGTGCATACGAAGTGCGGCTGGAGCGAGAAGTGGAGCCTCTGCGCCCACGTGAGTAGATGCAATGTTGTGATGTGATGCGCGAACTGATGGGGACGTTTCGGCTGCAGTAACTCGATGAGACGTCATCATTTGCATAAAGGCTCATGCATGTTATGTATTAACGGGCACACAATTTTTGGAGAACGGGCGTGACGAAGGTCGAGACAGGTGGCAAGCGAAGGGGGCAGGTTTCGATCTTTTCCTTGGAAGCACGGATCAAGCGATCTCTGAGGGACCACCTGTGGCGGATCGGATTCACGCGAAACGGTGACGGCGAATTAGTGCCGCCCCAGTGCACCAAGGAGGCGATCCGACAACTTCACGCTGCGCAGCGTCGGGCGAAGCTCCGCGAGAACGGCGCTTTCATAAGGGCGCAATGGCCGAAGTTGAAGAAGTACTTTGCGGATGGCCAGGATGTTTCGCCGCAAGACCTCACGCCAGAGTTGGAGCTTATCGCGGGAGGAACCTGGCAGTCAGACCTTTTCCGGTTGGCTTCGCTCACATGGTCGGTGCCTGTATCGCAAGGGTATGGCCGAAGGCTCCGCTTCCTCGTCTGGGACCGACACAACGACCGCCTGATTGGGCTGATTGCGCTTGGCGATCCTGTTTTCAATCTGAAGGTCCGTGATGAGTGGGTCGGGTGGACGGTAGAGGACAGACGCGAACGTCTCGTAGGCGCGCTGGATGCTTACGTTCTCGGCGCAATCCCACCTTACAACCAGTTGCTCGGTGGCAAGCTGCTGGCCTGCCTGATCAGAACGCAGGAGGTGCGAGCCGCCTTCGGAGCCAAGTACCGCCAATCGACAGGTATCATATCCAAGAAGAAAAAATCTGCCGAGTTATGCATCGTCACTACATCCTCGGCACTGGGCCGTTCCTCTGTCTACAACCGCTTGGCGTTGGGCGGACGACAGTACTTCGAGTCGCTCGGATTCACAGCAGGCTGGGGCCATTTCCACATCCCAGACTCCTTGTTCGCCCAGATGCGTCAGTATCTTGCTGAGGCCGACGATGAGTACGCGGGCAATCACCAGTACGGCGACGGCCCAAACTGGCGTTTGCGGGCAATACGGAAGGTCCTGTCTCGCATGAATCTCAATCCAGACCTTATGAGGCATGGCATAACCCGCGAGGTTCTGGCGTGCCAGCTGGCGGACAACGCGGCGAAGGCGCTCAAGGATGGCAATAAGGCGACGTTCCGCAACCTTCTCTCGCTTGAGGATGTCTCGGAACTGGCGCGGGAACGGTGGATTGTGCCGCGAGCCGAGCGGATGCCCGGCTATCGAGCGTGGAGCAGAGACGGCATACGGGACCTTCTCCGTCATCGCGCGATGGCGTCCGGGCGACAGGCAGCAAATGGCTGAGGAATGGCAATGGCTCTGGCAGACTTCGACATCAACGCATTACGGCAGAAGATTCGGGACGCCTACAACACCGACGACCCGATTCTGAAGCAGTTCCGGGAATACGCGCGTCGCCTGCAGGGCAACATCAAGCCGTTGCGCACCTACCAGGTTAATGCCGTGTCGTTTGTGTCCGCGGATGGTGGCGATAACCGCCTCGCCTTCAATCCGGCGATTGTTGAGCTTGTGCGGGTTGTTGATTCGCGGGGAAACCAGTGTGCACTGGATGCAGTTGCCGGAACCGCGAGCCTGAAAGACCTCGACGACCGAGTCGTGGCAGGCAGTCCCAACCTCGTGGAGCCACTTCAACGGCTCTGCCAAGACTTGGATGTGGACTTGGGAGGCCTATCATACCTGCTTGGTGGCCTGGGGCAGCCGGGTAAGAGCACGGGTGCAATGCGGTGTTACCGCGATATCGTGGAATGGGCGGTGCTGTACGATCTGGTGACGAATCCAGGAATACAGTGGGGCTGTGACACCATACTCGTCCGCGATGGGCTTTTGCGAACCAAGTCATTCAAGCGGCAGGTGTTTCCCCGCATTGATGAAACGCTTCGCAGGGGCGTCGAGCGACACCAGTCGCGCAATGTTCGATTGTCGTTGGTCGGCGTGGCCAAACAAAGCGCTGTTCTCAGCAAACTGGCTGTGGCGCTTGAGTTGGAAGCTGTGTTTCACAAGCCGTTTCCATGCTACGTCAAAGTCGACGACGACATCGAGGCTGCGTGCTACAACTTTGACCGCACGTGGCTCGACACCTTTGAAACGTCAGTGGCCAATGACAACGGCCAGAAGCTTTATCAGTCCATGGGGAGTATGTATCTCGTCAAATTCGGAGACCAGAGCTTCGACCCGGTGTGGCCCGTGGACATCGCCGTGTGGCAACAGCGTGATGCTGACAAGATACTTGGTCAACTGACGGTTGACGCGCAGCAGGGCTTTCCAATCCCGGATTATCCAGCCTGTATTCAACGTGCGCATGACCATGCAAAGCTGTCCGGCTTGGAGGTGGAGGTGCTTCAGGACCTCCTGCTACAAGGCATGTGTGAAGGCCTTTCGAAGGAGCAGTCTGAACGGCTGCTGCGAATGAAACACCTGGGTCGGACACTGGCTGCCTTGCGATACAAGGAGGCATGAACGTGTTATTTGCTGAATCTCAAACTATGGGCACCTTCAAGGGATTCCAGGAGCGCGGCTTGGAATTCGCGGCTGAGATTGTCGCGCCGTACGACGCATCCATGCAAGAGCGCCCCCAGTTGGGCCAGTTCGTGCTGATAGAGCTTGGCTCTCCGGAAGAAGCCGCTCTTGGACGGATTACGCGATTCGTACCTTCCGGACTATTGGCCACGGCCGAGGGTGAAGACTACGTCAACACAATGCAGCGGCGGAAGCAAGACGTCCCAGAGGACCTGAAGCAGCAGCGGTTGAAGTACCGTGTTCAGTTGAAGTTGCTCGGTGCCGTGAGAGTGGTCAACGGGGATGTCGTTTACGTGCCGTCACAACGACGCCTACCACATCTTGGGGCGAGGGTAGCCTTGCCCAGTACCGATGTCTTGGGTCAGTTGTGCCGTCTTAGTGGGGGCGCTACAGACTTGGGGGACTACGTCCTAGGCGAGTTCGTCTTCTGCGGCGCATCGACCTCTCAATCGTTCCCGCATTTCCGTTCGATGGACCCGTCACTCGCCATCACATTTGACATTCACAACCTGGTCTCACGACGTACGGTCGTATTTGCGCGGGCGGGATACGGCAAGTCAAACCTTATCAAGTACCTACTCGCGGAGCTGTATAAGGATAGCCCGAAAACGGATGGCGGACTGCCGGTTGGTACGCTGGTATTTGATGCGGACGGAGAGTACTTTTGGCCAGACACGGTGAAGGCCCCTCCTCGGCCAGGGTTGTGTGACGTCCCCCACCTTCGCGACAAGATCGCGGTGTTCACCAATCGGAAGCCGAAGTACCCGTACTACGGCAGTTGGAAGATTGGCGAGGTCAGGCTCGATATTCGTGAGCTGCCGCCACGTGACGTCATCGGCATTGCCGTATCGCCTGATCGACAAAGTCAGCAGAACGTTCTGAAGCTCAAGTCGCTGTCGGACACCAACTGGCGTGACTTGGTGGACCTGATCTACAGCCAGCGTTTACAGGCGTCAGATGCCGATGTCGGCCGGCTGATGGGGTACCAAAACCAATCACAAATTCAACAGGCCTCTGCGGAAATTGCAGCGGCACGAAGCAATATGAATGCTGTGGTCGGCACACTGCACGATCCGAACAGCCGTCTCCTGTCGGGTACTATCGAGGGGTTACGCAAGGGCGGCATTGTGGTCGTGGATATCAGTCTTCTAAGCTCAACCGGTGGAGAAATCCTTGCCGGACTCATCTTGCGGAAGCTCTTCTCGTACAACCAGGAGAACTTCACGGGGGGCGAAGCCATCATTCCAACAATCGCGGTGCTTGAGGAGGCTCAGAGTGTTCTTGGAAAGCGACTTGAGGACACGAGTCCGTTCGTCGAGTGGGCCAAGGAAGGCCGCAAGTACGAGTTGGGAGCGATCCTGATTACTCAGCAGCCTGGCGCGCTGGCCGGGGAACTGTTGAGCCAGTCGGATAATTGGTTCTCATTCCACCTCTTGTCCGAGGGCGACGCTGGCGTCCTTGGGAAGTACAACTCACACTTTTCTGACGACATCTTGGCCCACCTGATCGGGGAGCCAATCCCGGGGAACTGCTTCATGTGGAGCGCTCCCAAGCAACCGTTTGTTCTACCGGTTAGGATTCGGAGCTTCGAGGAGCTATACGCGAAGAATGTGCAGACTGATCCCGATAGCCCCCCCGTTGCTGCGATGTTGTCAACGTCGGTGAAGCAGGCCACCGAGGGGGCAATTGATCGCCTTGCGGCGGAGTTGGCCGCGAAGTTGCGCGGATCGAATGTGCGACACGTCAAGATTCAAAACTGCATGCCAGGCGGGCAGGCTGGGTATGGCGTCAAGAGTGGTCAGTTGTATTACTTGATTAGGGACATCAAAACGCCAGCGGATACTACGCCTGAGAACCACCTGAAGATGCAACTGCTTGAGGAACTCCTTGGAGCGGGAGCTGTCCAGGTAGTGCAACATGATGGAAACGAATACTACTGCGCTACGGAGCAGGCGTGGTCACAAGCTGGGATCGACCTGACATAAACATCGACGTTCGTCTTTCGATAGCATCTGCCGCTCTTGGTCGGCCGTAAAACACAAACGGCCGAAAATGCAATAGGTTGCGTGTCGCTCACGGTGTGAAGCCGTTCGACTCGGGGAGGAGCAGGTCAGCCACATTCGATTCGGCAACCTTGAGAGTCGTCACGAAAAGGGTTACACTCGGGGAGCTTGATCTATCCAGCCGAACCAATTCGGCTGATCCAGTTAACGTGAACGCCCGACCATGAGAATGGCCGGGCGTTTTCGTATCTCTATGCCCGCAAAGGGTTACGGTGTTCCCACTCCTAAGGACCGCGCTCTCTGTTTCAAACGGTCTCTACCACGTCGCGGCAGTGAACGTACACGTTCTCGCCCGGCCGCCGAGAGCAACGGGCCGAACTCTCGGACTCTCTCGTAAACAGCGGTCGTCTGGTTAACAGGCCCGTTCGTCTCGGACCCTACCGCCATTTCGAACTCGCGCCGGGTAAGTAAGAGAAGGACGAAAAGCACCAACCCAGCCAGACAGCGAGCCGGTCGCCAGGCGAAGGCCGTTGTGGGCACATCCGCAAGGAGCCCGCAATGGATGAACCCTTCGCTGACCCGGCCGCGATGACCCCGCAAGAGCGCCGTCGTGAGATCGCCGCCATTCTTGCCCGGGGCGTGCTTCGCCTCCGCCAGGCAGGCCAAACATGCCCCGGTTCGCGTTCCTCTCGCACCCCCGAAAATCCCGCGAAACAGAGGCAAAACGGCCTTGATGTGGGGCGAAGAACGAGCCCTCATGTGCCCGCTCGATAGTCACGAGTGATGCATGAAAGGAGCTCGAAAAGCATGAGTGTGAACATGGCCAAGGAGCTCGCAGCGCTTGGCCGGATGATGGCGACCTTCCCGTTGGGGCCGTCGTAGTCCACCCGATCAATCAACAGACGCAGGATGCGGGCCTGTTCGCGGGCGCTGAGCGTCTCCCACACCGGGTCGAATAGCGCACATGCCTCACCCACCTCGCGGGCGTCCACCAGTTCGCGGGACAAGGCGATGATCTGCTCGCGCACCTGGGTGGCGCGCTGCTCGGCGGTACGGATGTCCATCGACGGCCCGCGCGGGGTGTTCGGGTCGTAGTTCCAGTGCATGATGCCCACTCGTCCACCGGGCGAGAGGATGCGGTACGCCTCATGCAGTAACACCTCCGGCTGCTCGCAGTGAAGGATGTTGAAGAGCATCACGTAATCGATGCTGGCATTGGGCAGTCCGGTGCCGTCGGCCATGAAGTCCCGCTGCTCAAGATGAATATTTTCCAGACCCGCCCGCTTGGCTTTGCGCGCGGTCGTTTCGAGCATGTCCGCGTCAATATCCAGGGCATGGACGGTGCCCCGAGTAATCTGTGCAGCGGGAATCGTGAACGTGCCGTACCCGCAGCCGAGGTCGACCACATCGCTCGCCTCAGGCGTCATTCCGAGCCTCTGGAGAGTGAGGACGGGCGCGAAGAAACCGGCCCAAGCCACCTCACCCGGCATGCCGCTCTCACGAGTCTTCATGATGCGCTCCCGCGCCTCTCGCTCATGACTGCCATCACCTTTTGTGTCGTGTCACACGCTTCCCCGACCGCTGCTGGGGTGATGTCCGCCGGCTCCTCACAAATCTTTCCGCCGTAGAACCGGCGAAGGAACAGGAGGCTCACATGCACCAGGCCGATGAGCACCGGCACCTCCACCAGCGGGCCGATGACCGTCGCGAACGCCACAGGCGAGGTGATGCCGAACACTGCAATCGCCACGGCGATCGCTAACTCAAAGTTGTTACCCGAGGCGGTGAAGGCGAGTGTGGCGCTACGGCTGTAGTCAGCCCCGAACCGGTACGCCATCGCGAAGCTGACCAAGAACATCACCACGAAATAGGCCGAAAGCGGAATGGCAATCCACAGCACGTCCAGCGGCTGCTGGATGATCCGCTCGCCCTGGAGGCTGAACATGACGACGATCGTGAAGAGCAGCGCCACCAGCGTGATTGGCGAGATCTTCGGGATAAAGCGGTTGTCGTACCAGTCGTGGCCCTTGAGCGGCACGAGGATCGCCCGGCTGAGGATGCCGCCCGCGAAGGGAATGCCCAGGTAGATCATCACGCTGGTGAAGATCTCGCCGATGCTCACATCCACCACCGTGCCCTCCAGGCCCAGCAGCGGCGGCAGAAGCGTGACGAAGATCCAGGCGTAGAGACCGAAGGTCACGATCTGGAAGACGCTGTTGAGCGCCACCAGCCCCGCAGCGTATTCGCTATTGCCTCGAGCGAGTTGATTCCACACCAGCACCATGGCGATGCAGCGGGCGATGCCCACGAGGATCAACCCGGTCATGTAGTAGCCCCAGCGTGGATCGTCACCGAAGAGGGCTGGAGCGAGGAAGCCGAAAAACCCCACGGCGAGTACGAACATCAGTACCGGCCCGACGATCCAGTTCTGCACCAGCGACAGGCCAAGGATCTTTGTGTCGGCGAAGACCCTGGGCATCAGCTCGTACTTCACCTTCGCCAGCGGTGGGTACATCATCAGGATGAGCCCCGCGGCGATGAGCAGATTGGTATGACCCGCGACGGTCAGCACATCATTGAACCGCTGAACCGGCGCTTGGAACAGGTAGCCGACCGCCACGCCGAGCCCCATCGCCAGGAATATCCAAAGCGTGAGGTAGCGATCGAGGAACGACAAGCGGCGGACGGTGCTTTCGGGCTGGTTCATTGCGGTTTTCTTTCAAGCGTCGGACGCGGCCTTCTGCGCCATCACGTCAAGACTGGTGACAAAATCTGCGGCGGTCGTACCGTCCGGCAGCGCTCCGGCAATCTTCTGATACAGCGGGTCCTGGAACGATTCGAGCGCCGCGACGTACTCGGGCTTGGGCCGCAGGGCAACCTCGGTCAGCCCCGCTGCCTCGACCATCGCCTGGTACTCCTCGACGAGCACCGCCCCAGCGACGCATCCAACAAGAGCCTCGACCATCTCACGGACGTTCTCCGGCAGCGGCCTGAGCAGCGCCATGTCGCTCGCCGCCACGCGCCCGCCGGGCTTGAGCACGCGGGCGATCTCGCGCCACACCTGCGGCTTGTCGGGGCTGAGGTTGATCACGCAGTTGCTGATCACCACGTCCACGCTCCCATCGGCGAGCGGCAGGTGCTCGATCTCGCCCAGGCGGAACTCGACGTTGTCCAGTCCCGTGCTTTGGCGGTAGCTGGCGAGGTTCTGCCTCGCCTTACTGAGCATCTCGGGGGTCATGTCCACGCCGATGACCCGGCCGGCCTGACCAACCTTCGGCCCGGCAAGGAAGCAGTCGAACCCGCCGCCGCTGCCGAGGTCGAGCACGACCTGACCGGGCTGGAGCGCGGCGATGGCGGTGGGGTTGCCGCACGAAAGGCCCATGTTCGCGCCCTGGGGCAGGGTCGCGACCTCCTCGGCCGAATAGCCCAGCCGTTGGGCAAGTTCTTCATGGCTCCAGCCGCCCTTGCCGGTGTCGCTGCCGCAGCACCCGCCGCCGACGGGCAGCGTGATGCTCGTCAGCGTGCCGCTTTGGGCGATCTTCGCGTAGCCCTCGCGCACCTGGTCGCGCGTGGTATCGGGCGCAGGCGCTTCGGCGGCATCCCCGCCACAGCAGGAGTGCCTCATGACGTTGCCCTGCTGCGCATGGTCGCCTCTCCGGCGTCGGACACTTCCACCCATCTGGCGTCGGGCGCGGCGTCGGCGACATAGGAATCGTGCCAGTTCCACCACTTGTAGGGCGCGGACTGGGGATAGCCCGGGGGCGAGTCCTCCCAGGTCTCCTGACGGCCCAGCGGCGTGATGTCGAGGTAGTTCCAGGTGCCGCCCATCTGCTCGTCGCCGCGATTGTCGATGAAGCAGGTGCGGA
>Ga0207868_1001308_pt1 | contig 18372 bp, 16 predicted proteins | sample Passage237B_FD_187370 | JGI IMG/M metagenome (GOLD analysis project Ga0207868, IMG submission 187370) | Cellulose adapted compost microbial communities from Newby Island Compost Facility, Milpitas, CA, USA - Passage2 37B (SPAdes) (version 3) ... | reverse complement strand
GGCGTGTAGGTCACCTCTGAAGCGGTATATCCCGCCAGTTCCGCGATCCGGAACTCCTGCAAGGATACAACGTCCAGACCCACCCCCAGTTCCCGCATCAGGCGGAGAATGGAAATATTGGTATTCGCCTTACAGGCAAATTTTATCTTGAGATCAATTTCACTGAATACCTCTCTAAGGGTATTTACCTGACGGCGGATAACGTCTCCGTCATACACGTAAAGGGGGGTACCGTATTTTTGGGTTAATTCCAGAATATCTACACCCTGAATCTTCGAAATGTCGCCGAAACCAGACATATATTGCGTTAAACGATTGAACTCTGATTAGTAATTGTAATACAGGTCGAGGCACCGGGCCATTTCCTGCTGGACTTTTTCTGCTTCGCGGCGGGCGGCTTGAGCAAAATTTTTATCCTTAGCCGCATAGATGATTGCACGGGAAGAATTGACCAATAAACCCACGGACTTATTCATGCCCAAACGTGATACTTCCTCCAGGCTACCGCCCTGGGCACCTAGGCCGGGAACAAGCAGGAAATGATCGGGTATGATTTTACGAATGATTTCCAGTTCCTTGGCCTGGGTAGCCCCCACCACATACATCAGCCTATCAGAACCCTCCCAGGTCAGGGACGTCTCCAACACTTTCTCGTAGACTTTTCGGCCTTGCGTTTCAAGCTGCTGGAAATCAGCACTTCCCGGATTGGATGTCAGTGCCAGCAGAATTGTCCATTTATCCTTGTATTTCAGGAAAGGACTGACTGAATCAAAACCCATGTAGGGCGCGACGGTAACGGCATCGAAATCGAGCCCGGAACTGGCCGGATCGAAGAAGGTCCTGGCATAAAGTCCGGAAGTATTTCCGATATCCCCCCGCTTGGCATCAGCGATGGTAAAGTGACTGTCGGGTATGAATTCTAATGTTTTTTGAAGACTTTCCCACCCTTTTGCACCAGATGCCTCATAAAATGCTATATTAGGCTTGTATGCAACGCAATAGTCGGCTGTGGCTTCAATGATTCGTTTGTTAAACTCAAATACCGGGTCTTTTTCCTTTTGAAGAAAGGCAGGAATGAGTGACGGGTCGGTATCAAGCCCTACACAGAGATACGAGCGCTTGCCCAGGATGGATTCTAACAGTTCAGATTTATTCATGCCTGATTAAATATTCGGCGAAATTACAACCACTTTCAATAGATTCATAAATTTGCACTAGAAATCAAAATTGACTTCCAAAATATAAGCCAGAGCATGCAATTCAGGATACGTAAGACGACCATTGAAGGATTGGTGGAGATCTTCCCGAGTTTTTTTGAAGACGAAAGGGGACTGTTTTTAGAATCGTTCAACATCAAATCCTTTGAGGAAGCTGGCTTACCTACCCATTTTGTTCAGGACAACCAGTCGTTTTCGAAAAAAGGCGTACTGCGTGGCCTGCATTTTCAGGAAGCTCCCTTTGCACAGGGTAAACTGGTGAGGGTTGTCTCTGGAAAAGTGCTGGATATTGCGGTTGATATTCGCCCCGAATCACCGACCTTCGGAAAGTACGAGTCCTTTTTACTGGACGGACTTCAGCATAACATGGTTTACATTCCGGAAGGCTTTGCGCATGGTTTCGTCGCCCTGGAGGATACCATTTTCACTTACAAGTGTACCCATATCTACGACAAATCTGCCGAGAGAGGGATCCGCTGGGATGATGAACAGCTTGGAATAGACTGGGGTATTAGCGATCCGATTATTTCGGGCAAGGACCAGCTATTGCCCACTTTTCGTGAATATTTTGAAGCCGCCACGGCAGCACGCCGCTAGGCTATTTTTCCCATAGTTCTTCGATTACCTTCTGAGCAATCTTCCGGGCCGAGTTCGGATTCTGCCCGGTGATCAGCCTTTCATCCATTTCGATATGTTCGGTGAAGGGAATCATGGTTTTGGTAAAATGAGCTCCCCTTTCAACCAGTTTATCCTCCAGGGAGAACGGGACTTCACTGCTGAAACTCGAAAACGTTTCCTCAATATTGGAGAAACCGGTCAGATAACGGTCCTTCACAAACCAGGAATCATCCTCCAGTTTCACGTTGAGCAGGGCTGATACTCCATACCCTACTGCGGTAATCATTCCGAATCCAAGGTAGATATCTGCGATAATCTGCTGAAGTTCTTCACTTTCCGGGAAATCCCAGATGGCGCCATGACCGCCTGCCAGGTGAATTACGCCAATTCCCGGCGCATGGACTGCACTCACCGGCTTGGTGTTCTGAAGTTTTTGCATAAACCCCGAGTCCTGAAGGTAATGCCGCACGACTTCATCCCTGGATTCGAGACTCCTCGGATCAACCGGAACCTCCCCGCCCATCGGACTGGCTATCTCTACGATCACATTTTTCCTGTATAGATAATCGTAGAAATAGACCAGTTCACTAAACCAAAGACCCGTTTTCGTCTTCTTTGTAGGAAAAACCCCGGTATTGGTACATACAATGAGAGCTTTCATGAACGGGATTTAGAAATTGAAACCCAGCGTCAGAACACCCGACAGGTCCTTGAATGTTACTCTGCCGACATCTGATCCGTTAAATATCTGATAGGCGATTTGCTGTTTGCCATAGAGTAGTGAAGCATCTACAAAGAAACGGTTACCTCTATAGCCCAGCCCTCCTGAAACATTAATTTTATCCTCGGTTAAATCCATCAGTTTTCCTTCATAGGGATCCATAAAGTACGCCATCCCTGCTCTGACCCTGAAATTCTCCAGCCTGAGCTCGGCTCCGACTTTGGGATTAACCACGTTCCGGTACCAGCCGGTCAGGTCGTTCCAGGCTCCGTCCCTCTCCCGGTCGTGGGAGAGTTTCATACCTTTATACCCTACGAAGTCAGCCGATGCTGTGATGAATCCGAACTGCCCGGGCAGGAACCAAGTACCTCCGAATGAGGCTCTGAAAGGTCCTATCTGCGAATAGTCGAAATCCCAGGGATGAGTTCTTCCAGCCGTCGGAAGGTCATCGGGCTGGACAACTTCTACCGATGCGCGTTCATAAAGGGAGTGCCTGATCTTCATAAAGGTGGGCGTGGAAATATTCAGCCCAAGCTGTACCTCCGGCGTCACTTTGTAGATCGCCCCCAGGGTGAAATTGACCCCGGTTCCGTCCATATCGGTCCACTCCTCATAACGCATGCTGCGCAAAACCTCTGCATTCGGAAAATCCTCGTGAATGACCTTATTGACACTGTTGACAATTCGGTTAAACCCGAGGGAACCGCCGAGGTAAAGTTTATTATCATAATTCCCCGCATAGGCAAAGGTCCACTGTGTATGACTGCCGGTATGATCAACATAACCTGAAGGCCGAACGGGACTGGAAGTTTCTACCGGATAAAATCTGGCTTTGGGATCATCGCTTTCTGGATCGATCGCATAGATATTATAGTACAACCCTTCCAGATAATCGAGGTATACCTCACCGGTCCGGGAATCAACGTCATATCCCTGGTCCAGCTGGCTCCGGGTAAAATCGCCCCTTTGAATCGCGTCGTTCAGGTTGTCCACGATTTGATCGATGAACGCATAATCGACCGTTCCGGCTCCTCCGAAACTGTAACTGCGTTTAAAATTCTGCTGCCGGTTAAAGGAAATCCCCATAGCAGTCCCTCGCCATTTACTCTCCCGGTAACCGCCTACTTCATTGGCTATTACCAGTGATGCATTTCCGATGATCATCCCTCCCTTGTCTTCCGTGATGGCTGACGAGAGATAGCGGCTATCGGAATTTACGGATTGAAAACCGGGGGTAAACGTCACCTCGGACCGGGTATAAAAGCCCAAACCGGCTGGGTTTGCGGTTAGTGTGGAAGGATCGCCGCCGAGGGCAGCATGACCTCCGCCCAATCCCTGGAATCGGGCGGTTCCATTGACATTTATTTCGGAAAAGCGCAGAGCACTTTCCTGATATTGTTGTACGTGTGCGTGAAACAGCGTGCCCAGGAACAGAGCTGTCAGCAATGAATATTTTCCGGACATTTTATGCTAAGTAAGGTCTGATAACTAAAAACAATGCCTTTTTAAAACGAATTACCCCTCAAAATATGTTTTTTGAAGGGTAATTCCGGGCTATAAAACCAACATAGTTAATTATCTGCCACCACGGCCACCACTACTACCTACGCTGGAACGTCCTGAACCTGAAGAGGCTGGGGCGCTGCTACGTGAGGGTGCACTGTAATTGGTAGAAGGTGCGCTATAACTCCGGGTCGGAGTCGATGATGGTGCACTATAGCTTCTGGAAGGGTTAGTCGTACTCCTGGAAGGTGTGCTATATGACGAATTGCTTCTGGAGGGAGCCGAATAATTGCTTCCGTTATAACTTCTGGATGGTGACGAGAGGGTCGATCCCTCTGAACCGCGAACAGAGCCGCTTCTCAATGTCGAACTTCTGTTGGTGCTGGGTGACGAGTAATAGAAATTACCCGCATCCGAGCGCCGGGAAGTAGACGCCGCTGCACGTGTACTGGTGGTTGCTGCGTTTACCCTTGCGGACGAATTGGAGCTAATGCTTCTTGGACGGGCATAATACCCATCCCGACCGGAAGTCGATGCAGAACGTTCGGAATTATAGGACGACCGCGCACTTCTGGCTGAAGGTGCATCCGTTAAACCTCTGGCTGATCCGGGAACTGCAGCCGTTCTGGATACGGCACTGCCGCTGGTTCTGGGTCCATAGTTTCTGGAGCCAATACCTTTTTCGGCATAGTAGTTATTAATGATAACCGGATAGTAATTTCTCCACATGTAGGGACTGTATCCATACCCACCCCAACCATAATAACTGGAGTAATATGGGTATCCGTATCCGCCATAGAAGGGGTCACCCCAGGCAAAGGAATCCCAATAGGGATCATAGAAACGGTTCCAGCGGCTCCAGCCGAACGGGCTGTAACCATAGCTGAACATGCTGCCCCATCCGAGGCTGAACCCGATGTTAAAGCGGGAATATCCGTACATCGGATAAAGACCGCCTGCATACCGGTTAAAGAACATATCGTTCCGGGCTGCGTGGTAACCATCTACAAAACCGGAATTATAACCTACATTATTGGATACATTCCGCTGAATATTACGGGCGGTGATGTAGTTCTCATCATAATATTGATCGGTCAGCTCAGCATTATCGTTGTAATCCCCCTTGTAATCAGGATTGCTGTTTCGGTCATAATTGGTTTGAGAAGACTCCCCCCTGACAGCCACGGCATCGTCGTAGCGGCCACCATACAGGTCGTCGTATCCTCCACGCACCGTGGTGTACTGGTTATATGTACAGCTACTTACTGCAAACAGCAGTGCGACAGCGCTATATTTAAAAGGTTTGAGTATCATGAGAGTACTTTGTTTTGAGCTTCCAAGTCCCTGAAACTATTTTACTTAATGGTTGCCGGCAGGCATTTATCAATAAGACCCCTGCCACGGCAAAAAAGTTTAAATCAGAAGTAACTATTTTAACGATACCCCCTGAAAGCCTGGTTTTTACAGCAGAATTCAAGGGTACGTAATCCGCCTAAGGTCTATTAATTGGAATACATTCTACAAATATAACATAAAAAACTATCTTTGCAACCTCTTGCTTCCTGCAAAACAGGGACATGCAACTTTAAAAATTACCAGGATAAATTAAGTAGGTCATATAAAATGAGTAAAGCGTTACCTAGAAGGGACGAAAATTATTCCGAGTGGTATAATGAGCTGGTCAAACGGGCCAATCTGGCTGAAAATTCTGCCGTCAGGGGATGTATGGTGATCAAGCCATACGGGTATACCATCTGGGAAAATATGCAGCGGGCACTGGACGATATGTTCAAGGAAACCGGACATGTGAATGCCTATTTCCCCTTGTTCATTCCCAAGTCGTACCTGAGCCGGGAGGCCAGCCACGTGGAAGGATTTGCGAAGGAATGTGCTGTAGTTACTCATTACCGCCTTAAGAATGCAGAAGACGGCAGCGGCGTAGTAGTAGATCCTGCTGCCAAGCTTGAAGAAGAACTCATTGTCAGACCTACCTCGGAAACCGTTATCTGGAGTACCTATAAGAACTGGATCCAGTCGTACCGCGACCTGCCTTTGCTGATCAACCAGTGGGCAAACGTAGTTCGATGGGAAATGCGTACCCGTCTGTTCCTGCGCACGGCGGAATTTCTCTGGCAGGAAGGCCACACGGCGCATGCTACCCGGGAAGAAGCTGTGGAGGAGGCCGAAAAAATGCTCGAAGTTTATGCCTCTTTTGCCGAAGAATGGATGGCCCTGCCGGTTGTCAAGGGAGTGAAAACACCTAACGAACGTTTTGCAGGCGCAGTAGAAACCTATTGTATTGAAGCCCTTATGCAGGACGGCAAGGCACTGCAGGCGGGAACTTCCCATTTCCTCGGACAAAATTTTGCCAGGGCTTTTGACGTTACCTTCCAGAACAAGGAGGGAAAACTGGAACACGTATGGGGGACCTCCTGGGGTGTAAGCACCCGTCTGATGGGAGCACTCATTATGGGCCATTCCGACGATCAGGGCCTGGTGCTTCCGCCAAAACTGGCTCCCGTACAGGTTGTGATCGTACCGATATACCGTAGTGAGGAGCAACTGGCTGCGATCAGTGAAAAGGTCGACGCCCTCATGAAAGAGCTTCGTGCTCTGGGTATTCGCGTAAAATACGACGACAGCGACGCCAACAAACCCGGTTGGAAATTTGCAGAATATGAGCTGCAGGGCGTGCCGGTGAGACTGGCCATGGGTGCCCGGGATCTCGAAAACGGAACGATTGAAATTGCGCGCAGGGACCTGCGTACCAAAGAGACCCGTACGACCGAAAGTCTGGGAGCCTACATCCAGGAACTGCTGGCCGATATTCACAGTACTTTATATAACCGAGCTCTGGCATTCCGGACCGAGAATACCCACGTCACCGACAGTTACGAGGAATTCAAGGACATTCTGGAAAACAAGGGCGGATTTATCCTCGCTCACTGGGATGGAACCAGCGAGACAGAGGAGAAAATCAAGGAAGAAACCAAAGCGACTATCCGCTGCATACCTCTGGATGCCCCTGAAGAAGAAGGCATCTGTATTTATTCAGGCAAACCCTCCAAACGAAGGGTATTGTTCGCAAGGGCTTACTGATTACACGAGCTCCGAATTAGGAGCTCAATTTTTTTTACAACCAATTAATTTTTTTCACTCATGGCAACAGCCCAAAAAGGAGACAGAGTTAAAGTTCATTACCGGGGCACACTTTCGGATGGCAAAATGTTTGATTCATCGGAAGGACGTGAGCCACTGGAATTCCAGCTGGGTAGCGGCATGGTAATTCCAGGGTTTGACGAAGGAGTGACCGGTATGGAAGTTGGCGAAAGGAAAACCATACTCATCAAAAGTGAAGATGCGTACGGCCCTGTCAATGAAGACCTCATTATTCAGTTTGACCGTAACAACATCCCCGCTGACATTCCCCTCGAGGTTGGTATAACCCTGTTCATGCACCCAAATGGTTCAGAGCAGGAAATCCCTGTAATCGTTCGGGAAGTCACTGAGACCTATGTAACGCTCGACGCCAATCATGAACTGGCAGGTCAGGATTTAACATTTGAACTGGAACTGGTAGCAATCGGCTGATAGCAATGTCGCCGACAACGCAAACCATTCATAACCGCTCAGCTTTTACCGGTTAGGGCATCACGATGGATTTCGGGGAATTCATTCCCTGAACGTCCTTCGCGAGGTGAAAGGCTATGTATTGGCCCAGATATTCCCTCTGTTTTTTTTCCGCACCTTTCAGCGGTATTGCACAAAACGGAAAACCCATTTCTAAGCACCGGTAATACACCCGTCTTTTACCACCGCCCGTCCAATCCAGGGTTCGATACGCAGGGCTAAACACCTCTGTGGTGCAATCATCGAAAATAAACTCCCTTTTCAACGGTAAAGAGAAGTCCCTTTTCAGCGGGCATATAAACTCCGGCAGGAGACAACAGCTGTCAGCCGATTATTGGCACCGCCGTTTCCTAGCTGAGTCCATATTTCTTCCCAGGTAGACTTTTGACAACTCCCTTGAATTCCAGACTGAGCAGCAGGGTGGCTACCTTACCGGGAGGCATCCCGCTGTACCAGTAAAGTTCGTCGATATGTAGCTGACCTTGTCTTTTCAGCAGGGCCAGTAACTGGCTTTCCTCACCCGTAAACCCGTCGAATACCGCAGGCGGCTCGTCGGGGAACAAAGACAGACCCGCCTCCGTGCCCGACCTGTTCCAGCGCAGATCCTCAGCCATTGCCTGCACACTGTAGAACAAGGCAGCCTTATTCTCTCCAATCAGACGGTTACACCCCTCAGACATGGGCTGGAAGATGCCTCCCGGGACGGCATAGACATCCCGATGATAATTGGAGGCAAATTCCGCCGTGATCAGTCCTCCTCCTTTACAGGAAGATTCTACAAGGATGAGTACGTCACTCAAGCCGGCGATTATCCGGTTCCGTGCCGGGAACCGGGGGTAGTCAGGACGGGTTCCGAGTACAAATTCGGTGAGTACCCCTCCATTCTTTTTCATCTGCTGAGCAATGCGGTAGTGCTCTCTGGGATAAATCTGGTCAATGCCCGTAGCCATGACCCCCAGGGTGGGGAGCTCGTTCCGGAGGGCGGCTCTATGGGCAACCACATCCACACCATAGGCAAGACCGCTCACGATGAGCGGAGAATAGGGGACCAGATCCCGCACAATTTGTTCGGTTACGTCTCTCCCATAGGGAGTGATCCGTCTCGTCCCGACAATACCCACCGTTCTACGGCTGTTCAGGTCAGCATTCCCATCCAGATACAGGATAAGCGGGGCATCGTACAGAGACAGCAACCGTTTGGGGTAGCGGTTATCCCGGTACGTACATACCGTAATGTTATTACGCCTGCAGGTTTCCCACTCGCTCAGCGCCTGATCCGGATTCCGGTTCCTGAGTATCGTTTTCACCAGGTTTTCCCCTACGCCCGGAATCCTTATGAGCTTCCGGTAATCGGCCTGGAAAACCTCTTTTACACCCCCGCAGTAACTGATCAAATGCCTTGCTGTGACCGAGCCAACTCCGGGAATCTGCGCGAGGGCCATCAGATAAATCGTTTCATCGGTCATACCGATAACCGTTTCGTCTTATATAAGTGGGGCAGGCAGCACTAATTGCCACCGCCCCACCCCCTGCCTCAACTTGGTTCGTTCACTTTGTTTTTTCTGCTGTCGAGCAGAAGAATTTCACTGACGACTACTTCCGTAGCATAGCGCTTTTCCCCGTTCTTGTCGACATAACTGCGATTGACGAGTTTCCCTTCCACGGCGACTTCCAGGCCCTTTTCAAGGTATTTCTCGACGATTTCGGCCGTTTTACCCCAGGCTACCAGGCTGTGCCACTGTGTCTCCTTCACCCAGTCGCCGCTCATCGATTTGTAATTCTCATTGGTGGCGATGCTGAAGCGCGCCATCTTTCTGCCTTCATTCAGAACTTTGATTTCCGGATTGCTGCCCAGATTGCCGATTAACTGGACTTTGTTTCGTATAGCATTCATAGCAGTTAAAAGTTATAGTATGAATTGATTAGCCTTACGTCGACAGACGGCTGTCATAGTGAAGCAAATATGAAAAGTTGGCGGAAATAAAAACGAAAATTAACCGGATACTTCCGGATAAAATCGGTTGTATACGGTTAAATCGGATAATCCGGTTAAATCCGGAAGGGGGAAGACTTTATTAATAGGATTAGTTCCTAGTTTCTATACATATTGTACTTACTAACATGAAGTCTTTGAAAGGTTCACCTACCCGGGAAAAACGCTGCCTGCGCTGTGGAAAGCCCGTCTATGGCAGATCCGACAAAAAATTCTGTGACGAATACTGCAGGAGCACCTACAACAATCACGTCAGAAGCGCGGCCAACAATCTTGTCCGCCGCATCAACAACGCCTTGCTTAAAAACCGCAAGATTCTGGAAAGCATGCTCAGCAAAGAAGGCTCCACGACGAAAGTCAAGGAGGAAGAACTCCTTGCGCTGGGTTTTCAGCCTCAGTACCATACTCATACCCAGAAATCCAAAGGGCAGCAGTATTTGTTCTGCTATGAGTACGGTTACCAGCTGACAGCCCAGGGGTGGTACCAGCTCGTCAAAAAGACTATTCGGGTTTAATCGATAAAACGCTTCAGAATCGGTGCGTAGGAATCGATCCGGCGATCCCGCAGATAAGGCCAGGTTCTGCGGTAATAGCTGATATTGTCCAGATCAATTTCCTCAACATGGACAAGCTCCTGATCGTGCGGTGCCTTGTAGAGGAGTCGGCCATGCGGGTTGGCTACAAATGAACCACCCCAGAATCGCTGTCCGTTTTCCTCCCCTACCCGGTTCACGGAGACTACATACACCCCGTTGGCCACAGCATGGCTGCGCTGGATGGTCTCCCAGGCATCATGCTGTTCCTGATTGATCACCGGATCGGTCTCTTCCATATCCCAGCCGATGGCGGTAGGGTAAAAAAGTACTTCTGCCCCCATCAGGCTGGTAATGCGAGCCGCTTCAGGATACCACTGATCCCAGCAAATAAGCACGCCGAATGTCCCATAACGGGTTCGGAATACACGGTAACCTGAACTGTCGAGTACGGCCTCGGTCGAATCGCCGGGGGTGAAATAATATTTTTCATAATATCCGGGATCATCCGGGATATGCATTTTCCGGTACTTGCCCAGATAACTTCCATCGGCATCCAGAACGGCCGTCGTATTGTGATATACACCCTTGGTGCGTTTCTCAAAAAGCGATGCTATGATGACAACCTTATGTTCCCGCGCCAGTTCGGCCAGCTTTTCGGTCGTCGGGCCGGGGATGGGCTCCGCAAGCTCAAAGTTGGCCGGATCCTCCACGTTGCAGAAATACAGGGAACCGAACAGCTCCTGCAGGCATATTACATTGGCACCCTTTTCCGCCGCTTCCCTGATGCGGTCGAATGCTTTTTGCTGATTGGCTTCCACATTTTCCGTACAGCTCATCTGTACGATTCCAACTTTAAACTTCGTCATCTTACCCGGTTTAAAAAACAAAATTTCTCTTTACCTGTTTGTGCCTGGACGGGAATGAGTCAGCATCATCCGACGGACAGCCCGTACGATCGCCGCTTCATCCTGTTCCCACATACACTTAAAATGTCCTTTCGGACAGCTTGCCGTCCCAAAATTACTACAGGGATTGCATTTTAGTCCCTTTACCCGTGCTTCGTAATGATCGCTGTTCAAATAAGGCCATACCCCGAATTTATCGGGAGAAGTGGCTCCCCAGACCGATACCACGGGTTTGTTGAATGCCCCCGCAATATGCAGCAGACCGGTATCATGGGCAATCACTACGGTCGACTGCTTCAACGCCGATACCGAGGTATTGAAGGAAAGCCTCCCGCACGCATTATAAACAATTTCTCCCAGTTCGCGTTCCAACCGCTCGGCAGTAGGCTGGTCTTCCGGTCCGCCGAGTAACAAAACCGGCAGTTTTAGGTCCGCACAGATAGTCCGGATCTTTTCATAGGGAAGCCGTTTAGTAAAATGCTGTCCGCCGATGACAAACGCCACATACCCGTTCCGGAAGCGGTCAGGCAAGGTTCGGATGTCGAACTCCTCTTCGGGTGAAAGGAAATAGTCGACCGGTTTCCCGTCATTATACACCTTCAGCGGTTTCAGGGTATCGAGGATCCGCTCGATTACATGCTTGTTTTGGGGCAGCAGATCGATCCCCAGTCGGGTTAGGAGGAATTTTTCCACCGACAATTTCCGGAACGACAACACCTTCCGCCTCAGACGGAATCGCAGCAGGTAGGAGCGTATGGTTTTATGCAGGTCGATCACATAATCGAAGCGCTCCCTTTTAAACCGGGCTATGAGTTCGTCGAGATTGCCGTCGAGGAGATGCAGCTGATCGATGTATGGATTATTCGCCAATACCATGGCAAACTTTTCCTTGACTACGTAGTGAACTTCCGCCCCGGGATACTGCTCTTTCAAACAGCGGATCAGCGGTGTGGTAAATACGATATCCCCTATAGATGAAAAGCGAACAATCAGGAATTTGGTCTTGTTTGGTTCCATTCCACAGGGTTTCCTAAAGTTTGATCGGGATTGAGTACCGCAGGCTTCTGATGTTTCCAGCGCTTATGGCTCCAGAGCCAGTTGTAGGGTTGGTCTCTGATACACTGCTCCAGGAACCGGATCTGCGCTTCCAGCATGGCATTTTGCGGGAAGTCGTTGGGGCGATCGGTATATTCGATCATTTCGGCTTTGTAATAACCCCGTTTTCCCTCCACCTTGCGGATATCGGCAAATATCATCTTCATTCCATGTTTTCGCGCAATTACCTCCGCTCCTCTGAAAACTCCTGTATCCTGATTCAGAAAACGGGTCCAGAAGCAGCGGGTCGGATTGGGCGACTGGTCATTCACGAGAAACACCGCATAGGGATGATTTCGTGGTTTTTCCAGCTCGGCATAAACCTCCTTCATCGGCACCATGGAACTGCCGAACCGGGTACGTATTTTTTTAAACCAGGCCTCAAAGTTCTGATCCGAAAGCGGTTTATAAACCACGATGGGCTCGAGTATGTTTTTGGCCGAAATAAAAAGATTGGCCAATTCCCAGTTCCCGCGGTGCCCCAGTACGATGACCGCTCCTTTGTCGATGTTACGCAGACTGGCTTCCAGCTGCTCGTCGATGGCAAACCGTTCGATGACTTCTTCCCGGGGACAATTCGAGAGTTTAACCGTTTCAACGATCAGGTCGGTAAAATGCACATAGAATCGCTTGCGGATTTCAGCCAGTTCTGCCGGTGTTTTATCGGGAAAACTATTTTTCAGGTTGGTGTCGATGACTTTGCGACGGTAACCCGCCACGCGGAAAAGCAGGAACGAGGCAACGTCCGAAATTTTATAAAGTGTCGACCAGGAACATTTTGACAATAAGTTGATTAGACTGACAAGCATTGAATAACTGCCTCCTTACTGGTATAGTGAGCGACAAATTTACGACTATTTCCAAACTAGCCCGGCAAAAGTTGCATATCCGCACCTCAAAGCTTACCTTTGATCTTCTCTATTTCAATAAAGACCCATGTTCGAAGGTATTTTCAACATCCGAAATGACCGGCGTTTAAGCATCTATCTGTATCGGGCAGGGTTGTTGATCTGGTGTCTTTATCTGCTTGGGGGCGCTCCCCAGCTTACCTTCCTCGTACAAAACCGGAATTCGATGGGAATCCTGTCGGGTCTGCTGCTGATACTGGCTTTCGGCATGCACATGGTCTACGAATCGGTCCATCACAAAGCAGCCTATCAACTCAAAAAGAAATGGTTTTTCATTGGAACCATTTTCATTTCCGTACTGGTATATGTCAGTGAGTTCGGTGCCCCCTCCCTTCCGAAAATCTGGATTTACCTTTCCGGCTTTATTCAGGCCCCCTAAGCCAGGCAGCCTGTCAGCCGTTTCCAGCAAATAATTCACTTTCAGGGTAATCAGGCAAGCATTTGGCGGGCGGGTGTGCTGTAAACAAAAATTCAGAAACGGGTTCATTCTTGGTAATTTGTCAAAATTCTATTAGTTTTGCATTGTTATCAGGATATTGGGATAAACTGGAGGGGTCTAAACCCCTTTTTTCATTAACATATGCCTTTGGTTGAAGAGATTCGCAGTTTGCTGGAGCCTTATCTGGAAGAAGATAAATATTTTGTTGTCGACCTAACAGTCAAGCCTTCCAGGGCGGGCCATCAGGTCACTCTTCTGATTGACAGCGATGAAGGAATTACGATTTCGGAGTGTGCTTCGATCAGCCGGAGGCTGGCCAAAGATCTGGAGGAGAAAGAGTTATTTGATTCAGCCTATACGCTGGAAGTTTCTTCTCCCGGGTTGGACCAACCCCTGAAAATGCCCCGTCAGTATGCGAAAAATGTGGGACGGAACCTGAAAGTGCAACTGAGCGACGGGTCGGTCGTGGAAGGTACGCTGACGGCGTGGAGCCAGGAAGAGATCGTACTGGAGTTGCCTAAACCAAAGAAGAAGAAAAAAGGAGCGGAAGACGAATCGGAAAGCACTAAAACAATTCCACTTACTCAAATTACCAAGGCTCTGATACAGGTCAGCTTCAAATAAGGAGAGTGGCGGAAATATATATCACTAGACAGCATTGATAAAACGAATGTAGATTGCTCATGGATAGCGAAGTATTAATAGAGTCATTTGCGGAATTTGCTCGCTCCAAAAACATAGACCGCCCTACGATGATCAGCGTGCTGGAGGAGGTATTCCGGACAATGATACGCAGGAAATATGGTACGGACGAAAATTTCGACGTCATCATCAACCCTGACAACGGTGACCTTGAAATGTGGCGTACCCGCGAAATCGTGGACGACAATTCAGAGGAAATATGGGATTTCGACAAAATACCTTTGTCGGAGGCCAAGAAGATTCAGGCTGACTTTGAGGTAGGAGAAGAAGTGGCAGAGGAAGTGAAGCTGGCTGATTTCGGACGCAGACTTATTCAGACCGCAAGACAGACCCTGATCCAGAAAATCAAGGACCTGGAGAAAGAGATGATGTACCAGAAGTACAAGGATCAGGTAGGGGAACTGTTTACCGGTGAAGTATATCAGGTGCTGAGAAATGAAATTATCGTTGTCGACAGTGACGGAAACGAACTGAGCCTGCCCCGTACGGAGCAGATTTCGAAAGACCGTTACCGGAAAGGTGATCATATCAAAGCGGTTATCCACAAGGCTGAAATCACGAACGGTGTCCCCAAGGTTACGCTGTCACGGACATCGCCCGTTTTCCTGGAAAGACTTTTTGAGGTGGAAATCCCTGAAATTTACGATGGCCACATTCTGATCCGCAAAATTGTCAGAGAGCCCGGTGAAAGAGCCAAAGTGGCTGTGGAGTCGCTCGACGACAGAATCGACCCGGTAGGAGCCTGCGTGGGTATGAAAGGATCAAGAATCCACACCATCGTTCGCGAACTGGGCAATGAAAATATCGACGTGATCAACTATACCGATAACCTGGAACTGCTGATCAGCCGTGCCCTGAGCCCTGCGAAGATCACTTCCATGCAGATCGACCACGATACCAAACGGGTATCCGTATTCCTTCGCCCCGACCAGGTTTCTCTGGCGATCGGTAAGGGAGGTCAGAACATCAAGCTGGCCGGGAAACTGGTAGGCATGGAAATCGATGTGTTCCGTGATATCGAAGAACTGTCCGAAGAGGATGTCGATCTAGTCGAGTTTAATGACGAAATTGAAGACTGGATTATCGATGAGCTCCGCAAAATCGGATTGGATACCGCGAAAAGTGTATTAGCTTTGAGCAAGGAGGAGCTGGTACGCAGAACTGATCTGGAAGAAGCAACCGTCGAGGAAGTACTTGAAATTCTGAGGAGGGAGTTCGAGTAGCCCCGACAAACCCCGGAGAGCACACTCTCCAACTTTTATAATTAATTTACCCCTGAGAGAATGATACAGGGGATAAGACTTTAAATAGTTATATGGCAGAAAATAAAATGATGCGCCTGAGCCAAGTGGCAAAAATCCTGAAAGTAGCTACCACTACAATCGTGGATCATCTTTCTGCCGAAGGCTTTACGGTAGAGTCCAGTCCGAATACCAAAATTGACGGGGAACAGATTCGTGTCCTGGCGGAAGAATTTGATTCGGACGAATTACGTGCCATTTTAAAGCCTGCCGAGGAAAGCATCGAACGGGAAGTTACTCCGCAGCCATCGAAACCTGCTGAAGACGATGTAGTGAGGTACTTCAGGGATGAACCCAAGCCTGCTGAACCACGTACCGAGCCTGAAAAACCAGCAGAAAAGGAAACTCCGATTTCGGAACCCCGTCTGCCCGGTGTAAAGATTGTCGGTAAAGTGGAACTGGACAGCAAAGGGAATGTCATTCGTCCTAAAGTAACCCCACCACCAGCGGAAGTAAAACCAGAACCCGTTGAGGAGAAAAAAGAAGAGGTTGTTACCCCTGAACCGGCACCTGTCGAGGAACCTGTGGCAGAAACCCCGCCAGCAACGGTCGCTCAGGAAGAAAAACCCGAAGAGGTGAAGGCCGAAGCTCCCGTTGTGGAGGAAAAACCGGAACCGGAAGCTGTGGCAAAACCCGAGCCTGAAAAGGTTGAGGAAAAACCCGTGGCTCCGGAACCTGCAAAACCTGTTGTGGAAGATGAGGTTATTGCAGCCCGCAACAAGCCTCTGAAGGGACTCACGGTAGTTGGAAAAATCGAATTGCCGGTCGAAAAGAGCAAGAAAAAGGACGAACCTGCTTCGTCATCTGACGATAACGACCGCAAGCGGAAGCGGAAACGCAAGCGTATTCGCGGCGATATTAAGGTAGAAGGAAAACCTGCTACGGAAACAACAGCTACCCAGCAGAACACCAAAGACTCGGGCAACCGGGCCAATGCTCCTGCGGGAGACGCTAACAAGTTCAGGGGAGGTGCTCCCAATCGCCGGAGAGAAAAGAAAGAAGAAGTTTCGCAGAAGGAGGTTTCTGAAAACATTAAGGCCACTATGGCCCGTATGAGCGGAAACACCGCCCGGAACGCTGCCTCAGCTGCCAAAGCCCGCCGGAAAAAAGAACGCCATGAGGATCATGATGAGATTCTGGACGGAGGTGAAGACAAACTGTTGCGCGTAACCGAGTTTGTCAGTGCCAATGAGCTGGCTTCGCTGATGGATGTTTCCGTACAGGAAGTAATTTCGGTCTGTCTGAGCATGGGTATGTTCGTCTCCATCAACCAGCGGCTCGACGCGGAGGCGATTACCCTCATTACCGATGAATTTGGCTTTGAAGTACAGTTCATTTCTGCCGAAGAAGATATAGAACAAAGTGAAGGTAACCAGGAAGATGATGAGGCCGACCTGATAGAACGGGCTCCGATCGTAACGATCATGGGTCACGTTGACCACGGTAAAACCTCGCTGCTTGATTATATCCGGAAAGCCAATGTGGCGGCTGCCGAAGCCGGAGGTATAACCCAGCACATTGGTGCCTACAGTGTGAAAACACAGAACGGAAAGCAGATCACCTTCCTCGATACACCCGGTCACGAAGCATTTACCGCGATGCGTGCACGGGGTGCCAAGGTTACTGACGTGGTAATCATCGTGATTGCGGCCGACGACAGTGTGATGCCACAGACACGCGAGGCGATCAACCACGCGCAGGTTGCCGGTGTACCGATCGTATTTGCCTTTAGCAAAATCGATAAACCAAACGCCAATCCCGATAAAATCAGGGAAGAGCTGGCTCATATGAACTTCCTTGTGGAAGAATGGGGCGGTCGCTATCAGGCACAGGAAATTTCGTCCAAGTCGGGACTCGGTGTGGAGGAACTGCTAGAAAAGGTTCTCCTGGAAGCTGAGCTCCTGGAACTGAAAGCCAATCCGAAACGCCGTGCTACAGGTACCGTCATCGAAGCCTCGCTCGATAAGGGGCGTGGTTACGTCACTACCCTGCTGGTTGAAAACGGAACCATGCGTGTGGGTGACGTGATCCTGGCAGGTGCGCACTACGGCCGGGTAAAAGCGATGACCGATTACCTCGGAAACAAGCATAAAGTCGCCGGGCCGTCCATGCCGGTTCAGCTTTTGGGTCTGAACGGAGCTCCACAGGCGGGGGACAAGTTCTCCATCATGGAATCAGAACGGGAAGCACGGGAGATTGCTACCAAGCGCGAGCAGATTCTTCGCGAGCAAAGTATCCGTACCCGTAAGCATATTACCCTCGAAGAAATCGGGCGCCGGAAAGCAATCGGAAACTTCAAGCAGCTCAACCTTATTGTCAAAGGGGACGTGGATGGATCGGTGGAAGCACTGTCCGACTCACTCCTGCAGCAATCTACGGAAGAGGTGGAAGTAAACATCATCCACAAAGCGGTGGGTCAGATTTCCGAATCGGACGTCAACCTCGCTATTGCATCCGACGCGATCATCGTTGGCTTCCAGGTACGGCCTTCGCCAAGTGCGAAGCGGCTGGCAGAACAGGAGCAGATCGAAATCCGACTCTACTCTATTATCTACCAGGCCATTGAAGAAATCAAAGACGCGATACAGGGTATGCTTGCTCCGACCGTGGAAGAAGTTATTACCGGTAATATCGAAGTCCGTGAAACCTTCAAAATTAGCCGGATCGGTACCATTGCCGGCTGTTATGTAACTGACGGATATGTAAAACGTAATAACAAGATCAGGGTTATCCGCGCCGGTATCGTAATTCATACCGGAGAAATCGACTCTCTGAAACGCTTCAAGGACGATGTTCAGGAAGTA
>Ga0207868_1001306_pt1 | contig 18395 bp, 17 predicted proteins | sample Passage237B_FD_187370 | JGI IMG/M metagenome (GOLD analysis project Ga0207868, IMG submission 187370) | Cellulose adapted compost microbial communities from Newby Island Compost Facility, Milpitas, CA, USA - Passage2 37B (SPAdes) (version 3) ... | reverse complement strand
GAAAGCACGACGAGCGCGGCGGTGGCGAAGAATTCGGACTGCCAGTTCTGGAAGGATTCGAACCAGAAGGCGGGATCGAGCGCGTAGGCGGCGAAGTCCGGCGGCGGCTGCGCATGCGCGGCGGCGTCCTCGACCGCGTCCCTGTAGCTTCCCCAAAGATGCAGGACGAAGGAGGCGACGAACAGGCCCGCCAGGACGAGGCCGAGCGAATGGGCGTAGAACCAGCTTGCCGGAGCCTTGTCCCGTTCGGCCGGCTCGTCGGGGTCGCGCGACTCGGCGGAGCCCTTCTGGAACAGATAGGCGGTCAGCACGACATAGGCCGCCATCTGCAGGAACTCGCTTTCCCAGTTCTCGAAGAATGCGGACAGGAAACGGCCGCTGAGCGCGAAGCCCAGGAGGGAAAGGGCCGGCCGGCCGTGCGCGGCGGCCTCGTCGTTGAACGCGTGCAGCCCCGAAACCAGCATGCCGCCGGCGCTGCCCAGAAACAGGGCGAGAAGCGCGATGGTGAGACCGTTGTTGCGCAGAAACTTCATGGGCCGGAGGGGCGTCGCATGCTTCCCGTCGAGACGAATTCAATCGTCCGGCCGGGTTTTGGTTCCATCCGGCCGCGACCTGCCCGCACGGCCTGAGGTCAGGGCCCTAGACCAGCCAGAAGCGGATGCCGTAGCCGACCACGGCGACCGTGGCCACGCCGGCCGTCCACAGGCCGACGAACCACAGGAGCCGCTTCCACAGCGGCCCGGGGGATGTCTCGCCGCTCAATGGTAGCCCTCATGGCCGACCTTGCCGCGGAAGATCCAGTACGCATAGCCGGTATAGGCGAGGATGACGGGGATGAGGATGCCGACCCCGACGAGCATGAAGATCAGGCTCGCGTCGGGTGCCGCCGCCTCGTGGATGCTGACCCGGCCCGGCACGACATCGGGAAAGACGCTGACGCCGAGGCCGATCATGCTGAGCGCGAAGAGCGCCAGCGCCAGGAGGAAGGGCAGCCCCTCGCGCCGCTGCCTCAGGCTGAACGCCAGCCCGATGGCGGCGATGGCGACCAGCAGGGGCACCTGCGCGGTGAACAGGACGTGCGGCCAGGCGAACCATCGCTGGTAATAGGCTTCTTCCAGAAACGGCGTCGCGGCGCTCACGAGCACGATGCAGGCGACCGTGCCGACACCGGCGAAGCCGGCGAAGCGGAAGGCGCGGTCCTGCAACCCGCCCTCGGTCTTCATGATCAGCCAGGTCGAGCCGAGCAGCGCATAGCCGATCACGAGGCTCGCGCCCGTCAGCATCGTGAAGGGCGAAAGCCAGTCCCACCAGCCGCCGGCATAGGCGCGGTCCTGGACCGCGATCCCCTGCAGCAGGGCTCCCAGCGCGACGCCCTGTGCGAACGACGCGAGCAGCGAGCCGCCGGCGAAGGCGACGTCCCAGAAGCTCTGGTGGCGGGGATCGCGCCAGCGGAACTCGAAGGCGACGCCACGGAATACGAGCGCCAGCAGCATCGCGATCAGGGGCGCATAAAGAGCCGGCAGCACGATGGCATAGGCGAGGGGGAAGGCGGCGAGCAGGCCGCCGCCGCCCATGACGAGCCAGGTCTCGTTGCCGTCCCAGACGGGCGCCACCGAATTCATCGCCTGGTCGCGGTCGCGGCCCCGCGGCAGCGCCGGAAACAGGATGCCGATGCCGAGGTCGAAGCCGTCGAGGACGACATAGGCGAAGACGGCGAAGGCGAGGATGAACGCCCAGAGCGTCGGCAGATCCATGATCACGGTCCCTCCGTGCGCGCCACGCGATCGGGATCGAGCGCCGGAGCCGGCGTGATGCCCGCCGTCCGGATCGGCGCGGTCCCTGCTTCGAGGCCGGGCTCGGCCGGTTCCGGCGCGTGCCCCATCAGCCTCAGAATGTACCAGCCGCCGACGGAGAACACGGCGAAATAGACGATGACGAAGGCGACCAGCGAGGAGGCCACGGCCGGCGCGTCCAGCGGGGAAACGGAATCGGCGGTCCTGAGCAGGCCGTAGACCGTATAGGGCTGGCGGCCGACCTCGGTCGTGACCCAGCCCGCGATCACCGCCACGAAGCCGGCGGGGCCCATGGCCAGCGCGAAGAGATGCAGCGGCCTCCACTCGTAAAGGCGCCCGCGCAGGCGGGCGACGAGCGCGATGCTGCCCAGCGCGACCATGAGCAGGCCGAGACCGACCATGATGCGGAACGACCAGAAGACGACCGCAACCGGCGGCCATTCGGCGCGCGGCACCGTCTCGAGGCCCTCGACGGGAGCGCTGAGGCTGTGATGGAGGATCAGCGACCCGAGCCTGGGGATGGCGATCGGATAGCGGACGGTGGCGCTGTCCTCGTCGGGCAGGCCGAACAGGTAGAGCGGCGCGCCGTCGGGATGGCTCTCGAAATGCCCCTCCAGCGCGAGGATCTTCGTCGGCTGGTGCTCGAGCGTGTTGAGGCCGTGGAAGTCTCCCACCACGGCCTGGATGGGGGCCGCCACCACGACCATCGCCATCGCCATCGAATACATGACGCGGGCGCCCTCGCTCGGCCGGCGCCGGAGCAGGTGCCAGGCGCCGACCGCGCCGACGACGAGGGCCGTGGTCAGATAGGCGCCCAGCACGGTGTGGACGAGGCGATAGGGAAAGGAGGGATTGAAGACGATCTCCCACCAGTCGACGGGGACGAATTGCCCCGCCTCGTTGAGCGTGTGCCCGGCCGGCGTCTGCATCCATGAATTGGCCGACAGGATCCAGAAGGAGGACAGCAGCGTCCCGACTGCGACCGCCAGCGTCGCGGCGAAGTGCAGGCCCTTGCCGACGCGGGTCATTCCGAACAGCATGATGCCGAGGAAGCCCGCTTCGAGGAAGAAGGCGGTGAGCACCTCATAGGCCATCAGCGGCCCGATGACCGGACCGGCGCGATCGGAGAAGACGGACCAGTTGGTGCCGAACTGGTAGGACAGCACGATGCCCGAGACCACGCCCATGGCGAAGCTGAGGGCGAAGATCTTCACCCAGTATCGGAACAGGTCGAGATAGACGGCGCGGCCCGTCCATAGCCAGAGGCCTTCCAGCACCGCCAGATAGCTCGCCAAGCCAATGGTGAAGGCGGGGAAGATGAAGTGGAAGGAGACGGTGAACGCGAACTGGATACGTGCCAGCAGGAGCGCGTCAAAGGCTTCGAACATCTGCGTCCCACCCCCTTGCTCGCGCCGGCGCGAGGCCGGCCGTCTCGCTCCTGCAGGCGTCGGCGATGAGAGGCCGACCGGCCGGCAGCCGGGTTGCAAGGGCTAAACCTGTCATCGGCCCGGAGGTTCCATGCCAAGCAGCGGGCCGACGCGATTTGCGCCGGCCCTCGCCATTGCCGGTACCGTCCGGGGGCCTCCGGCGCAAGGCTTTCCCGCGCAAACGGCGGCATGTCGTCCGCTCTCGTCTCGTGGCGGGCGCCTTTACCGGAAAGCCGGTGCCCGCGCGGCCGGTTCGTCCTATTCCACGGTGACGGTGATGCACTCCGACAGGGCTTCGCCCTTCACCTTGGGCGACGTGTTGCGGGTGCAGAACGTGTCGCGCCCCGGAAACCGGCGGCGGGCGTGTAGACGAGCCCGCGACTCGTGACGGCGACCTTGCCTGATTTCGGCGCCGTTGCCGCTGCCCCAGCCGCAATATGCCCGTGCGCGCTGGAGATTCAACCTGGGATCGATGCGGCAGCCGCGCACCGGAGGGGAACGGCGCCGCGCACAGCGCGGGCGGCCGGCGCATCCCGGCCCCTGGCCGGCAGCGGCACGAGAGGAGAAAAGGGGGGCTTGCGGCCTGTTTCAGCGGAATCCCAGCGCCGACAGCGTGGCAACCAGGGCTACGGCGAAAATCCCCGCATAGAGCGCGTATTGCATGGCGATCTCCCGGCACATGTTCGCAAGGTTCCGGGAGTGGATAGCCGGGATGGCACGCGCGCTCTTTGCGTTTGCGCAAACAGGCGGAAAGGCGGGACGCGCACACCCGGCCGAAGGCGAGAGGGCTTTGCGGGGCGGCCGGCCCCGCGTCCCGCTCAGCGGATGACGAGCACCGGCCGCGTCGTGCTGGCGACGACCTCCGCGGTCTGGCTGCCGAGCACCAGACGGCGCACGCCGCGCCTGCCGTGCGACGACATGACGATCAGGTCGCAATCGATGCGGTCGGCCAGCCGGACGATCGCTTCGGCCGGATGTTCGTCGATCTCGTGGGTGAGCTCGACGGTGACGCCCTGTGCGGCAGCGCGCTCCCGCAGCGAGGAGAAGCGCTTGGCCATCTCCTCGTCGACCGTCTGGTCGTAACGGCCGACGGGGTCCTCGATGCCGGCGAGGCGGGCCGCGCGCGCCGCACGCTGGTCGATCGGCTCCGTCACCGAAACGATCGTCACCTTCGAGCCCAGCTTCGCCGCGAGCTTGAGGCCATGGTCGACGCCCTTCTTGGCGAGGTCCGAGCCGTCGGTTGCGATCAGGATGTGCTCGTACATTCCACAGTTCCTCTTGTTGGTCGCGAGCGGTTGCCAAGCCGCGGATTCGATCTTTCCACCTTTCACCGCCCGCCTCAAGCCATGTAAAAGGCGTAGAGACGACCGGCCGCGCCGCAGGGGGCCGATGTCGCGCTTCACCAGCGAGGAGGGGGCTGCAATGACCGATTTTTCAGCGACACGACGGCAGTTCCACCTGCCGGAGGGCGTCGTCTATCTCGACGGCAACTCGCTGGGGCCGCTGCCGAAGGCGGCGATGGAGCGGGCCCGCCTCGCGATCGAGGCCGAATGGGGCGAGATGCTCATCCGCGCCTGGAACGAGGCCGGCTGGATGGAGCAGCCGCGCCGCGTCGGCGACCAGATCGCGCGGCTGATCGGCGCGGCCCCCAGCACCGTCGTCATGGGCGACACGCTGTCCATCAAGGTCTACCAGGCGCTTGCCTCGGCGCTGGAGATGCGGCCGGACCGCAAGGTGGTGGTCTCCGACAGCGGCAATTTCCCGACCGACCTCTACATGGCGGACGGCCTGCTGCGCTCGCTCGGGCGCGGCCACGAGCTGAAGGTGGTGGCGCCCGAAGCGGTGGCCGACGCCATCGACGACCGCGTCGCCGCGATCATGCTGACGCAGGTCGACTACCGCAGCGGCCGCCTGCACGACATGGCGGCGCTGACCCGGCTCGCCCATTCGGCCGGCGCGCTGGCGATCTGGGACCTTGCCCATTCGGCCGGCGCCCTGCCGGTCGATCTCGCGGGCTGCGGCGTCGATTTCGCGGTCGGCTGCACCTACAAATATCTGAACGGCGGGCCGGGCGCGCCGGCCTTCATCTATGTGCGGCCGGACCTGGTCGATCAGGCGCGGCCGGCGCTTTCCGGCTGGCTCGGGCACGATGCGCCGTTCGCCTTCGATCTTGCCTACCGGCCGGCGGCCGACATCTCGCGCATGCGGGTGGGGACACCGCCGGTGGTGCAGATGAGCATCCTCGAAGCCGCGCTCGACGTGTGGGACGGTGTCGACATGGGCGATCTGCGCCGCCGCTCGATCGAGCTGAGCGAGTTGTTCATCCGCGAGGTCGAGGCACGCTGCCCGCAGCTCGTGCTGGGCAGCCCGCGCGCCGCGGCCGAACGCGGCTCGCAGGTCTCGTTCCGCTTCGAGCACGGCTATGCGGCGATGCAGGCGCTGATCGCGCGCGGCGTGGTCGGCGATTTCAGGGCGCCCGACACGATGCGCTTCGGCTTCACCCCGCTCTATCTCGGCGAGGCCGAGGTGCTGAAGGCGGTCGACATCCTGGCGGAGGTGATCGGCGCGCGGCTGTGGGACCGGCCCGACTATCATCGCAGGGCGGCCGTGACCTGAGCGGCCGGCACAGGCCGGCGGTCAGCCGCGATTGCCGCGATCCTGACGGCCGACGGTCGACGGCTCGGCCTCGCGGCCGGGCCGGCCCTTGCCGAACGTGTAGCCGGTCTCGATTGCGCCGCCGCCGAACTTGTCCCGCAACGCGTCCATCGCGCCCTCGGCGAGCGCGCGCTTGCGGGCGTTGACGTCGACCAGATCCGGCGGGTCGGCCCGTGCAGGGTCCGACAGATCGGTGACGCCGATGCCGATCAGACGGTAGCGCGTGCCGTCGGCCTCCTTGCGCAGCAGCTCCAGCCCGGTCTGGAAGATGCGGTCGGCCAGGCGCGTCGGATCGGAAAGCCGCCGGTTGCGGGTGCGGATCCGGAAGTCGGCGCTCTTCAGCTTGAGCACGACGGTGCGCCCGGCAAGGCCGGCCTTCTTCAGCCGCGCCGAGACGCGCTCCGACAGACGGCGCAGGACGGGGACGAGATCGGCGAGCGTCGCGAGATCGGTCTCGAACGTCGTTTCCGCCGATACGCTCTTGGCGTCGTGCCCGGGATCGACCTTGCGCTCGTCGATGCCGCGGGCCAGCCGCCACAGCCGGTCGCCGGTGGTTCCGTAGCGGCGCATCAGGTCGGTCCGCTCCATCTTCTGAAGTTGGCCGATCGTCTTCAGCCCGTCGCGCTCCAGCGTGGCGGCGAACGCCTTGCCGACGCCCCAGATGGTGGTGACCGGCCGTGCGGCGAGGAAGGAGAGGGCCTCGCTGCGGCCGATCACGGCGAAGCCGCGCGGCTTGTCGAGATCGGAGGCGATCTTGGCGAGGAACTTGCAATAGGACAGGCCGATCGACACGCTGATGCCGAGATCGCGCTCGACGCGCGCGGCAAAGCGGCCGAGCGCGATGGCGGCCGGCTCGCCGTGCAACCGCTCGGTCCCCGACAGGTCGAGGAAAGCCTCGTCGATCGACATCGGCTCCACCAGCGGGGTCAGCGCCTGCATCAGCTCGCGGATCTGGCGGCCGACGCGGACGTATTTTTCCATGTCGGGCCTGATCACCACCGCATCGGGGCAGGCTTCGAGCGCCTTGAACATCGGCATGGCCGAGCGCACGCCGCGAATGCGGGCGATGTAGCAGGCGGTGGAGACGACGCCGCGCTTGCCGCCGCCGACGATCACCGGCCTGTCGCGCAGCTCTGGGCGGTCGCGCTTTTCGACAGCGGCGTAGAACGCGTCGCAGTCGACATGCGCGATGGCAAGGCCGTAGAGCTCGCAATGGCGCAGCAGCCGCGGGCTGCCACAGGCCTGGCAGCGGCCGGCCAATCCGCGCTGGGCCGAAAGGCAATCGCGGCAGAAGCCCAGATCCGGGTCGTAGACAACCATGCCGAGCGAACCAGGCCACGAGGAGGGATCGCCAACCGTAGCGGCCGCCCGGACGGCGGGCAAGGGCGATTGCGCGGTCGCTGCCGAAGCGATTCCGCTTCTTTCCGCAAATATTTGAATGGAAAGCTAAATCCCGAGCGCTCGGGCGATCAGCGGGCGTGCCTCGCGCCAGTCGTCAACGACCGTCACGTTCTGTCCCGCCGGCGGCAGCAGCGCCCGCAGGGACGCCTCGGCCATCAGGTGGAAGAGATGTGCGTCGGGCACGTATTCGTGCGCGGAGACGAGATTGTGCGGCATGTCGTCGACGAAGGCGACGGGCCGCGCCGCGCTGCCGCGTAGCCGGGCGATCGCGGGGCCCTTGGCCATTTCCGTGGTGAGCAGGGGATAGGCGAGCCCGAGCGCATCGAGATGCGCGCGCCGGAGGGCGCGGTGGCGATGCGGCATGGCCGTCAGCATGACGATCTCGGCGCGCGGCGCGAGATCCGCCAGCGTTTCGGCGGCGCCATCGGTCAGCGTCTGCCAGTCCGCCTGGACGTCGAAGAAGGAGCCGACGAGAGCGGCCACTTCGCTGCGCTCCAGCACGCGTCCGGTACCGATCTCCGAGATATTGCCGTCGAGACGGAAGCTTTCCAGTCGCAGCTCGTAGCCGGCGGCGCGCAGGAAGCGCGGAAACGGACGGACGAAGTGCAGCAGCACGTCGTCGACGTCGAGCACCAGCAGTGGACGCGGATCGTGCGACAGCTCCTCGATCTGGCGCAGCGTCTCGGGGTCGATGTGCGTCCGGTTCATGTCGAACGGTCGAACCTGTCGTCGCCGAAGGGCAGCGCCTTGAGCGCGCGGGTCACCGCGGCGGGGTCGTTGCCGGTTTCGCCGGCGAAGCGCAGCAATGTGGGCTCGTGGGCGGCGATGAACTGCAGCACGCCGGCGAGGAAGCCGCGGCTTTTGGCCGCGCGGCGGATATCGTGCGCCTCGATGCCGGTCAGGGCGAGAAAACGCGGCAGCAGCTCGGGATCGGCCGCGACGAAGGCGAGCGCGGAAATGGCCAGTGTTTCCGCCGCCTGCCGTTCCGCTTCCTTCCGGTTCGCTTCCATCTGCCAGTCCTCCAGCCTGCGGCCGCCTTGCGATACAGGCCGCAGCGTGCGCGGGCAAGGCGCCGCTACGGCGGCGCCTCCCCGGGCGCGGACAATTCGCGGGTGCGGGTTTGCCTTTCGTCAATCAAATGCGGCTATAGGTTGAAACGGGACTTCCGATGCTGCGGCCGGCCGCGTGGCCGCTGCCGGCAGGCACCGGGAAGGAATGGGGTGAGCATGCCCAAGAAGGTCATGATCGTCGAGGACAACGAGCTCAACATGAAGCTCTTCCGCGACCTCATCGAGGCGAGCGGCTACGAGACCGTGCGGACCCGCAACGGGCTGGAAGCGCTCGATCTGGCCCGGGCGCACCGGCCCGACCTGATCCTGATGGACATCCAACTGCCCGAGGTGTCGGGGCTGGAGGTGACCAAATGGCTGAAGGAGGACGAGGAGCTGCACACCATCCCGGTGATCGCGGTGACCGCCTTCGCCATGAAGGGCGACGAGGAGCGCATCCGCCAGGGCGGCTGCGAAGCCTATATCTCCAAGCCGATTTCGGTTCCGCGCTTCATCGAAACCATCAAATCCTATCTGGGTGACGCATGACCGGACGTATTCTCGTCGTCGACGATATTCCGGCGAACGTGAAGCTGCTGCAGGCGCGCCTCGCCGCCGAGTATTTCGACGTGCTGACCGCTTCGTCGGGCCCCGAGGCGCTGGAGGCGTGCGAGAACGGCCGCGTCGACGTCGTGCTGCTCGACGTGATGATGCCGGAGATGGACGGGTTCGAGGTCTGCCGCCGCCTGAAGGGCGACCCCGCGACCTCGCACATCCCGGTCGTCATGGTGACGGCGCTGGACCAGGTGTCGGACCGCATCCGCGGGCTGGAGGCGGGCGCCGACGACTTCCTCACCAAGCCGGTCAACGACCTGCAGCTGATCACCCGCGTCAAGAGCCTGGTGCGGCTGAAGATGCTGACCGACGAGCTCAGGCTGCGCGCCGCCACGACGCGCAATATCGGCATCGAGGAGATGCTGGCCCGCGGCGCCGGCGCGCATGAGGAGCGGGCGCGGGTGCTGGTGGTCGAGGAGCGCGCGGCGGCGGCGCGCCGGCTCGCGCAGCAGCTCGCGCCGTTCGCCAGCGTCGATATCGAGGCCGATCCGCACATGGCCCTGTTCGAGGCGGCGGAGAAGCCCTACGAATGCGTGGTGATCTCGACCGGATTTGCCGATTACGATCCGCTGCGGCTGTGCTCGCAACTGCGCTCGATCGATCGCACGCGCTTCCTGCCGATCATGCTGATCGCAGGGGCCGAGGAGGAGGCGCTGATCGTGCGCGGCCTCGATCTCGGCGTCAACGACTACGTCACCCGGCCGGTCGATGCGCAGGAACTGGGCGCGCGCCTGCGCACGCAGGTCAAGCGCAAGCGCTACAACGACCATTTGCGGGACAGCGTGACGCAGACCATCGAGATGGCGGTGATCGACGGGCTGACCGGCCTGCACAACCGGCGCTATCTCGACAGCCACCTGCAGACCCTGTTCGACCGCGCACTGGCACGCCGCCGGCCGCTGTCGCTGATGATCACCGACATCGACCGCTTCAAGACGATCAACGACACCTATGGCCACGACGGCGGCGACGAGGTGCTGCGGGAGTTCGCCGCGCGGCTGCGGCGCAATGTGCGCGGCATCGACCTTGCATGCCGGTTCGGCGGCGAGGAGTTCGTCGTGGTGATGCCCGACACGCCCGGCGACATCGCCGAACGGGTTGCCGAGCGCATCCGCGCGGAGATCGCCGGCCGGCCGTTTCCGGTCGGGCGCGAGGGCAAGTCGATCGAGGTGACGGTCAGCGTCGGCGTGGCGGCGATGCTTCCCGCGCATGACAGCGTGGCGGACATGATCAAGCGCGCAGACACGGCGCTTTATGAAGCCAAGACCGGTGGCCGCAACCGGGTGGTCGCACGCGCCGCCTGACGGGCCGCTCATTTCCTGAAATGCGAGGTAGACTGCGGCGGGCGGCGCATTGCCTCACGGATATTTACCTTATTCCCATGATTCGCGCGGCCTGGTTAAGAAATTGTTGATTTTCAAGCTGCTCTGCGCGAGTGTCGCAGCATGAGAGAAGACGGCACGGGGTGAGGAAAATCACCATCGCCGTCTGACAGATACCCCATGATGCTCAGGTCCGCCGCATCTCCTGGGTCCGTGGGGTCGGCCGGCCGGCGCTGGCGCTAAGTGGCCTCCTCGTACCGCTACCAGTTGCCGGCCGGCCCCCATTTTCTCCGCGCTTTCGCAAGCATGCCCGATCGCCTGCCGGCGGCGGCATAAGCGCCGGGGGCTACGCCCCGCCGGGCAGGGTGGTCCGCCAATGAAAACGCCGCCCGAAGGCGGCGCATTCCGATCCGGTCCGGGCCGGGCAAGCCTACTTGATCTTGGCTTCCTTGAACTCGACGTGCTTGCGCGCGACCGGGTCGTATTTGCGCATGGTCAGCTTGTCGGTCATCGTGCGGCTGTTCTTCTTTGCGGTGTAGAAATAGCCGGTGTCGGCCGTCGACAGCAGCTTGATCTTGATGGTCGTAGCCTTGGCCATGGGGAAGGTCCCGTCGTCTTCTGGAGTGGATGCCGCTTCGACGGGGGTAGGCCCGGTCGCGGAAAACTGGCGCGACACATAAAGATCGGCCGGCGAAAGTCAAGCCCGTGCCGGGGGAGGCCATCGCAGATACCCCGCCCCTGTCCTCCCCCACAAGGGGAGGGAGACCTCGATCCTGCGCGGCGGCAACCGGCTCCCGCACCGCGGCTGATCCTCGGGACAGGTTCCTGTTTTGACCGAGACCAACAAAGGGGACGAAGCGGCGGCTGGGCGGGCGGCGCCCTGTGCGAGATCGGGGAAGGAGGAGAAAAAAACCCGTCGGAGCTTCCCTTGCGAACTCAGAAATAGTCGAACAGGAAGCGGTTGTGGCGCATGCGGTAGAAGCCGACGGGTCCGCCCGGGTCGAGATGCGGGTCGTCGGCGAGCCGCTTCTCCAGCGTGGCGAGGATCGATTTGGTGATGGTCGGGATGTCGGCCTGCTTGGCCTCGGCGACCGGCAGCCATATCAGCTCCTCGAGCTCCTGCGTCGGGCCGCCTTCGGGCAGCGTCACGGCGACGTCGTCGCGCCAGGCGGCGAGGAAGCGCGTGTCGAAGCGGCGGATGCGTCCGGGCGGGGTTATGGCGCGGGCGATGTAGCGCAGCGGCGCCAGCGAGGGGCACACGCCGTTCGCGGCAAAGCCGTCCCAGCCGGGCTTTTCCGAGGCGAATGCGCCCCTGCGGCCGATCAGCAGGCCGGCCTCCTCATAGGTTTCGCGCAGCGCCGACAGCGCGATGGCGCGGGCGCGCGCGGACGAGGCGCGGGAGCCGTCTCCGGTCAGCTTGGCCTCTTCCTTCGGGTGCAATCCCGCGGCAACCGGCACGCGGCTGTCGGCCGGGTCGGTGCGGCCGCCGGGGAAGACGAACTTGCCGGGCATGAAGGCGTGGCCGCGATGGCGGCGGCCGATCAGGACGCGGGTCGCGCCGCCCGTGCGGTCGAGCAGGATGAGGGTAGCCGCGTCGCGGGGCCGCTTGGGGCCCGTGCCGATGGCGAAATCCTTGCTCTCGATCCTGTCGACTTCGGCGCGGGTCATGCCCGCCATGGTTTCGGGGGTGTCGTTCAATTCCCAGGACTCGGAGGGTTGCTACATTTCGGGATGAGTCTCGATGAAATCATCGTTGCCGCCGAAGCCGTGCATGTAAAGCGCCCATTGCAGGCCCACGACCGCGCCCTTCACCGGCTGCAGGAGGCCAAGCGACATGGCCAGCGTGATCGGGACCCAGATCGCCAGGTGCTGCCAGGTGCTGAGCGCGAACATCATCTCGGCGCCCATGAAGGCGGCGACGACGATGTGGCCGACGATCATCACCACCAGATAGGCGGGCAGGTCGTCGGCACGATGGTGCTTCATCTCCTCGCCGCAGACCTCGCAAGCGTCGACCGTCTTGAGGAAGGTGCGGAACAGCTTGCCCTTGCCGCAATGGGGGCAGCGCCCGAGAAAGCCGCGCAGCATGGCCGGCATCACCGGGCGCTCGGCCCTGGGCGGGCCGCCGAAAACCTGTTCCGTCATCGTCACCGTCTCCTGCCGCGCGCAGCCGCGCGGCCCTTGCGCGCGCCTTCGCGCGCCGATTTGCGCCGGGCCTTGTGGAATGAGCGGATTGCCGTCGGCATCGGCCGCGGCTCCGAGAGCATCTCGAAGCGCATCGCGCCCGCCATCGGAGCGATCTCCGCAAGGCTCACTTCGACGCGATCCGCGAGACGGAAGCCCTTTCCGGTTCTCTCGCCAATGAGGGCGCGCGCCGTTTCGTCATATATATAGTAGTCGTCGCCGAGCGATGACACGGGCACAAAGCCATCCGTGCCATATTGCGGCAATTGGACAAAAAGTCCCGATCTGGCGACGCCCGACACGCGCGCCGCGAAGGTCTGGCCGACCCGGCCCGCCAGATGCTGCGCAACGAGCCGGTCGATGGTGTCGCGCTCGGCTGCCATTGCGCGGCGCTCGGTCCCGGAAATCAGGGCCGCCGTCTCTTCCAGGCGCGCTTCCTCCTCGCGCGTCAGCCCTCCGGAACCGAGGCCCAGGGCACCGATCAATGCGCGGTGAACGGTCAGGTCCGCATAGCGGCGGATCGGCGAGGTGAAATGGGCGTAGCGCCTCAGGTTGAGCCCGAAATGGCCGAGGTTTTCGGGCGAATAGACGGCCTGGCTCTGCGAGCGCAGCACCACTTCATTGACCAGTTCCTGCTCGTCGGTGCCTTCCACGCGCGTCAAGATGGCGTTGAACTGGTGCGGCTTGAGGCTGGCGCCGTGGGCGAGCGAAAGGCCGATGCTGGCGAGGAACTCGCGCAGCGATTCCTGCTTGGCGAGCGACGGCGCGTCGTGGATGCGGTAGATCAGCGGCTGGCGCCGGGCCTCCAGCGTTTCGGCCGCGCAGACATTGGCCTGGATCATGAATTCCTCGATCAGCCTGTGGGCGTCGAGGCGTTCGGGCACGACGACGCGGTCGACCGTGCCGTCGGGCTTGAGCAGGATCTTGCGCTCCGGCAGGTCGAGTTCCAGCGGCTCGCGCGCCTGCCTGCCGCGCTTCAGCACCGCATAGCCCTCCCACAGCGGCTTGAGCACGGTGTCGAGGATCGGGGCGGTCCTGTCGTCGGGGGCGCCGTCGATCGCCGCCTGCGCCTGGGGGTAGGCGAGCCTGGCGTGACTCTTCATCATCACGCGGTGGAAGGAATGGCGCAGCTTGCGGCCGTCGCGGGCAAACACCATGCGCACGGCCAGCGCCGGCCGGGCCTCGTTCTCGCGCAGCGAGCAGAGATCGTTTGAAATCCGCTCCGGCAGCATCGGCACGACGCGGCCGGGGAAATAGACCGAATTGCCGCGCTTCAGCGCCTCGCGGTCCATCGCGGAGCCGGAGCGGACATAGGCGGCGACGTCGGCAATGGCGACATAGGCGACGATGCCGCCGGGATTCGCCTCGTCGGGGTCGGGCTGCGCGAAGACGGCGTCGTCGTGGTCCTTGGCGTCGGCGGGGTCGATGGTGAGGAGCGGCAGGGCACGCCAGTCCTCGCGCATCAAGGGCGGTGTGGCGCTCTTGCGCGGACCCCCACCCCTCACCCCTTCCTCCCCCTTGTCGGGAGAGGGCGGGGGCGGGGGTGCCTCAGCGCCCATCGCCAGCGGCTTCATCGCCTCTGCCTCGTCCAGCACCTGCTGCGGGAAGACGTAGGGAATCTCGTGGGCGTGGATGGCGATCAGGGAGACCGCCTTCTCGCTGTCGAGGGAGCCGACGACATTCGTCACCTTGGCGCGCGGCAGGCCGTAGCGGCCGACGCGAACGGGCTCGACCTCGACGAGGTCGCCGGGCTCGGCGCCGCCGGCAAAGCCGGCGTCGACGATCAGCTCGGGCTGGGTCCGCTCGACCGGCTCGATGCGGAAGCTGCCGTCCTGGAGCCTGCGGAAGACGCCGAGCACGGTCTGGCGCTTCTTCTCCAGAAGCTTCATCACCCGCGCCGTGTAGGCGGGGCCGGTGTCCTCCCGATTGGCGAAGATGCGCGCCAGCACCCGGTCGCCGATGCCGGGAGCGGGGCCGCCGCGGCTCGGCCGGATGAGGACGAGCGGCCCGTCACCCTCATCGTCGCCGCGTTCGCCGGGGCGGGCGAGCAGCATGCCCTCGGCGTCGCGCGAAAAGATGTCCAGCACGGCCACGGGCGGAAGCTGGCCGGCCCGCGCGATCCGCCTGCCGCGCTTCTCGATCACGCCTTCCTCGGTCAGCTCGGCAAGCAGGTCCTTCAGCCAGAGGCGATCGGGCCCCTTGAGATTGAAGGCGCGGGCCAGCTCGCGCCTGCCTGCCGCGTCCGGGTTCTCGGAGATGTAGCGGACGATCTCCTCGCGCGAGGGCCGGAAGCCGGTGTTTGCGCCGGCTGGCGCGCCCGTCGGGCCGCGCTTGTTGCCCGCGGCCGGTCGTCCAGCGGAGATGCGCCGGGCCAAACGCCTAGCCCTTGCTCTTGGAGCTGGCGGCAGGCTTTCGCGCCGCCGCCTTCTTCGGCGCGGTCTTCTTCGCGCCGCCGCGGGCGGGAGCCTTACGCGCGGCCGGCCTGGCACTGCCGGCCTTGGCCGCTATCCATTCCAGAGCCTGCTCCATCGTCACCGATTGCGGATCGGTGCCCTTGGGCAATGTGGCGTTGACCTTGCCCCAGTTGACGTAAGGTCCGTAGCGGCCGTCGCGTACGGTGATCCTGCCGCCGTCGGGATGGTCGCCGAGCTCCTTCAGTGCCGCCGGCGTGCCGCGCCCGGCGCCGCCCTTGGCGAAGCGGTTCTTCTTTTCGGCGATGACGGTGACGGCCCGGTTGAGGCCGATCGAGAACACGTCCTCGACCGAATCGAGATTGGCGTAGGTTCCGTCATGCAGAACGAAGGGGCCGTAGCGGCCGATGCCGGCCGAGATCATCCTGCCGGTCTCGGGGTGCTTTCCCACGTCGCGCGGCAGCGAGAGCAGGGCGAGCGCCTTCTCGTGGTCCATGTCTTCGGGCTTCCAGCTCTTGGGCAGGCCGGCGCGCTTGGCCTCCTTGCCGTCGCCGCGCTGGACATAGGGGCCGAAGCGGCCGCTCTTGAGCACGATCTCTTCGCCGGTATAGGGATCCTTGCCGAGCGGGCGGTCGGCATTGTCACCATTGGCGGCTTCTCCCGCCTCGGCTCCGAACTGGCGCGTGTAGCCGCATTCGGGATAGTTCGAGCAGCCGACGAAGGCGCCGTTGCGGCCGAGCTTCAGCGACAGGCGGCCGGTGCCGCAGCGCGGGCATATGCGCGGATCGGCACCGTCCTCGCGGGCGGGGAAGACCAGCGGGGCCAGTTCCTCGTTGAGCGCGTCGAGCACGTCGGAGACGCGCAGCTCGCGGGTCTGGTCGACATGGGCGGAGAAATCGCGCCAGAAGTCACGCAGCACCTCTTTCCATGCAAGCTTGCCGTCGGAAATCTCGTCCAGCTTCTCCTCGAGGTCGGCGGTGAAATCGTATTCGACATATTTGTCGAAGAAGCTCTCCAGGAAGGCCGTGACGAGGCGACCGCGCGAATGCGGGATCAGCCGGCGCTTGTCGATGACCACATATTCGCGGTCCTCCAGCGTCTTCAGCGTGGCGGCATAGGTCGAGGGCCGGCCGATGCCGAGCTCCTCCATCTTCTTGATGAGGGTGGCCTCGGTGTAGCGGGGCGGCGGCTCGGTCGAGTGCTGCGTCGCCACGACCGCCTCGCGCGCGAGGCTCTCGCCTTCGCGGATTTCGGGCAGCCGCTTGCCGTCCTCGTCCTCGGCGTCGTCCTCCTTCTGGTCGGTATAGGCGGCGATGAAGCCGTCGAAGCGGACGACGGAGCCGACCGCGCGCAATTCGGCGCGGCGGGCGCCGTTGACGGCGTCGATCTCGACCGTGGTGCGCTCGATCTCAGCCGGGTTCATTTGGCTGGCGACCGCGCGCTTCCACACCATCTCGTAAAGGCGGAACTGGTCCGCATCGAGATGGGCGCGCACCGAGGCCGGGGTGCGGGAGAAATCGGTCGGGCGGATCGCCTCGTGGGCCTCCTGGGCATTCTTGGCCCTGGTGGAATAATAGCGCGGCTTTTCCGGCAGATAGCGCGGGCCGAACTCCTTGCCGATGACGTCACGCGCCGAGGCGACGGCCTCGGGGGCGATCTGCACGCCATCGGTTCGCATGTAAGTGATGAGGCCCACCGTCTCGCCGCCGACATCGACGCCTTCATAGAGGCGCTGGGCGACCTGCATGGTGCGGCTTGCGGAAAAGCCGAGCCGGGAGGAGGCGGCCTGCTGGAGCGTCGAGGTGGTGAAGGGCGGGCCGGGGTTGCGCTTCGTCGGCTTGGCCTCGACGGAGCGGGCGCGGAAGGTGGCGCCTTCCAGCATGGCCTTGATGTCGGACGCCTGCGCCTCGTTCCTGATGTCGAGCTTCTGCAGCCGCTTGCCCTCGAAGCCGGTCAGCCGCGCCTCGAAGCTTTCGGTGCGCGGCGTCAGCAGCGTGGCGGCAACCTGCCAGTATTCCTGGCGCACGAAGCGCTCGATCTCGGCCTCGCGGTCGCAGACGAGCCGTAGCGCGACCGATTGCACCCGGCCGGCCGAGCGGGAGCCGGGCAGCTTGCGCCACAGCACCGGGGAAAGGGTGAAGCCGACCAGATAGTCGAGCGCGCGGCGGGCGAGATAGGCGTCGACCAGATCCGCATCGATCTCGCGCGGGTTGGCCATCGCGTCGAGAACGGCCTGGCGGGTGATGGCGTTGAAGACGACGCGTCGGACCGGCTGGCCCTTGACGGCCTTCTTCTGGCGCAGGATCTCCAGCACATGCCAGGAGATCGCCTCGCCCTCGCGGTCCGGGTCGGTCGCGAGAATCAGGCCGTCGGCCTCCTTCATCGCCTTGGCGATATCGGCAAGCCGCTTCGCGGAGGCCGAATCGACCGCCCACGACATGGCGAAATCCTCGTCGGGGCGGACCGAGCCGTCCTTGGCCGGCAGGTCGCGGACATGGCCGAACGAGGCGAGGACCTTGTAGTCCCGCCCCAGATACTTGTTGATTGTCTTGGCCTTGGCCGGTGACTCGACGATGACGACGTCCATGTCGGACGATACCCCTCGTGGCGCCTTTCATGCGGCTGGCGCCTTTTCCTGCGTTCGGATCGAGCCCGTCACATGGCGGCGGTTTGCCGGCCGGTCAAGGGCGGTGTGGTAAGCCAGCCCCTCATATGCAACTTAAGGTTGCTTGAATAAGGATATACACAATTTAGAATAGATATTAGAGGAAACTCATCCGTGTAGATACAACTATCACGTGCATGAGGGAAGCGGGAGAAACCGGACGCCAGCCAGATGAACCACGTCGTGCAATCATTCCATGTCAGCCGCAGGCGGGCCGAAAGCCTCGACTATCTGCGTTCCATGCTCGGCCAGCTCAGGGATATCGCGCAAGGCGAGCGGGCCGACATGCTCGCCTACCTCATCGAGATGGCTTATGTCGAGGCCAGCGACATCCTGCGCGGCGAGCGGCCGGTGCGGACGGGCGAGCGCTCAAATCTGGCCAACCGGAAGCGAGACGGCGCCGTCTGAGTGACGCTCCAGCCGGCCGGCGAGGTCGAGTTCCAGCAGAACCATGAAGACCTGCGCGGGATGCAGGCCGGTATGGCGGATGATGCCGTCGACGTCGACCGGCGTCGGGCCCAGACATTCGACGATGCGGGCACGGTCGTCGTCGGCCGGCGGCGGTGCGGCGGAAAAGTCGGGCGGCTCGTCGAAGGCGTCGCGGCCGGCTTCGGGGGCGCCTGTCGGCGGCTGCCCGGAAAGCGGCGCCAGCGCGTCGAGCACGTCGCGCGCGCCGGTGACCAGGGTTGCCCCCTGCTTGATGAGGCCGTTGGTTCCCGCCGCGCGCGGATCGAGCGGAGAGCCGGGGACGGCGAAGACCAGACGACCCGCCTCGTTGGCCAGCCGGGCGCTGATCAGCGAGCCGGAGCGGGTCGCCGCCTCGACGACGATCAGCCCGAGCGCGAGGCCGGCGATGAGCCGGTTGCGGCGGGG
>Ga0207868_1001305_pt1 | contig 18403 bp, 16 predicted proteins | sample Passage237B_FD_187370 | JGI IMG/M metagenome (GOLD analysis project Ga0207868, IMG submission 187370) | Cellulose adapted compost microbial communities from Newby Island Compost Facility, Milpitas, CA, USA - Passage2 37B (SPAdes) (version 3) ... | reverse complement strand
GGCTTGGCGGCAGATTTTCACCCCTTTGATACGGTCTACCTTAGGGAAATTCACATTAAGCAGTGTCCCTTTCATCAGCCCATTTGCCAATACCTGTTTGGCGATGCTCCTTACGTACGGACGACAATTGGTGAAGTCCGCATCATACTCCAGATCATCATAGGAAAAGCCGATAGAAGGAATGTCCTCGATCGCCCCTTCCACTGCGGCTGACATCGTACCGGAGTAAAGCACATTGATGGAATTATTGAGGCCATGATTGACACCCGATACGCAGATATCGGGTTTCCTTCCTTTGAAGACCTTGTTGACGGCTAGCTTGACGCAATCAACCGGCGTCCCCGAACACTTGTACATTTCCACATCCGGATAGATATAAATCCGGTCGAAACGGAGCGGTTTACCGATGGTAATCGCATGCCCTGTGCCGGATTGGGGGCCTTCGGGTGCCACTACGGTCACATCGCCAAGTTCTTGCATTTCTTCGATCAGCACCTTGATACCAGGTGCCGTGATGCCGTCGTCATTGACGACGAGTATAGCCGGTCTTTTTTTTGCCATGGGGCTAAGTTAAAAAGAAAAGCGTTACGGGCAATCGCCCGCAACGCTTCTTTCAACGTTAACCTGCTAACTACAACTTATTGAGCCAATCGACCACTTCATCCCTCGCTTTACCGGTTTTCTTCTGGATACGGCCGACCAATTCATCTTCCTTGCCTTCCTCATACAACAAATCGTCATCGGTCAGCTCCGCATACCGCTGTTTAACTTTCCCTTTCAACTCGTTCCAGTTTCCTTTTAACTTCAAATTACTCATAACGTAACCCTCTTTTATTTAGTCCTTGAAGGATAAACAACAGGTAGCGCTAAAAGTTTGGATATCCGTGGCATTAAACCAGCTAAAAAAGCAAAACGGCCACCCGATTGGGGGTGGCCGTCTTATTATCAGCAATCCTTTACGGATTTACTTATCTTTTGATTTCAACACGACGGTTGATGATACGTCCTTCTTCGGTTGCGTTGGAAGCAATCGGAGCAGACTCACCGAACGCCTGAATGTTGACTTTGGATGCGTCAACACCGGAGTTAACCAAGTATTGTTTTACAGAGTTAGCCCGATCCCGTGACAAGTTCAAGTTGTAGGCTTCAGAACCTTCAGCAGAAGCGTGACCGTCCAACGTAACGGTAGCACCGCTTTCACGAAGATCTGAAGACAACCGGTCAAGGATAGAGTAAGACTCGGTCTTCAATACAGAGCTATCGAATTCGAACTGGATGTTCGGATAAGTAGCCGTTGACTCTTTTACTTCAGGCTCGGGGAATTTAATCGGGCAACCAGCACCGTCAACTTGAGTACCTGCAGGAGTGCCAGGGCACTTGTCGAATTTATCAGATACGCCATCACCGTCTTCGTCGCGGCTCAACTCATCAACCAAGCCTTCCAATGTAGATACGCGTTGTTTCAATGCTTCAAGCTCGTTGCGCAGTGAAGGATCTTTCAACTCGTCATACAAGGTAGACACGGGGTTGTGCCAAGTCAAATCCGGTTTCGAAGAAGAACCCAAAGAGAATTCCAAACCACCATAGGTGTAAGAGAATTTATCATTGGCAGCACGGTTAGCAACCGGACCGAACAATGCTTTGTCATCCACGAAGTTCATGGTGTAACCCAAGTTCAGGGCAACACGGTCAGACAGCTTGAATTTCACGCCAACACCTACAGGGATATAGGTTTCGCGTTTGAAATCACGGTCACCAGTCAAATTACGCTCACCAGGGTATTCTTCACCCCAACCGCCTTTGTTGTCCCATGCACCGGCAGAACCGTCAGCATCGGTATACGCAACGGGGTTGAAGGCGATCAAACCATAACCTACGCTTGCATAGAAATTAACAGCATTCTCGCGGCGCAGGAAATCGATGGTAGCCAACTGGAACACACCGTTCAAGCTCGCTGCATACTGAACAGAAGTTTCTGCAGATTGATAAGAGGCAGCACCCGAAGCGCCATTCTCGGCATTAAACAACATATTGTGTCCTACACCATTGTTGTTATACGTGAAAATTCTACCGCGGTTACCGGCAGCTTCCAAACCAAACCAGCTAGACAGTTGTTTGCGGATGGTGATACCATAGTATTCGCGCAACTTATACTCGCCAAAACCTACTTTTTGATTAAACGCATTCGATCCACCGATGATTACAGACGGGGTAGTGAAACCGCCATTGACACCGATAGACCATGTCCTGTATTGGGATCTTCCTCCAAATACAGTCGGCTCCTGTGCCTGCGCTGTTTCAGCCAATCCTAAGGCTGCCACAAGCGAGCAAGCAACTGCCGTTTTGATTGTAGAATAATTCATACTCTTGTTTTTTTTAAGGTTAAAAATTTTTAATTGTCTAATTTTTTGCAAAAATAACCAATAGTTTGATTCACGCAATATTTGCAAATACTATTCCAGTTTTTTCCTTTTTCCCGATTTTTGAAAAAAAATAGCACAAGAATCAGGTGCCGAATCCACTAAAAAAGAACTTATCTGTTTGCCGTACAGCCACTTATACCGACCCTTGAAGTTTCCTAGGAAACGGCCTCCCTCACCACATTTACGTTATCCTCCGCTTGAAAAGCTTCTCTGATATCCTGAAACCATTTTCGCAATCCGCTTTTCCGCATGTCCATTTTATTGGTCACTTCAACGAAAAACGGTGTAAATCTACGGATTAGTCGTATGGTTTCCTAAAAAAAGAAAAGATTTTATTTAGGCGACGGTATTTAGAAGGCATAATGGATAATCGTATACGCAATCCCGGCCAATATGGCTGACACGGGGATGGTAAGTACCCAAGCCCATAACAAGCTGATGGTAACCCCCCACCGCACCGCAGAGACTCTTTTGACCACGCCTACCCCGATAATGGAACCGGTGATGGTATGGGTTGTCGACACCGGAATCCCAAAATGCTCGGTGATACCCAACGTAATGGCCCCTGCCGTTTCCGCACCCACGCCCTCCAAGGCGTTCACTTTGGTAATCTTCGTACCCATCGTCTTGACAATCTTCCAGCCGCCGCTCATCGTACCCAATGCAATCGCGGAATAACAAGCCAGGGGTATCCATTCGGGCATAGGGTCTTCCGACTGCAGGTAACCACCGGCTACCATCGCTACGAAGATGATTCCCATTACCTTCTGGGCGTCATTTCCCCCATGGGCGAAACTCAATGCTGCCGAAGACACCAGTTGGAGCTTCCTGAACCACCACTCGGCGACAGCTGGTCTGGCCCGTTTGGAGATATTGATGATAATAAGCGTGATGATGATGGCGATGATCATCCCAATCGCCGGGGCCAACACGATAAACGAAATGATCTTCAAGGTCGCATTCAGGTTTATCGCGCCGATTACATTGTCACCCAAAATAAAGGCATGCGACATCCCTGCGCCGGCAAACCCGCCGATTAACGTATGGGATGAACTGGAGGGTACCCCGTAATACCAGGTAAACAAATTCCATCCAATTGCCGCCATTAATCCAGCAAAAATCACCTCCAATGTGATATACTCTTCCAGCACGGTCTTTGCCACGGTGTTAGCTACCTTGTGGTCAGTGAAATAAAAATAAGCTGCAAAATTGAATGCCGCTGCCCATAATACCGCTTGGAAAGGCGACAATACCTTTGTCGAGACGATTGTAGCGATGGAATTGGCGGCATCGTGGAAACCGTTGATGTAGTCGAATGCGATGGCAAGGATGATGACAATGACCAGTAATGTAGTGACCATATTAAGCGTTCTTCACTAAAATACTTTCCAAAACATTCGCCACATCCTCGCATTTATCGGTAGCCGTTTCCATGGCAGACAACACCTCCTTATATTTGATAAGTGCAATGGCGTCTTTCTCAAATTCGAATAGTTCCCCAACCGCCTTATCAAAAATATAGTCCGCCTTGTTCTCGATGCTATTGATGCGCACGCAGGAATCCGTAATGTTCCGGATATTTTTCAGGTTGCGCAGTTCGTGCACGGCTTTGGCCACATCTTCGGTAGCCTCCAAAATCAAATCGGCCATTTCAATGATGGGATCCGTGATCTTCTCTACCTTGTACAACTCGATACGGTTAGAGGCCCCGTGGATAAAGTCAGCCACATCGTCCAATGAACTGGTCAGGGTGTGAATATCCTCGCGGTCGAAAGGTGTGATGAAATTCTTCCCCAGTTCCAAATGGATCTGATGGGAAATGTCGTCCCCCCGATGCTCCAGGTCTTCTATTTTCCTGCAGATTTCCTTACGCTTGCCGAAATCAGCAAGGTTTACCAACTCCTTCAGTAGCTTCGCCATCTCAATGAGGTTGCTGCTGGCCTGTTCGAATAAGGGGAAAAATTTCTTGTCTTTGGGAACGAAATACTGGAATATGCTATTAAGCGACATAGAACAAAATATTTCTGCAAAAATATAATGTTAATGTTAACTTAATGTTAAGTAACAACTTATAGGAAGTTAAGCCAATGGTCATCCGTGAAATCAGATTGCCGGTTTTATTTTCTCCAAGGTAAAAGCAAAAGTGGTCCCGACGCCTTCCGTGCTTCGCACATTGATGGTTTGCTGGTGTGCCTCGATGATATGCTTGACGATGGAAAGTCCCAGTCCAGAGCCGCCGATTTTGCGCGAACGGCTCTTATCTGTTCGGTAAAATCGCTCGAAAACCCTTGGTAGGTTCTTCTCGTCGATGCCAATTCCATCATCGGTCACTTCCACCAGTACCGTTTCGAACAATTCGTATATCCGGATATCCGTATGTCCCTTCGTCTTGCCGTACTTGATTGAATTGCTGATCAGGTTGACAAACACCTGCCTGATTTTCTCCCGATCCGCCCGTACCATCATCGGATGCTGGTACTTTTCTTTAAATATCAATGTAATATCGTGCGTAGCGGCCTTGTCTTCCATGGATTCCAGCACTTCCCGTATCAATGCAACCAAATCAAACTTCTCGTAGTTGATGGGTATCTGGCCGCTTTCCAGTTTGGATATTTCATCCAGATCCTTGATCAGGAACGTCAGCCTGTCGAGGTTCTGCGATGCCTTCATCAAAAATTGTGTGGCTGCTTCCGGGTCTTCCTGCATCATGCCATCCTGCACGGCATCGATATAACCTTGGATTGCAAATAGCGGTGTCTTGAATTCATGGGATATATTAGCCAGAAATTCACGCCGGAACTTTTCCTGTTCCTTCAACGTGTCGATTTCCTTTTTCTTTTCTTTTGCCCAGTCCCTTACCTGTTGTTCCACGTCATTTATCGGATCGTCACTCAATTTTTCGCCCAGCGCCTCCTTCAGGTCCTTTCCTAGCTTGAGGTTGTGGATCATTTTATAGATCAGCTTTATCTTATTATAGATATACCGCTGGAATAGGTAGTAGAATGCAATGAAGCTGATGACGAAGGATAGGACAAACGTGACCAGGAAATGCAGCCAGCTATGCTGGAAGTAAAAATTCACGCAGGCTAAGGCCAAGCCCACCGCAAGGGCATTGATGAAAACGAGCAGGATGAACCGCATGGCAATTACAAATTATTCCCCAAAACGACCCAGGACCGTGAGACCGCCGGATACCTTATCGCCGATTTTCACATCCACCTTGGCGTCCAATGGCAGGAAAACATCCACGCGTGAGCCGAATTTGATAAACCCGAACTCCGCGCCTTGCTCCACCGCCATGCCCTCCTTCACGTACCACACGATACGCCGAGCCATCGCCCCTGCAATTTGGCGAAAAAGTACCTCTTTCCCGTTGCTTGTCCGCACGGCTATGCTCGTCCGCTCGTTGAGCGTGGATGATTTGGGATGCCATGCCACCAGGTATTTTCCTGGGTGATACTGGAAGAAACGCACGATTCCGGACACTGGATTACGGTTGATGTGTACATTGACAGGCGACATGAAGATGGATACCTGGATACGTCTGTCGTGAAAATACTCGGTCTCCTCGGTCTCTTCGATCACAACCACCTTCCCATCGGCCGGGCACAGAATCAGTCGCTCATCCATGGTGATCCTCCTCCGGGGGTTCCTGAAAAATTGCAAAATCGCTATAAACAACAGGAATGAAAGGATGTAAACCAGCCAGACGACGAATGCATTGGCCGGTACAAAGTAATGAACCAACGCGTTGGCCACGAAAATCACCAATACGACGATGGCGATGCTGGTATACCCTTCTCTGTGGATAGTCATGTATCAATCTTAACAAAGGAGCAAATATACAGATAAGAATCCGGATATTCGCGATGCCCTCATATCCCTTTCTCCCGCCGAATCGTTACGTCGAAAAAGCGCAGTTTGCGTTCGGCGGCATCGGGAAAAGCCTCCACGCTTACGGTAAGGTTATCATCGATGTAGTCACCGTCCGCAAACGATGGAAACCAAAAATTGACCCAACCAATTGCTTCCAGCAACAAGTCAGCGTATCGTTTACGCGGAAAGGTGCCGGTCATCTCGATTTTCCCCGGCTCCCCGCTTTTCTTCACGGCCACCGTAAATTCAATCTTTACTGGATCTGGCAGCTCATCCACTTCGCCATCAAACCATTCTTCAAGGTGTTTGCTTAAATAAACAGTGAAGCCGCTGTACTCGTCGATGGTGCATCCCTTGCCGATCATGGCATCCGCACGGACGTAAAAATCTGCTGGCAGTACCCCATACCGGGGCCCATCGTAAAACGATTCCTCTTTGAACTGCTCGTACCCGTCCTGGAAAACACCGTATTGGTAGCGCTCATAGCCAGCATTCGCCTTCTTCCCGTCGGCAAATAGGTATTCGATGCCCCAAATGCCATGGGGCCGTCCGTCTACCACCCTGCCCTTGCGAATGTAGCGGACGTAGCCGAATTCGTTATAGCCGTCGGCCTCCACGGCAAACTCATATTTTCCCTTGCCCTCACTGACCTGTTTCCGGCCACGTTGATCCCAGAAACTACGGATGAATGTCCCGCCCTCCCGATACTCCACTTCCAGCAGGGGCTTCCCGTCCGGATAATAGTAGGTACGCAGCCCTTGTGGAATGTCCTGTACATAGGAAACCACCCATTTCAACTGCCCGTTGGGGTGGTACGCGCTGAATTCGCCCTCTTTTCTGCCGTTCCGGTAATTTCCTTTTAGGATTGCCCGCCCAAGGTAGTTGAAGTCGGTAAACTCACCGGTAAATACCTGCTGCTGGAAATCGTATTGCCCTACCCGTTCGATTGCCTTGAATTGGCAATCTTTGTCGGCAAGGAAATAGCGGTCGTCATAGAAAAAACGTGTCAAGCCTTTGGCTGTCCTTTCGTAATAGACGGGCTTATCGGGCACCGTATCCAGGCCGTTTGCAAAAACTATCGGCGTAGCAACCAATAACAAGTAGATTAGCAAGGATAACCTCATATTTTTTGATGCGTACTTGCGAAATGCACCTTAACGATCAGGCCGGATCAATGCGCTTCCAACCAATTCCGGCCCTCTCCCAATTCCACCACAATAGGTACGGACATGGTCAGTGCATCTTTCATGTGCTTTTCAGCGAGTTCCTTGAATGCGGGCACTTCTTCCCTAGGCACGTCAAACACCAATTCGTCGTGTACCTGCATGGTCATTTTCCCACGTAGTCCTTGGGCTTTGATGGCTTCGTGGATGGCAATCATGGCCACTTTAATCATGTCGGCCGCCGAACCTTGGATAGGCGCATTAATCGCATTTCGCTCGGCAAAACCTCGTACCGTCTGATTGGCCGAATTGATATCCCTCAGGTAACGCCGCCGTTTCAGCAGCGTCTCCACATAGCCATGTTCCTTGGCGAAATTGATGGTGTCGCTCATGTACCTTTTGATACCCGGATACTGCGCAAAATATTGCTCGATGATTTGGGCGGCCTCCGTGCGTGGGATACCGAGGTTTTGGGAGAGGCCAAAAGCCGACTGGCCATAGATGATGCCGAAGTTGACTGCCTTGGCATTGCGCCGCTGCTCGGCCGTTACTTCCTCCAACGGCACGCCGTATACTTTGGCCGCCGTTGCACGGTGCACATCCAGTCCCTTGGCAAAGGCGTCCAGCATCCCCTCGTCGCCGCTCATGTGGGCAACCAACCGCAGTTCAATCTGCGAATAGTCTGCGGACAAGATTACATGGTCATCATCCCTCGGAATGAATGCCTTCCGTACTTCGCGCCCGCGCGCTGTGCGGATGGGGATGTTTTGGAGGTTGGGATTGGTGGAACTCAACCTGCCGGTGGCCGCCACCGCTTGGTTGTACGACGTATGCACACGTCCCGTCATGGGATTGATCATCATGGGCAATGCATCCACATAGGTCGATTTGAGCTTCTGCAGCTGCCTGAATTCCAGGATATCCTTGACGATATCGCTCTTGGATGCCAAGGTCAGGAGCACATCCTCGCCCGTTTTATACTGCCCTGTTTTGGTCTTCTTTGCTTTGGGATCAAGCTGCAGCTTCTCGAAAAGCACCTCGCCCAACTGCTTCGGCGACGCGATATTGAACCGCACACCTGCCTTTTGATAGATGGTCTTTTCGATTTCGACGATATCTCTCTCCAATGTCGTCGACAGCTGGCGGAGTACCGGCACGTCGATGTTGACTCCACACCGCTCCATGTCGGCTAGCACATGTATCAACGGGAATTCCACCTGACGGGCAAGCGTCGACGCTTCCGCTTTCTCCAGCAAGGGGTCGAAGACGGCCTTTAATTGGAGGGTAATGTCTGCGTCTTCCGCTGCGTATTCCTTGATGGTCTCGATATCCACGTCCTGCATATTGCCTTGGTTCTTGCCCCTCGGACCGATCAGGTCCGTAATGGGGATCGGCGTATAGCCGAGGTAAGTTTCAGCAAGCACGTCCATGCCATGACGGGTATCCGGGTCGATGAGGTAATGAGCCAGCATGGTGTCGAACAACGGACCCTTCACAGTAATTCCATACCGGGCTAGCAACAAGATATCGAACTTGGTATTCTGTCCTATCTTTTCGATGGTGTCGTCTTCAAACACCGGCTTGAAGTGTGCCAACACCTGCAGGCATCCTTCCCGATCAGGCGGTGTGGGGACATACCATGCTTTGCTCGGTTCTATCGCAAACGACAGCCCCACGAGGTCCGACGTGTTCGCATCCGTACCCGTGGTTTCCGTATCGAAACAGAAACTGCTTTGCGAAGCCAGCAGGGCGGCAAGCTCCTGCTGCAATGCTGCGGTATCCGCCAAAAAATACGTATGCGGCGTATTGTGAACATTTTTACCCGCTATCGGGGGCACGTAATCGGTCGGACCGGCAGCGGCCTGCTGGGTGGCTTCGGCGGCGTTGCCGAACAAGTCCATCTGGGTACCCGCCGTGGGCTTCGCTTCCAGCACGCTGAACTCCTCGCCGAAAACACGTTTGCCCAATGTCCGGAATTCCAGCTCAGCAAACAGGGGTTCCAGCACTTCCCGGTTGGGTTCACGGCGTTCCAATTTGGCTTCATCCAACGCAATCGGCACATCCAGTTGGATTGTTGCCAATCGCTTCGAAATCAATCCCTGTTCGGCAAATGTTTCGACATTTTCGCGTTGTTTGCCCTTGAGCTGATCGGTATTGGCCAGCAGGTTTTCCATCGAGCCGAAACGCTTGATCAGGTCCTTAGCCGTTTTCTCGCCGATACCCGGAATCCCGGGGATGTTATCCACCGAATCACCCCATAAGCCCAGGATATCGATGACCTGTTTCACATCGGTCACCTCCCATTTCTCCAGGATTTCTTTGACACCCAGTGTCTCGGCTCCATTTCCCAGTCGCGCGGGTTTATAGATGAAGATATTCGCTGTCACCAGTTGCCCGAAATCCTTATCGGGCGTCATGCAATATACCGTATAGCCTTTTTCCTCGGCCTGCTTGGCCAATGTGCCGATGATGTCGTCGGCTTCGTAGCCGTCCATCGTAAGCAGGGGGATATTGAACCCTTCGACCAGTTTATAAACATAGGGTATCGCCGCTGCCAAATCCTCGGGTATAGCCTGCCGGTTTGCCTTGTAGGATTCGAATTCCGTATGGCGGTTGGTAGGGGCCATCGTATCAAATACGACCGCGATGTGGGTGGGCTGCTGGGTCCGAAGCAATTCAAGCAGCGTATTGGCGAATCCAAATACTGCGGATGTGTTGAAGCCGGTGGAGGTAATCCTAGGGGTCTTGCTCAATGCAAAATAAGCCCTGTAAATCAAGGCCATCCCGTCCAAAAGAAAGAGTTTCTTCACGTAAGCTACTGTTTTGGTGCTGACACAAAGATACTGTTTTGTTTTTTCGTGTTTTTGTTTTTTCGTTTTTCCTGCAGGGATTTCGCTTTTAAACAGATTACAGCCAGCCGTCATTGCGAGCAAGCACGTCAGGCCGCGAAATGGGGCGAAGCAATGACGATAAAGTTTAAAAGCGAAATAATAAAAACAAGCTAAATTTTACGACTTTTGCAACCATGGCAATATGCACGATGGCATACAAACGGATAGGCGGATGAAAGGCCTTGTCACCAAGTCAACGGGAAGCTGGTACGAAGTACTTGCCGAAGACGGCAACGTATACAGCAGCCGTATCAAAGGTAAATTCAGGACCAAAGACATCAAAACCACCAACCCCATCGCCGTGGGCGACTGGGTGGATATCAGCCCCGAACCCGAACAGCATACCGCCATCATCACCCACCTGCACGAACGACGGAACTACATCATCCGCAAATCCGTAAACCTGTCGAAGCAAGCGCAGATCATCGCTGCCAACCTCGATCAGGCCTATCTAGTGGTCACCCTCGCCTCGCCATTTACTTCATTGGGGTTTATTGACCGTTTTTTGGTCACGGCCGAAGCTTACGACGTGCCTGCCGGTTTGATATTCAACAAATTGGATTTATTCAGTGATGAAGGGATGCAAATCCTAAAGGAATACGAATCCATCTACCAAGCTATCGGCTATCCCTGCTATGAGATTTCCGCGCTCAAAGGCACCAACACCGAAGCCATCAAGGAGTTGCTACGCGGCAAGACAACACTGATCTCCGGCCACTCCGGTGTGGGGAAGTCCACGTTGATCAACACCATCAACCCAGCAGCCAAACTGCGTACGGCAGATATTTCCGACTGGTCAGACAAAGGTAAGCACACCACCACCTTCGCCGAGATGATCATGCTCCCGTTCGGCGGACGGCTCATCGATACGCCAGGTATCCGCGAACTCGGGGTCATCGACATCGAACAGCAGGAACTGGGCCATTTTTTCCCCGAAATGCGGGCGTTGATGAACGATTGCCGTTTCAACGATTGCCGCCACATCAATGAGCCCGGCTGCGCGGTGCTGGCAGCACTCCAATCGGGAGACATCGCACCTAGCCGTTATGAAAGCTACCTCAGCATTTACCATGGACATGATACCCGCGCATAGGTGTTTGACCAATGCAAAATTTAGTTTAAGTTTGGCGGACAAGTTTCACCGCCATGTATCATCTGATTGAAGAAACCACTGAATTTATCACCCGCCGTATTGGCGATTTTACGCCCGAGTTCGGCATAATCTTGGGCACAGGGCTGGGCAAAATCGCGGACGAAGTTGAGGTGACCCACCAGCTCATGTACGCCAATATCCCCAACTTCCCCATTTCGACGGTAGAGTTTCACACGGGCAAACTGATCTTCGGCAAATTAAATGGCCGGAGCATCGTGGCCATGCAAGGTCGCCTCCATTATTACGAGGGATACAGCATGCAGCAGATTACGTTTCCGGTACGGGTGATGAAGGCCCTGGGCATTCAAAAGCTGTTCGTCTCCAATGCGTCCGGCTCGCTCAACCCGAATATCCGAAGGGGCGACCTGGCCATTATCGACGACCACATCAACCTGTTGCCGGACAATCCGCTGCGGGGAGCCAATGACAGTCGCTTCGGGCCGCGATTTCCCGACATGAGTCGGCCTTACGATACCGACATGATCCGTAGCGGACTGGAAATCGCCCAGCGGTATGGGATTACTGTCCACCGTGCGGTGTATGTATCCACGCCGGGCCCCAACCTGGAGACACGGGCCGAATACCGTTACATGCGCCTCATCGGGGGCGATATCGTCGGGATGAGCACCGTGCCGGAAGTCATCGTGGCTAACCACATGGGGTTGCCCGTATTTGCCCTTTCGGTCATCACCGACGAAGGATTCCATGAAGACCTCCAGCCGGTTTCCCTCGCGGAAATCGTGGAAGTAGCCGCAACCGCTGAACCGAAGATGACATTAATATTGAAAGAATTGGTAGCTTTGCAGCGATGAAGGCCCCGCTGCGCATTTTGCTGCTTTGGTTATGTTCCCTCGCCTTACTTCCGGCTGCGTTCGCTCAGGAGGAAGATTTCAGCAGCGCATTGGACTCGGCAAGGGCCGCGGAAGACAATAAGGAAGACACCGTGATCTATACGGCTAGGTATGTGCGGTATACCACCTTGGCCATGATGAAGCAGGGTACGTTTACCTACCAAATCGATACCCTGCACAAAAACTTCCAATATTACAATCCGCAAAACCAACCCCGCAACCCGAGCATCCATTTAGGCAGCTACGGACTGGCAACGCGCGACCTGCTTTTTGTCCCCAACAAAACCATCGGATTCCAGACGGGCTTCCACAGCTTGGAACGCTACCTCTACCAACCGGATTCGATTAAATACTATCGCGCCCGTGCGCCTTTTTCCGAATTGTACAATGTAGGCTTTTTTTTCGACGACCAGATCATCCGGGCGAAGGTAACCCAGAACATCAGCCCTCGGCTGAATGTCGGGGGCGAGTTCCACGCCGCCAAAGCGGACGGCTATTATATCAACCAACGGTACAACGACCTGAAATCGGCTTTATTCGCCTGGTATGAATCGGAAAATCACCGCTATAACCTACTGACGAATGCCGTATTCAATAAACTTACCTCCACGGAAAACGGCTCCATCGTCAACGACACGGTTTTCCGAGATCCGGATAGGGGAGCCAGCGATTCGGAATCCACGAAACTACGGGGTTCCCGCGACGAGCGCCCACGGCATACCTGGCGCGACAATAGCATTTTCCTCCGCCAAAGCTTATTTGTAGGCCGCTTGGATACCATCAATGCCGGCCAACCGGAACAGCAGTTGCTTCCCACCAACCGCATGTCGCACAGTGCCAGCCTCCGCATGCGCAATTTCCAGTTCTATAAGAACGAGGAGGATATCAACGACGCCTTCCCCTTCGGCGAAAGTGTATTGACACGAGACACTACCCGGGTCACCACTATTACGAATGATTTCGGTTATAGCTTCTACCTGCGAGGGAAGTCTTTGGCCTTCATCAAGAACGAAGTAAAACTGGACCTTGGATACCAACACGACATGCACTGGTACCACGATCGCGGCTACAGCACCTTCCTGCAAAACAGCATGCTTAAAGCCGGTATCGGATACCGGTTCAGCGACCGCGTCAGCATTACCGGTGATCTGAACCAAATCGTGCAGGGAGCCAACTTCGGAGATTACCTGTATGAAGCAAGGGCCGACATCCTGCTTAGCAAAACCATCGGGCGCGTTGCCCTCGCCGCCTATATCCAAAACAAATCACCCGAATGGTTATTCCAGCGCGTCAATTACACATACCATCAATGGGAGCACAATTTCGATAAGACGAAAACCACCAACTTTTCATTTGTATATGAAAATCCGTTGCTCGGGTTTTCGGGAAAGGCTGAATATTACTTGATTTCCAATCATCTTTATTTCAAGGAAGTAGACAACCCCAACTTAAATTCCCGCCTGTTTCGCGTCATCGAACCCACGCAACTGAGCAACAACATCAATCTGTTAAAACTTTCCGTAGGCCAGAACTTCACGCTCGGCAGGTTCCATCTAGACAACTATGCGGTATACCAGCAGTCGGACTACAATGATGTACTCGCCATCCCCACTTTGTATACGTGGCACAGCCTGTATTACAATGGGCTATTATACAAAATCGTCGATTTTAACCTGGGGTTCGATGTCCGTTTCAACACGCCGTTCCGTACACCGTCTTATGCCATCAATATTGGCCAGTTTTATAACGATAACGCAGGCATTGAATTTTCCACCTACCCCATTGTGGATGTTTGGGCAACGGCGACGCTTAAGCGTGCCAACCTGTTTCTCAGCTATAACTTCGTCAACCAGCACGTATGGCCCGCCGGATATTATACGGTGCGAAGGTACCCCATGGGCAATGCCAACCTCCGGGTAGGTATCGCGTGGAAGTTCTACGATTGATAGGTTATGCGCGATTACCGCTTGGGGTTCCGCTGCGCAACGTCATGAGCTTGATGATTACGACGATGCCGGCAGCAATGATTGCACAGGTCAACAGCACTTTTGGCCAGCCGTTCATAGCTGGATTGATGAACGGATAAGGGTACCAGTGAACCCAATTCCCGCGAACCAAGCTGTAAATCAGGTATAGCAAAGGATAGGTAAACCACCAGAGCGCCTTTTCAAAACGAATTCGGGTCGCCGGTGGATAGCGTAGCCAATCAGCAATCATGACAATCGGCATCAGGTAATGGAGAATCATATTTACCCACGGTATCGTCGTTTGCAAAGCGTGCGTCAGTCCCGATAACAGCAGGGCAAAGATGATGCCCGTCATGATCATATACAGCGTGGCAGCACCGCGGACAAAGGCAAATCCTGGCGTCTCCTTCTTTCGTACAAGCGTGCCGAATCCGGTGATCAGTAAGATGGATGCAGCCAGGATATTGCTTTGGATGGTAAAAAAACTGAAAAAGTTGGCAATGTTGCTTCCTTTCGCCACACTGTCGATGAATTGCACCCCAATGGCAATGAACACGAATGCACCGAAAAAGATGCGTCCGTATATGGCAACTGGTTGTCTCTTCATGCTGTTCGTATCCTACCTAGCGGACCTTCGCAAACCGTCAGGCGCGATGAATCTCCCTAAATGCTTCGATATGGTTGTAAAGGTATATCAATATCTTCAAAAAATAACTACTTCCAGTACTTGCAAATCTAGAATTTCCATTTAACTTTGCAAAAAAAAGTACTTTTATAATGAATCCAAGGATACTGCTTTTTTTGCAAAAGGCGGTGTAACGCGGGTTCCGGAAGGCACAAAAAATCAGTTACGAATGAAAGAAAAGGACTATATCCGGGATATCGCAGAGATACGTTCCATGATGGAGCGTACATCGAAATTTCTATCGCTCTCGGGTTGGGCGGGCGTCATGGCCGGCATCTATGCCCTCACAGGGGTCTATTTGGCCTATCAACACTTCCATTTCAGCCCCAATGAAATCGCCTATCCTGCGGCAGAGCCGGAGAACGGGGTCACCACGCTGCCCTATCTCGTAGCCGTGGCGCTGATTGTATTGGCGCTTGCAGTAGGTACGGCTGTTTTTCTTTCTTATAAAAAGGCCAATAAACGAGGTGAAAAGATATGGAATGCGACATCCCGGAGAATGCTGGCCGATATGGCCATTCCGCTTGTTGCGGGCGGACTGCTGATCCTCATACTGATTGCAAAAGGGCTAATCGGCTTAGTTGTTCCCATCACGCTGCTGTTTTATGGCTTGGCGTTATACAATGCCGGCAAATTCACCTACGGAGAAGTAAAGATGCTGGGACTAATCGAAATAGGGCTTGGCCTCATCAGCGCTTACTTCATCAACTACGGCCTCCTACTGTGGTCAATTGGGTTTGGACTGCTGCACATCATTTATGGCATTTACATTCATTACAAGTACGAGCGGTGAAAATATCCTTTGATGGTCTACATAAAGCATTCGAAAGCAGGATTCGGCTCGGTATTATGTCGGCCCTGGCAGTCAATGATGTGCTCGATTTCAATGCGCTAAAGGAATACCTCGATCTCACGGACGGTAACCTGGCAAGCCATTTGAAATCACTGGAAAAAGAAGGGTTCATCGCTGTGAAAAAGTCCTTTGTCGGCCGAAAGCCAAATACCAGTTATGTAATCACCAAAGCCGGCATGGACGCATTTGACAATCACTTGAAAGCACTGGAGAGGCTGATTAAATCACAAAAATAGGGAAACAGCAGGCATATTTTTTTTAACCCAAATACTTTGAAATACAAAGTCCTTTTAATATAAACTCCTTCTGTTATGACAACAACAAACAAGTTGACACGACAACCCGTCCATCCCGCTTCCATAGGTAAGCGGATGTTGCAGGGCGCGAGCATCGCGTTCCTCCTGATTGCCTTTCTTCTGTCCGGGGCGGGGGAACCCGACCCAAGCTGGCCGAAATTATGGATGCTCAGACCGCTCCTTATCGTTCCCGCTGCCGGCGCATTGGGAGGCGCATTTTATTACTTCATGGACCACCTGCGCCACCAAGGCAGATGGAAAAAGACACTGGCCATTTTCATCAGCTTGATCGGATATGCCATCGCGCTTTGGCTCGGTACGATTCTGGGATTGGATGGCACGCTATGGGATTAACCCCAAAATCAATACATGAAACTCATGAAAGATCAAATTCTGACTCACCTGAATGATCCCCGGCAACTGGAGAAGTTGTACCGGGCAAACAAACCTGCTTTCAAACAGGCGTTTAAATCGGTATACCCCGAACTCGAGGACCATACCCTCGCTGATTATTGGAACGAACGGCTGAACTATGCCGACGAAGAAACTTCCTTGGGTACCCGTAGCGACCTCATCGCCGTATGTGTTGCCTCGCTTCTTGCCGGACTTATTGCCAAGCTGCCCGCAATTTTCTCTATAGACGAAGATTTTTTCTACCCCAGGAATATTGGCTTTGTTGTTTTCCCGCTGTTAACGGTTTACTTTGCCTGGAAAAATCGGTTACCGACACGCAAGGCCGTGCTTATTGCCAGCGCAATCCTCCTTGGCGTGGCATTTATCAATAGCTTACCCAACGTTGGGAATAGCGACACCTTGATTTTGTCCTGCATCCACCTGCCCCTGTTTCTTTGGTCGGTATTAGGTTTTACCTTTGGTGGCGAAAAAGGGGATACCGGAGAAAAACGGTTGAGCTTTTTAAGGTACAACGGCGACCTCGTCGTCATGACTACCCTCATCCTGATTGCGGGAGGGGTACTCTCGGCAATGACTGTCGGGCTTTTCTCGTTAATCGGGTTGGACATCGAAACGTTCTATTTTGAAAATATCGGCATCGTCGGACTCGCAGCCGCACCGATCGTGGGTACTTACCTTATCCAGACCAATCCGCAGCTAGTAGGTAAAGTTTCTCCGGTGATTGCCAAGATATTCAGCCCGTTGGTGTTGGTGATGCAGATCGTGTATCTCATTGCCATTGTTTACTCCGGTAAGGACCCCTATAACGACCGGGAGTTTTTACTGATTTTTAATGCGTTGTTGGTAGGTGTTATGGCGATTATTTTCTTTTCCATCGCTGAAACAACCAAGGCAACGAAAAGCCGAGTCGAAATTTGGACCCTCCTACTCCTGTCCGTCGTAACCATAGGGGTGAATGGCATTGCGCTTTCAGCCATTCTGTTCCGCATCTCGGAGTGGGGGATTACGCCAAATAGGTTGGCCGTCCTTGGCAGCAACAGCTTGATTTTGATTAATCTGCTCTTGGTAACCGTGCAGATTCTACGGGTACTTTTGAAGAAAACCGATTTAAGCGGTGTCGGGAAAGCCATCGCGTTTTACTTGCCCATATATTGCATATGGGCCATTATCGTAACCTTTATATTTCCCTTGCTTTTTGGATTCCGTTAAACCCAGATTATTCATTAGCCCTTCTATTACGTGCTGAAACTGCTTCAAAATCAGTCGCTTCACTGCCGTTTTCGGCCTCACCATAGCGCTGCTATGCCTCAGCCTCCAAACAGCCTGATTTTATTGCAGTTACAGCCCTCATAACGAAAGCTAATGAACAAGCTGGGTTAAAACGTTTTGGGCACAGCCGGGTCTGTAAGGATGATGTAGTCGCCGAGGTGTTCCCATTCGATCCAATCGGGCTGGGTGAAGCTATCATGCGGGAAACAGGAGATATTGGCGACCTTGGTCCGAGGGGCGTATTTCCGCAGATGGGCGATGGTACCCAGTCGTTCATCGCTGTGGAAACGGCCATTCAGGTGAAGGATTTTTTTCACCGCTTTCTTTTTTGCCAGTTTGCTGATCCTGTAGGCCATGGTGGCATCCCACAGGTTCTGGCTTTGGTATATGTTCAGGTTTGCCATACCCTCATGCCCGCCCATGAGTCCGGCAAATTTATCGTAGTATGCGCCGGTTAGCGTGTCTACCGGTAGTGGTGCCAGTAACGCTTTGGCAGGTTTGTCCAAAGCCTTCAGGCTTTCCAGCCCTTCGCGTGTCACCCGATTGGTATAGCGGCTTGGGG
>Ga0207868_1001302_pt1 | contig 18416 bp, 14 predicted proteins | sample Passage237B_FD_187370 | JGI IMG/M metagenome (GOLD analysis project Ga0207868, IMG submission 187370) | Cellulose adapted compost microbial communities from Newby Island Compost Facility, Milpitas, CA, USA - Passage2 37B (SPAdes) (version 3) ... | reverse complement strand
CCGCCGGTACACACAGCACAGGCGCATGCGCCGCATCAGACTGCGCACTCGGTCGCGACCCACCTTGAAGCCCTGCTCGGTGAGTTCCAGCAGCATCCGGCGCTGCCCGCGCGTGGGGTCCTCCAGGTGCAGTTCGTCCATGAGCCGCATGATCCGCAGGTCCACTTCGCTGGCGGGCCTGGGCTTGTAGTACAGCGTGCTGCGCGAGAGGCCAAGCGCCGCGCACTGCTCGGCGATCGTGAGCGCCGGGTGCGCCCGGTCGATCAACAGGCGTTGCTCCGAAGGGCTCATCGCAACACTCTTTTTTTTAGGAAATCGTTCTCCACCTGAAGCTTCCCGATCTGCTGGAAAAGCTCGTCCTGCTTCTGCTTGAGCGCTTCGCGCTCAGCATCAACGGCGCTCTCGAATACCGAGACAGCCCCTTGGAGGAACTCGCGCTTCCAGGTGGCGATCTGGTTGGGATGCAGGTCGAACTGCTGGGCCAGTTCGCTCATTGTCTTGCGCTCCTTGAGCGCCTCCAGAACCACCTCCGTCTTGAAGGTGGCCGTGAACTTGCGTCGGTCTCTTCTGCTCATCGGTCAGGAATTTAGGCATAGCCCAATTCCTGTCCAGTTTTTCCCGACCACCTCAGACCAGTTTACGCTCTGATACTCGTGGCTCCATTGCGCCCCTGGCGGGCACCACTGTTGCGCCTGCACAGCCGTATGCGCCGTGCCAAGGATCGGAGCGAGAAGGATTAGGAATAGTACACGCATGAGCGGATGCGTTTGAGTTGACATTGTAGGCATGAGCCAAGGGAAATGCAAATGGTATCCATCTACCATCCTTGGGTTCCTCCATCCCGTCGGCCGGTGCAAACCACGGGTCATCCAACAAAGGCGATCGGGCGCTCTTGTGTCATGCGCCCCGGTGGATCAACGCGCTCTCCGCTATCTTTCCCTCAGCCTGTGCATATCCCCCGTGCATCAGGCATGGAAATAGCACCACATGCCCGAGACCAGCACCTCCCTCCGCCAGCACTACAACGCCGCACGCCTGCGCTCCCACACCTGGGACCAGCTGAAGCTCGCGGCCATGGACCTTGACGAAGGGCGTGCCGCACCCGAGGAGGTGGCCGAGCTGCTGAAGGAGCTGGTGCACATCGAGCTCTACTGGGCCTTTCCCGGGCGCGAAACCGTGCGCCGGTTGCAGGAGATGTTGCGCACCCAGGAGTACCACGGCCTGCACTTGGCGGTGAACCATGTGGTGCGCACCCTGAGCAGCGGGGCCTTCCGCAGCGACCCCGCCGTGCTGGCCGATCCGCTGGCAGGCCGCAACGAGCTGCTCGCCGAGGAGGACGGCACGCCACGCCCCAATTATTTCGAGGTGCTGTTCGTGGACGACCTGGACGATACCGAAGAGGCCGCCTTGAAGAACAAGCTGCAGAAATGCCGCGACCGGAGCGATGCCTTCATCTACGACACCCTGGTGGTGCGCACGGTACAGGACGCGTTGATCGCGCTGCTCTTCAACCACAACATCCAGGCGGTGGTGGTGCGTTTCGGGATGCCCTTCGCCAGCACCAACATCACGGACCCCCTGCGCGAGTTCACCCGGGCGATCGATGCGCTGGAGCCTGATGCCGCGGGTCGCGCCAACATGGGCACCTATCTGGGCCGCGTGTGCAAATGGTTCCGTCCGGAGGTGGACCGTTACTTCACCACCGACACGCCGGTGGACCAGCTCGACGATGTGACCCTGTCCACCTTCCGCCGCATCTTCTACCGCACCGAGGACCTCACCGACCTGCACCTCACCATCCTGCGCGGCATCCAGGACAAGTACCGCACACCCTTCTTCACGGCGCTGAAGGACTACAGCAGGCGGCCCACGGGTGTGTTCCACGCCATGCCCATCAGCCGCGGCAACAGCGTGTTCCGCAGCCGGTGGATCCAGGACTTCGGCGAGTTCTACGGACGCAACCTGTTCCTGGCCGAGACCAGCGCCACCACGGGCGGGCTCGATTCGCTGCTGCAGCCCACCGGCCCGTTGAAGGAGGCGCAGCAGCTGGCCTCGCGGGCGTTCGGCAGTCGCCACACCTTCTTCGCCACCAACGGCACCAGCACCACCAACAAGATCGTGGTGCAGGCCCTGATCGAGCCCGGCGACATCGTGCTGATCGACCGCGACTGCCACAAGAGCCACCACTACGGCATGGTGCTCAGCGGCGCCTATCCCGTGTACCTGCACAGCTATCCGCTGCCGCGCTACAGCATGTACGGCGCGGTGCCCCTGTGGCACATCCGCGAGAAGCTGCTGGCCCTGCGCCAGGGCGGCCGCCTGGACCGTGTGAAGATGCTGCTGCTCACCAACTGCACCTTCGACGGGGTGGTGTACAACGTGGAGCGCGTGATGGAGGAGGTGCTGGCGATCAAGCCCGACATGGTGTTCCTGTGGGACGAGGCTTGGTGGGCCTTCGCGCGCTTCAGCTACGTGCTGCGCCAGCGCACCGCCATGTACGTGGCGCAGAAGCTCGCGCGCAAGTACCGCACCCCCGCGTACCGCATGGCCTGGGAGGCGCACACGCGCTCGTTGCGGCCCGGCGAGGAGCCCCGCATGCCCGACCCCGACAAGGTGCGCATCCGGGTGTACGCCACCCAGAGCACGCACAAGACGCTCACGTCGTTCCGCCAGGGCAGCATGATCCACATCTGGGACGAGGATTTCGAGCGGCTCGCCGAGGCCAGCTTCCACGAGGCCTACATGACACACACCAGCACCAGTCCCAACTACCAGATCCTCGCGAGCATGGACGCGGGCAGGCGCCAGGTGGAGTTCGAAGGCTACGAACTGGTGGAAAAGGCCATGGAGCTCGGACTGTTGCTGCGCCGCACGATCCGTGAGAACCACAAGCTGAAGAAGTGGTTCGACATCATCACGATCGGCGACCTGGTGCCGAGGGAATACCGAGAGAGCGGGCTGGACAGCTATTACCGGCGCGACCACGGCTGGAACGCCATTGAGAAGGCTTGGGCCGAGGACGAGTTCGCCGTGGACCCCACCAAGATCAACCTGTACACCGGCAAGACCGGGATCGACGGCGACACCTTCAAGAACAGGTACCTGATGGACAAGCACCAGATCCAGATCAACAAGACCTCACGCAATACGGTGCTGTTCATGACCAACATCGGCACCACGCGCGGATCGCTGGCCTACCTGACCAAGGTGCTGCTACAGATCGCCGACGAGCTGGAGCAACGCAACGCCGGGTTCGAGCATGTGGACCGCGTGGTGCACATGGGCGTGTTGCGCGGTCTGAAGGAAGATGCCGTGTCGCTGCCGGACTTCACCCGCTTTCATGGCAGCTTCCAAGGGCAGCCCGGTGTGCCCGGTGGTGATCTGCGCTCGGCCTATTTCCTGGCCTACGACGAAAAGCGCTGTCGGTACGTGACGCTGGACGTGGCATTGCGCGAGCTGTCGGAAGCGAAGGAGCTGGTCTCGGCGAGCTTCGTGATCCCCTATCCGCCCGGCTTTCCGGTGCTGGTGCCCGGCCAGGTGATCAACACGGAGATCATCGACTTCCTATTGGCGCTGGACGTGAAGGAGATCCATGGTTACCGTCCCGAACAGGGACTGCGCGTGTTCACCGATGCCGCCTTGGGCCGCCAGCGCACGGTGACCGCCCTGGGGGGGGCGCGACCGGCACTGCCGCTGCCGAAGGCCCGTCCTGCCGCGGCGAAGAAGGGTAGGAAGCGCTGATCGATCGGCTGGACGACCGTGGCCCGCGCAGAGCGGCATCACGAAGAACGTGCGTCCGCTCATTCGTACGGGCCGCGGGATCGCCGGAGGCTGGTCCTGCGGCCCCTTTGACTTCCCTTTGCCACGGACCGGTCACCGGCATGTGCCGTGCCCGACGTGATGTGGTCCATCTTTGAGCCGTGGATCGCATCCTTTCCGCCGCCGTGGTCGTGGTGTTGCTGTGTGCTTGTGGTGACGGCCATGTCGGAACGCCCCAGAAGAAGCTACTTCCCTCAACGGAGGACAGCCTGATCATCCGACAGCTGGACTCGGCCAAGACCTTGCTGCGCGTGGGCGAAAGCGACAGCGCGGAGGCCGTGGTGCGACGGGCCGTCAAAAGGGCGGCGGGCGACCGTGCGCATGCCAAGTCGCGCATCGCCACCCTGGCGGCGTTGGGCCGGGTGCTGCAGCGCAAGGCCCGCCCCGATACCGCGCTGGTGATCTATCGCGAGGGGCTGGCCATCGCCGAGCAACTGCAGGATACCGTCGGAATGGGTGCCATGTGGGTCAACATCGGCACGGCCTACGAGGACCTGGGACGATATGCGCAGGCCTTGGACGCGCAGCTCAATGCCTTGCGCTGGAAGGAACTGGCGAACGACGAACGGAACATGGCCGCCACATTGCACAACCTGAGCGTGCTGTATTGGCGGCAGGACAGCCTGGACCAGGCCATCAACCATCTACAGCGAAGCATCGGGCTGAAGCGCAAGTACGATGAACTGAACCTGGGGAACGGATTGAACGGACTGGGTGTGTTGTTGATCGAGGCCCGGCAATACGATGAGGCCATCACCGTGCTGAAGGAGAGCATGGTGATGGACCGGCAGCTGGGGACCGAGGTGCAGGCCCAGATCGCCAACATCGCGCTGGCCTTTGAGAACAATGGACAGTTGGACAGCGCGGAGGTTTACTACACCTTGGGGCTGAAGGAGGCGCGTGCGAAGGACGACCCCCTGGTGGTGGTGCGCACTCTGTACGGGCTGGGCGACGTGCGCCGTGCCCAGGGCAGGTATGCCGAGGCCGGTCGCTTCCTGGACAGCGCGTTGGCCCTGGCGCACGGCATCGGGTCGCGCGAGGACATCAAGGAGGCGCACCATTCGCTTGCGCAGCTGTACGAGTTCGCGGGCGATCCCGCGTCGGCCCTGGTGCATCTCAAGGCCTACCACCACATGCGCGACTCGCTCATGAGCGCCGATACCGAGGCCGCGATGAACGAGTTGCGCTTGCGCTACGATACCGAGCGGAAGGACCGCGAGAACGAGGAGCTGCGCACCGCGGCCGAACTGACCGGTCTGCGTGCCGAGCGCAACCGTTGGGTCGCCGTGGGCATCGGCGTGCTGGCCACCGCGATCGCCGCCCTCTCGTGGACCGTGATCCAGCGCAACCGGGAGCGCGCCCGGCAGCGCGAGGCCGAACTGGAGCAACAGGCCCTGCGCCTGCAGATGGACCCGCACTTCCTGTTCAACGCCCTGAACACCGTGCCCGGCCTGTACGCCAGTGGCGACACCCTCGCCGCCAACGACCATGTGGGCCACCTCTCGAGGTTCCTGCGACTGGTGCTGGAAACGAGCCGACGCCGAACGATCCCGCTCGAGCAGGAGATCGAACTGGTGGAGCATTATCTGCGCATCAGTGCCAATCGCAAACCGGGCTGCCTGTCGTGGAGTGTGAAGGTGATGCCCTACGTGCAGCCCGAGCGCGTGGCCATCCCCCCCATGCTGATCCAACCCATCGTGGAGAACGCCATCGAGCATGGCATCAACGGCAGTGGCACGGGGCACGTGGACGTGCTCGTGGACCGTGCTGGCAGCGTGCTCCATATCGAGGTGCGCGACAATGGCGTGGGCCGCTCGGCCGCGGCCCGACGACCTGTGCGCCGCAACAGCAATTCCATGGGCATGGACCTCGTGCGCAAACGCATCGCCCTCTTCGACCGCCAGACCACTCCCATGGAGGCGGTGGAGGTGCGCGATGAGGTCCATCCCGACGGCACCTCGAAGGGGACAACGGTGATCTTGCGCATGCGCATCCAACAACTCAACGAACATGCTGCGGCTGGCGATCGTGGATGATGAGGCCCCCGCACGGGCCAACCTGCGTGCGGCTTTGGGCTCCATCGCCCTGGACCTGCAGGTGGTGGGCGAGGCGCACGACGTGGTCGGCGCCGTGGACCTCCTGAACAGGGAACGGCCCGATGTGGTGCTGCTCGACATCTGGCTGGGCGATGGCACCGGCTTCGACGTGATGGAAGGCCTCGCGCACGACGAAACGCGGGTGATCTTCGTCACGGCCTTCGACCACTACGCGGTGCGGGCGTTCAAGAGCGGAGCGCTGCACTACCTGTTGAAGCCCGTGGTGCGGGCGGAGCTGCAGGAAGCTTTGGAGCGCGCCACTGCGGCACCGTCCACGACCAGCGATGCGCTCGTGCATGTACGGCGCGCGCTCACCGACCGCATCACCGTGCCCACTTCCGAGGGCTTCCATGTGTTGTCGCCCGCCGAGATCGTGCGGTGCGAGAGCGATGGCAACTACACGCGCTTCCACCTGGCCAACGGCGACAAGGTGCTGGCCTCGCGCACGCTCAAGGAGTTCGATGCGCTGCTGGAGCCGCACGGCTTCATGCGCGTGCACCTGTCGCACCTGGTGAACATGGCCCAGGTGAAGATGTACCTGCACCGCGACGGCGGCACCTTGGTGCTGGCCAACGGACAGGAAGTGCCCGTGAGCCACCGTCGCAGGAACGAGGTGGTGGAGGCGCTCGGAAGGAAGGGACGTTGAGGACCGCTACGCTTTCCGGCCAGTTGCCTTAGGGCACGATGGCCTTGAACATCGTGCTCCGATCCGCGCTGTGCACATGGACGATGGATGCGCCGCTGGCCGCATGCCGGTCGAGGTCGAGTTGTACGCGTGCGCCGGGTGATTGTGCGGGAAGGCGTTGCTCGTGAAGACGTTTGCCATCGGCGGCGTACACCGTGATCAACAGCTCGGCGGGCGTGCCCTCGGTGAAGAGCAGCTCGTGTACGCTGCCCTGTACGAGCCGGACCCATGTTCCGTTCGTGGCATCAGCGATCCCGGTGCTGATGTCGATCATGATGGGTTGGGCGAGGATGCTTCCGCCGTACCGGTCGTCCTGCCACACGGTCACGGCCTGTCCGTTGTGGAACGGAACGAGCGACGCATCATCGATCCCGCTGGGGGTGGTGGCCAGGGGGATCTGCGGCTCCGCCAGTGTGCCATCGAGGCCCACATGGAAGGCTGCGGCGGTCTCGTTGCTGAAGGAGCCCGTGGTGCAGCCGAACACCGCGCCATCAGGTGCGGCGATGGTGCCGAACGGCTCGGGCAGTGCCGTGGACGATGGGATTACCTCCACGCCCGTCGCACCGAGCAGCGCTGTTCCGGCGGTAGCGAAACGTTGCACATGCACACCTCCCTCGCTCTGCGCGCCGTTCTTGCGACTGTACGCGATCATCAACCCTTCAGCGTTCCCGATCAGCGCCGGTGCGGTGTTGTTCGCATAGCGGTTGGTAGTCGCACCGTCCTCCACGGGAGAGCCACGATCGCTCCACCGGCTGCCATCGGCGCGCAGGCGCTGCACGTACACATCGGTCATGTTCTGGTTGGCGATGTTGCCCGAGTTGAAGGCGATGTACAGTCCGTTCTCGCCATCACTGATCGGCTCGGGGAAATAGAAGCCGGAGATGGTGGCCGTGGAGATCGTGTCGTCGTGCAGGGCCGTGCCATCGGCCGCGAAGCGGGTGGCCTTCATGGTGCCGGGGCTCAGGAAGTTGCCGGGCTGTTGCACGTATTGCAGCCAGAACCCGCCATCGGCATTGGGCACCACTTTCGGGCGACCATGGATACCCGTGCCACCGATCTCCAAGGGAGCCTCTTCGGCGGGCATCCCGGTCGCAGGCAGGATCCGGTAGGCCACGGTGGCCGGACTGCGGTTGGTGTTCCAGGCGATCACCACGCGGTCATCGTTCAGCACGCCGATCGTGGGCGCGATGCCCGTGGTGCCCGGCGTGGGCAGCGCAAGGCCGTCGCCCCAGAGCATGGATCCATCGGGTGCCACGCGGTAGGCCACCACGTCCAATGCACCACTGCGCTGGTCTTGGAAGGCCACGATGGTATTGCCCGCATGATCGCTCTTCATGTCGAAGCGGAACAGCGCCGTGTTCTGCGGCTCATCGCTCACCACGATGCCGCCTTCCTGCCACATGGCCTGTCCATCGGCATCGAGCCGCTGCATCATCAACCGGTAGTTCGATGCCGCCTCGAACCAGGTGATGTAGGTGCTGCCCTCGGGACCGGGCGCGGAGAGCGGTGTGGCCGCGCCGACATCGCCCGCGCCGCTCACGCGGGTGTTCACATCGGGAGTGCTCCATTGGGCATGGAGCGTGGTGCCTGCAAGAAGGCCGGGGAGAAGGATCGACCGCATGGCGTACGTTCGAGATGGCACACAAAGTACGCGACCCGTCAACGCGTGCGGTCGCGGAACGGCGGTGATGCTTGGACCCTCGACGGCTCCTGCTCAACCCTTGGCCGCCTCCACCATGGCCGCCACGGTCTTCGGTGCGTTGCCGATGAAGATGCGGTCGCCCACGATCATCACCGGACGTTTGAGGAAGGTGTATTCGTCCAGGATGTACCTGCGGTAGTCCTTTTCGGTGAGTGTCATCTTGTTCAGGCCCAACGCACGGTATTTCAGGGCCACTCGGCTGAAGAGCGCTTCGTGGCTGCCGGCGAGCTTCTTCATCGCATCGAGCTCCTGCGCGGTGATGGGCTCGGTCTTGATCTCACGCAAGGTGAAGGTCTTCAGCTTCGGGATCTGCTTCAGGATGCGCTGGCAGGTGGTACAGTTGGCGAGATGATAGATGATCCGGGACATGTGCGTAGCGCCATGGTGCGCCGGGACGAAGATGTGGGATCCGATCGGGACAGGGACGGACATGTGCGCACACGGTGGATCATCCACCTGCGACGCCGGATCGTTCCAGTGCACCACTTCCAGAGGAACCATGATATTCGCCGACCTCACATCGAACCATCATGCGCGAACTGCTGATCACACCCTGCCTTGTTCTGCTGACGGCCACTGCCACCCTGGCCCAGTCCTACTCGCACACCCTGGCCTTCTCGGGTTCCGGCCTGAACAGCTGGACCTCCTTCACCTTCCCCAACACACCCGCCACATTCGGTGGTGCCACCCTTACGTTCGGTTGGCTGGCCTGCTACAACACAGGCTCGGGCAGCAGCATCCAGATCCAGTTCCAAACCGGGGCCAGCACCTATGTGACCGTGTACAGCGAGAACGGCAACACCTCAAGCTGCGCAACGCTGCAGCGGTCCACGGCCATCACGGCCAACCAGCTGTCGGCCGCGCGGGCCTTCACGGGCGGCAATAGCGTGCAAGGCCGGGTGCAGATCCTTGATGGTTGTGCCCCCGGCATCGGTTGCTTCGTGAACGACCCGATGCTCACCAGCTTCAGGCTGCAGTACACCGTGGAGAGCGCCCACTTCACCTCGCCCGATGCCACGATCTGCCCCGGTGAGGTCGTACAGTTCAACAACGCCAGCCTGGGTAGCCCCACCGCGTTCGAATGGAACTTCCCCGGTGGTGTACCGGCCGCCAGCACCCTTACCAACCCCGTGGTGCAATACCCGACGGCCGGGCAATACGATGTGACCCTGACCATTGCCAATGCCGAAGGAACGAGCACCGCGACACGTACCAACTTCGTTACCGTGCATCCGCTGCCTGATGCCTTCGCGGGAGTGGACCAATCCTTCTGCGCCGGTGGCAGCGCCCAACTGCAGGCCACCGGAGGTGGCACCTACCAGTGGATCCCCACCACGGGACTTTCCAACCCCGCCATCGCCAACCCCGTGGCCTCTCCGGCCTCCAATACCACCTACACCGTGATCGTCACTTCGGCCCAGGGATGCACCGCGAGCGATGCCGTGCAGGTGACCGTGGCGCCCGCCCCCACGATCGCGCTCTCGGTGACGGATCCCGTGCTCTGCGGCAACGAGACCCTGACGATCACCGCCAGTGGCGCCGACCTCTACAGCTGGAGCCCGAACCTCTTCATCAGCTCCGCGAGTGGGGCCACCGTGGAGGTGTTCCCGCCGAGCGACTTCTCCTGGACGGTGACCGGCACCACCACCATCGGCTGCATGGGCCAGACCACGGTGAACGTGACCGTCGTACCTGCACCAGCCCCACCCACCATCACCTGGGCCGATATGGTGCTGAGCACCGGCGCGGCCGCCAGCTACCAATGGTACCTGGACGGTGAGGCGATCAGCGGTGCCACCGCACAGACGTGGACGCCTACTGTGAACGGCATGTACACCGTGGAGGTGACCGATGCGAACGGGTGCAGTGCCACCAGCGCGCCCTACCTCTTCAGCTCCACCGGTGTGGATGTGGCCATCGTCGATGATATCCGCGTGCATCCCCAACCGGCACGCGAACTGCTCCATGTGAGCGGTGTTGCCCCGGGCACACCCTACCGCATGATCGATATGCAGGGACGCACAGTGGCCGAGGGCGTGTTGCAGCAGGTGCCCCATGCGATCCACACCGCACACCTGGCGCCGGGCATGCACGTGCTCATGCTGGGGTACGGGAACGCGGTGCGTCGCTTGCCGGTGGTGGTGGAATAAGCCGCCATCCGGACGGACAACAAGGGAAGAGCGGTTCCGCTACATTGGGTGGCGGAACCGCTCCTTTTCATGTCCAACATCGGCATCATCATTCCCGAACGCGCACGCGACATCGGAAATTTCATGGTGGGTCGTTTGCTGCCCTTCCACAGCAAGCGCATGGTCGGCCCGTTCATCTTCATCGACCACATGGGGCCGGTGGCGATGAACGACCACCAGAACATGGACGTGGGCCCGCATCCCCACATCGGCCTCAGCACGCTCACCTACCTGTTCGAGGGGGCGGTGATGCATCGCGACAGCCTGGGCACGACCGTGGAGATCACGCCCGGCGCGGTGAACTGGATGACGGCGGGCCATGGCATCGTGCACAGCGAACGCACGCCGGAGCGGCTCCGCCACGTGGACAAACACATGCATGGGCTGCAGATCTGGGTGGCCCTACCCAAGGAGTTGGAGGACGTCGATCCCACCTTCCACCACATCGAAGCGGATGCCCTGCCCACATGGGAACAGGACGGGGCGTACTTCAAGCTGATCGCCGGCGAAATGATGGGCCATCGCTCGCCCGTGCCGGTGCACAGCCCGCTCTACATGCTGGAGATCCGTTCTGAGACCGGCTGCACAGTACACAGCGGTGCGCAGCTCTTTGGCGAGGTGGGCATGTACGTACTGGCCGGCGAGGTGCGGGAAGGCACTGATGGCGAGCCGGTGGGTCAGCGCCGGATCCTTGTGGCGAAGGATCCCTCGCTCTGCTCCTTCACCATGGGGCCGGGAACCACGGTCTACCTGTTCGGCGGGGAGCCTTTCCCTGAGGAGCGCTTCATCTACTGGAACTTCGTGGCCACGAGCCAGGAACGCATCGAGGCGGCCAAGCGCCGGTGGCGCGAGCGGCGCTTCCCCGAGATCGAAGGGGAGACGGGCCACGTACCACTTCCCCCGGAGCGCGGCTGAGCCGCCATCGGTCAGGGCACTTGCGCAGCCGCGTTTTCTCCGCCTCGGGGCCGCCTTCAGGCCACTGCCATCACACGCTCTTCCACCTTCCTCCGCTTGCGGCCGAAGCGACGCCCACCCACGCGTTCCATCAGGCGGGTCATGATGTAGTACATGGTGGGCACGATGAACAGGGTGAGGATCAGCGAGCTGGAAAGACCGCCGATGATCACCCAGGCCATGCCGTTCTTCACCTCGGCGCCATCGCCGGTCGCCATCGCGATGGGCATCATGCCGAAGATCATGGCCACGGTCGTCATCAGGATGGGGCGCAGACGTTCCCGGCCCGCTTCCACCAGCGCCTCCACCAGACCGAGCCCTTCGGCGCGCAGGTGGTTGGCGAAGTCCACGATGAGGATACCGTTCTTGCTCACCAGGCCCAGCAGCATGATCAAGCCCACGATGGCGAACACGCTGAGCGGCTCCATGGTGAGGGCGAGCGCGAGGAACGCACCCACCAGGGCCACCGGGATGGAGAACATCACCACGAAGGGGTAGAGGGCGTTCTCGTACAAGGCCACCATGATCAGGTACACCAGCAGGATGCCCAGGCCCAGCGCCAGGCCCAGCGACCCGAAGGCCTCGCCCTGGTTTTTGGCGTCGCCGAGGTATTGCACGGTGACACCGGCGGGCAGCGGGTCTTTCGCCAGCTGCTCCTGGATCTCGGCCACGATGGTGCCACTGGGGCGACCCACGGCGGCGCTGTTGATGGTGATGCTGTTGAGGCGGTCGGTGCGCTGCAGCACGCTGCTGCCCACGGTCTCGTACACATCGGCCAGCTGGTCCAGCCGCACGGTGGCGCCGCGGGTGTTGGTGATCATCAGGGCACGCACGCTCTCCACGTCCTGGCGGTCGCTCTTGTCCAGGCGCACGTTGATGGGGTACTCCTCACCGCGCTCCTTGAACTTGTAGAGGTCGTTGCCGCGGAAGGCGGTCTGCACGGCCATGCCCACATCATTGCTGGTGAATCCCAGCTGGGCCATGCGATCCTGGTCCAGGCGGATGCGCACCTCGGGCTTGGGGCTCTTGGTGCTGTACTGCACGTAGTCGGTGCCGGGGGTGCGCTCGGTCACGGCCTTCACCAGGCGTGCGGCCTTCCACAGGCTGTCCATGTCGGTGCCCTTCACGGCGATCTGGATGGGCGAGGTGGCGCTGCCGGTGAAGCTGGCCTGGGCCACCACCACTTTGAGGCCGGGGATCTGGCTGAGCTCATCGCGGAGCATGGTGCCGAAGGCCTCGCTGGAGATGCTGCGCTCCTTCTTGGGCACGAGCTTCACGGTGATCTCGGAGATGTTGCTCGTGGCACTGCCGCTGCCCATCTGGCCGCTCTGCGTGCCCACGTTGGTGAAGGCGTCCACTACTTCGGGGTGCGCCAGGATGATGCGCTCGGCCTGCTGGGTGAGCTGGTCGGTGACATGCAGTGCGGTCTGGGGCGCGGCCTCGAGCTGCACCACGAACTCGCCGCGATCGCCCTGGGCCATGAACGTGGCACCGATGAAGCCCGTGGGCACCAGTGCAATGGACCCGATGATGAGCGTCACCACGACGAGGATCACGTAGCGTTTGCGGTGCAGGGCCTTCTCCAGCACGCGGCCGTACCAGTTCTGCAGATCGGTGAGGGCCTGCTCGAAGGCCAGTGCGAAGCGGCCCCAGAGCGTGTCCTTGGTGAGGTGTTCCAATTTGCCCCAGCGGCTGGCCAGCAGGGGGGTGAGGGTGAAGGCCACCACCAGGCTCATCAGCGTGCTGATCACCACCACCAGGGCGAACTCGCGCAGGATGTTGCCGATGAGGCCGCCGGCCATGGACAGTGGCAGGAACACCACCACGTCGACCAGGGTGATGGCCATGGCGGTGAAGCCGATCTCGTTCCGCCCTTCGAGCGCCGCGCTCCAGCGGGTCTTGCCCATCTCCAGGTGGCGGTAGATGTTCTCCAGCACCACGATGCTGTCGTCCACCAGGATGCCCACCACGAGGGAGAGGGCCATCAGCGTCATCAGGTTGAGCGAGAAGCCCAGCATGTACATGGCGATGAACGTGGGTATCATGGCGCTGGGCAGGGCCACCAGCACGAAGAGCGAGCTGCGCAGGCTGTGCAGGAAGAGCAACATCACGGATCCCACGATCACCACCGCCAGCGAGAGGTCGAACATCACGGCGTTGGCGCTGCTGAGGGTGTAGGTGCTCTGGTCGATGGCGATGCTGTAGTCGAAGCCCGTATCGGCGAGCTCGTCCTTGAGCTGGGCCAGGCGCTGCTTCACGCCGCGGCTCACTTCCACCGCGTTGGCGTCGCTCTGCTTCACGATCTGCATGCCCACCCCGGGCCTGCCGTTGATGCGGTTGAAGGTGGTGGGCTCGGTGAGGCCGTCGGTGACGGATGCCACGTCCTGCAGCAGGATGCGCGAGCCGTCGGTGTTCTCCCGCACCACGGTGAGGCGCAGGTCGTCCACGGTGGTGGCACGGGCATCGAGGTTGATGGAGAGGCGGTCGGCATTGCTCTCCACGTTGCCGGCGGGGAAGGTGCTGCTGTTCGCGGCCACGGCCTGCGCCACCTGGGCGGCGCTGAGCCCATAGGCCTTGAGCTTGTCATTGTCCATCACCACCTTGATCTCGCGCTGCTGCGCACCGATCAAGGTCACACTGCCCACGCCGCTCACGTTGCTGACCATGGGCGCCACGCGCTTGTCCAGCAGTTCGTACAGCTCACCGGGCCCCAGGTCGCTGCTGATGCTCAGGCGCAGCACGGGGATCTCATCCGTGCTGAAACGGCTCACCACGGGGTCGTCGGCATCATCGGGGAGCAGTGCCCGGATGCGGTCGATGCGCCGCTCGGCATCGCGCTGGGCGATGTTCACATCGGTGCCGCTCTTCAGGGTGATGGTGATGGCCGACACCCCTTCCTGCGAGGTGCTGGCGATCTGGTCCACGCCCTCGATGGCGTTCACGGCGTCCTCGATGGGCTTGGTGAGGGTGTTCTGCACCTCCTCGGGCGAAGCGCCCCGGTAGGTGGTCTGCACCATGATCACGTTGGCCTCGAACTTGGGCAGCAGGTTGTAGTTGAGCTGCTTGTAGCTGAGGAACCCGAAGAGGATCAGCGCGGTGAAGATCACCGTGATCAACAGCGGGCGGCGTATGGCGACCTCGGTCACTGTCATGGCTGGGAGTATTGTTGTGCGGCGATGGGTTCCCCTACTGCTGGCCGGTCACCCGCACGGGACTGCCTTCCACCAGGTTCAATTGGCCGGTGAGCACCACAGTGTCGCCCGGAGCGATGCCCTGCAGCACCTCCACACGCTCGCCGATCTCGCGGCCCAGCACCAGGTCGCGGCGCGCGGCACGGGGCGTGCCCTCCACCGCGTTCACCACGTACACGTAGGGCTCCTTCATGCCCTCGGCCAGGGCGTTCTTCGGCACGGTGAGGCGCGGCTGCTCGTCCCGGTGGCTGAAGCGCACGTTCACGAACGTGCCGCTCTTCAACGGATGGGCCTTGTCGTTCTTCACGGCCACCTCCACCGGGTAGTTGTGGCTGGCATCGCCGCGCGGGCTCACGAAGGTCACCGTGCCGGCGAAGGTCTCACCGGGGAACACGGGCGTGGTCACATGCACGGTGTCGCCCTCCTTCACGCGGTAGGCGTCACGCTCGCTCACCATCACCCGGGCCTTCAGGCGCGACACATCCACCACTTCCACCACGGCGGTGTTCGCGGTCACGTACTCGCCCACCTCCACGTTCTTGGCCACCACGGTGCCGTTCACGGGGCTGATCACCTGGGCATCGCGGATCTGCTGGCGGATCTGGTCCACCTTCACCTTCTGCGACTCGAACTGGAAGTGGATGTCATCGTAATTGGCCTGCGTGGCGGCGTTGCCGGCCACGAGCTCGCGGTAGCGGTCATCGTCCTTGCGGAGCTTCTCCAGCTGCAGTTCGGCGGCGGCCAGCTCCAGCTGCTTCTGGGCCACGTCCAGGCTGCCCAGCACCTGGCCCTTGCTCACGCGCGCACCCAGGTCCACGTTCAGCGCGGCCAGTTTCCCCTGGGACTGCACCATCACCTTGGCATGGTCATACGGCTCCAGGGTGCCGGGCACGGTGAAGGTGCCGTCGATGGATGCCGGCGCGGCGACCACCACGTTCACCGGGATGGCGAACGCGCTGCGGTCGATGGGTTGCCGGGCCGCATCGATCTTCTTCTTGTTGCTGGCCAGGCGCAGGCCGATGCCCAGGGCCAGCACGATCAGGAGCAGGGGCAGGATCCAATTGCGTTTCATGGTGATCACCTTGCGGTGGAATGGGTTCGGGTTCAGAGCTTGTTCACGTACTCGAGCAGGGTTCCCTTGGCACGTTCGATGTCGAGCACGGCCACGGAACGATCGAGCAATGAGGTGGTCCAGTTGTTCCGGGCCTCCTTCAGTTGGTAGTCCGCATTGAGCAGGTCGCTCAACGAGGCCAGGCCCTGCTGGTACTGCAGGTTGGTGTTGGCGAACACCCGTTCGGCCAGTCGCAGGTTGTCCTCGTCGTTCTGCACGGCGGTGCTGCTGGCCAGCAGGCGGGTGTCGGCGTTGCGGTAGGCCAGCTCGTAGCCGAGGTTGGCATTGCGGCGCTGCTCACGCAGGTTGGCCAGGGCGATCTCGCTCTGCTTCAACTGGGCATCACGCCGCAGTCCGCTGAACAGGGGCACGTTCAACCGCAGGCCGATGGCGGCGTAGTCGAACCAGTTGTCGTAGCTCTCGCCCAGATCGTTGCCCTGGGCCATGGCACCGTAGCGGCCGTAGGCGCTCAGCGTGGGCAGCCAGGCGTTGCGCTTGCGCCGCACGTCGATGGACTGGAGCAGCTCGGTCTGCTGGTCGTACTGGAACGCGGGCAGGTTGTTCAGCGCGAAGTGGGTGGGCGTGGGCTGGTGCATCTGCGCGGCCCCCGGCACCGTGTCGGCCAGCTCCAGTGGCTGGTCCAGGGACATGCCCATGGCGCGCTTCAGCTGGCCGAGCGACACCTCGTAGTTGGCGCGGGCCAGGGTGAGTTGCGAGCGGATGTTGCGCTGGGTCACCTCGATGCGGTCCAGGTCCAGCTGCTGCACCACACCTTTCTCCAGGCGCAGGCGCAGGATGGGCACCAGCTCGTCGTACTGGGCCTGGTTGGCCTCCAGCAGCTGCATCTGGGCGCGGTACGCCTGGGCCTGGGCGTAGGCCTTGGCCACATCGTACACCACCTGCTCCTCGGCCTGCTTCACCTTGATGGCGGCCATGGCCACATTGGGCCGGCTGGCCTGGATGCCATTGAGCTGGGCCACGTCGATCAGGGTCTGCTCCGCCTGCACGTTCAGGGTGGTGACGTACTGCGTACCGAACTGCACGGGCACGGGGTCCGCGCCGAAGATGCCCCCGGGCAGGATGGTGGTCTGCCGCTTCAGGTTGTCGTCCAGCTGCCCGGTGCCGTTCACCTGGGGCAGGTAGCCACTGAGGGCCTCGCGGGCCTGCATGTCGGCCTTGCGCTGGTCGTTCAGGGCCACCACCATGGCCGGGCTGTTCTCCCGTGCGTAGTCGATGGCCTGGCGCAGCGTCATGGCCTGCTGGGCCATGGCGGGGTCGGCGGCGAGCAGCACGCCCAAAGCGATGGTGAGATGACGGTTCATTGGGCGTCGCCGCGGTTTGCGTTGTCGTTCATGATGTGCAGCACGCGCAGGCATGCACCCATGTCCCGCTCATCCACTCCCTCGAGCACACGGGCGAAAACCTTGTCGCGCAGACGGGTGGCCTTCTTATGAAGCTCCGCGCCGGCCTTGGTCACCACCAGGATCTTGCGCCGGCGGTCGTTCGGATCCATCTGGCGCTCCACCCAGCCGGCCTGCTCCATCTCATCGAGCTGGCGCAGCACCACGCTCTTGTCCTTGGCGAAATGGTTGGCCAGGTCGGTCTGCACCGCACGGCTGTTGGTGAGCAGGAAATCCAGCACACCGAACTGGGAGAGGCGCAGGCCGATATCGCTCTTGTCCAGGTCCACGGCCAGCAGCCTTACCACGCTGCGCAGTGCGGTGGGCAGCAGCCGGGCGAGTTCATCGGTTCGAGTGCTCATGGCAATAGTTGACATTGGCAACGGCACAAAGATATGCATCCGTTGCTTTTTGCAACTATTGCCTTTCACACTTTTTAAGGATGCGGGGTGCGCTCCACGGCGGAACAAGGCCGGGGGCTCGGGCAGGCGGCTCCGGCCGGAAGGGTACCCTGCCCATCAAGGCCAACAGCCTGCTCACGCGTGCGCTGCCTGTTCGCGCACCTGCCTCTTCCACTGCCTCCTATCCTTCACCTTCATCACGATCAGCAGCATCACCGGCACCATGATCAGCGTCAGGAACGTCGCGAACACCAGCCCGTAGATCACCGCCCAGCTCAGCGGGCCCCAGAACACCACGTTGTCGCCGCCCATGTGGAAGTGGGGTCCAGCTCCATAAAGAGGCTGAAGAAGTTGAAGTTGAGGCCGATGGCCAGGGGCACCAGGCCCAGAATGGCCGCTACCGCCGTGAGCAGCACCGGACGCAGGCGCACGCGACCGGCCGTGACCAAGGCTTCGCGGGCATCGTCGATAGGGATGATCGCGCCTTCGGGCAGGCCCAGCACGCGGCGTGAGCGCTCCATCAGCAACCGCGCGAAGTCCATCAGCACGATCGCGTTGTTCACCACCACGCCGATCAGTGAGATGATGCCCAGCATGGTCATCAACACCACGAAATCCATGCGGAACACCACCAGGCCCAGGAACACGCCGATGGTGGAGAAGACCACCGTGCTCAGCACGATCACCGGGTAGCTGATGCTGTTGAACTGCGCCACGATGATCAGGAACACCACGAAGATGGCCACGAGGAAGGCCACCAGCAGGAACGATGTCCTTGGCCTGGTCCTCCTGTTCGCCGGTGAAGCGCATTTCGTAGCCCAGCGGCAGCTGATGGCCCGAAGCCACCTCGTCCTTGATCTGCTGCACC
>Ga0207868_1001298_pt1 | contig 18462 bp, 23 predicted proteins | sample Passage237B_FD_187370 | JGI IMG/M metagenome (GOLD analysis project Ga0207868, IMG submission 187370) | Cellulose adapted compost microbial communities from Newby Island Compost Facility, Milpitas, CA, USA - Passage2 37B (SPAdes) (version 3) ... | reverse complement strand
TGCATCTGCGAGGCACCGGTGCGAAGCGCAGTCAACGCGCCCGTGTGTGGTTGTGGCTCGGCGTGATGTTCGGTATCGTCGCGCTGGCGCGTCCGCAATGGGGCCGCATCGAAGAGCCGGTCTTCGATCAATCGCGCGAAATCCTCATCGCAGTGGACCTCTCGCGTTCGATGTTAGTGCAGGACATCAAGCCGTCGCGCCTTGATCGCGCCAAGCTGCTCATCAGCAGCCTGCTCGAAAAACTCGAAGGCGAACGCGTCGGGCTCATCGTGTTTTCCGGCACCGCGTTTTTGCAAAGCCCGCTCAGCGCCGACTACGAAATCCTGCGCGAGTTTCTCCCGGCGTTTGACGCCGACTACATGCCGGAAGGCGGCACAAATTACCGCGCGCTGCTCGACACCGCGCTCGAGGCGTTTTCGAACAGCAGCTCGGCCGACCGTTTCCTCATCACGCTAAGCGACGGCGAAGCCACCGACGAAACGTGGAAGGAATCCCTTGAGGCGCTAAAGAAGCGCAATATCCGCGCAATCTGCCTTGGCATCGGCACCGCCGCCGGCGCGATGATTCCCGACGGCGCGGGCGCTTTCGTCAAAGACGAGCGTGGCGCCGTAGTGCTCTCGCGGCTCGAAAGTGGCACGTTGGAAGAATTGGCCCGCACCACGAATGGCGTTTATCGTGACGCGAGCGGCTGGATCGATCTCGCGCAGCTCATCAACGAAACCGTCGAAGCCGGCCGCAAAGGCGAGTTCGTGGAGAAAAATACCGTGCGTCTCGTCGAGCGTTATCAATGGGCACTCGCGCCCGCGCTGCTCTGCTTGCTGTTGAGTTTCTGGCTGGAATTCCCGGTGCGTCCGCGTCCACGCGATCTCAAACTCGCTGGTGCCAATCTCGCGGGCCTCGCGCTGTTCGCAGCGTTGATCGTGTCCGCTTCTCCTCGCCTCCAAGCCGCCGAAACCGAAAAGGCGGAGCTGTCAGCCTTGGGTAAAATCGTCAGTCGCCTGTCCGGCCAAACCTCCACCACAGGACGCGATTGGGCGGAACTCGCACGCGAAACCATAACGTGGGGACAAAAGCTGCAAACCGAACAACACCCGGTGCCCGAAGGCCCGGTGCACGATGCGCTCCATGCCGTTGAACTCGGCTCGAAACTCGACGCCAAGACCGCCGATTGGGAGCAGCTCCGCAGCGAGTTGGAGGCTTTGTTGGAAAAGGCGGAGCCACCGCCTGAGCAGCAGCAACAACAAGATCAAGATCAGCCACAAAACGACGAACAAAAGCAGGACCAGCAAAATCAGCCGCAGTCGCAAAACGGCCAATCGTCTCCGGAAAACCAACAGCAGGATCAATCACAGCAGCAACAGCAGGACTCATCCTCTGAACAGGAGAACTCTTCCGATTCCGATCAGCAGCAGGAGCAGCAATCCGGCCAACCCAAGCAGGACTCGGCCTTCGGCGACATGGACAAAAAGGCCCCGCCACCCGATCCGCAGCAAGGTCAGATGCAGCAGGTCGGCGGCGCGCAATCGCAAGAAGGCGAAGGTCAGGAAACCACCGACCCCGCACTGGCCATGCCGTTGCAGAAACTGCAAAAAATCCGCGACAAGGATTCACCTGCGGAACTCTTTCAACTCATGGAAGGCAAACCCGAGAAACCCGCCGCCAACAAAGGCAAGAACTGGTGACTCTCATGCATTACGTCCGCTACATTTTCTGTTTTCTCCTGATCGCGGTCACCGCGCTCGCCCAGCGCGTCACATGGGTGGACGCCGGCACGCGCGATCCCGCCGACCTGCAGCTCGTCTTTGAAGACTGCGAACCCGCAGCCACTCCCGTGATGCCGCAAATCCCCGGTGTCACTTTCAACTACCGCGGCCAGTCCACGCAGACTTCGATCATCAACTTCTCGCGCACCGATCGCACCATTCTCTCCTACCGCTTGCAATTGCGCACGCCCGGCCAAGTTCACATTCCGGCGTTTGCGGTCAAAACCAACAAGGGCGACATCACTGTTCCCGCCTATTCCACCGGCACCGTGCAACCCGGCCCCGAGTCGGATATTCAAGCTCGTTTGCGCCCCGGCAAAACCACCGTCTGGGCCGGTGAGGTTTTCCCGCTGACGTATTCGCTCGATGTGGCCAAGCGCACGTTCAGCAACTTCGGCGGCGGCATCGAATGGGATCCTTCTCCGCTGCTCACCGAAGATTGGAGCAAACCCGAAGTCGCCGAAACCACGCGCAACGGCGAGATCCGTTACAACATCGCGTTTCGCACGCGCGCTTCCGTCAAGTCGGCGGGCACGGTGCAAACTCAACCTGTGCAACAATTGCTCAATCTCGCGCTCGGCACCGTGGGATTCGGTCTCTTTCAACAGCAGCGCATCGAGTCGGTGGCCGTCACCACCGACCGCCCCGAAATCAAAGTGCAGCCGCTGCCTTTTCCCGCCCCAGCCGGCTTCACCGGCGCAGTCGGCCAGTTCAAACTTAACTCGAAAGTAGTTCCGCAAAGTTCCGCCGTCGGCGAACCGATCACGTGGACGCTCGAGCTCACCGGCACCGGCAATTGGCCCGACATCAACGGCCTGCCCTCGCGCTCTGTTTCGCAAGATTTCCAAGTCATCCAACCGCAAGCCAAGCGCACCACCGAAGAAGGAAAACTCTTCGACGGCAGTTTGAGCGAAGACGTCGTGCTCGTGCCGACCAAGCCCGGCACCTACACGCTGGGCGCGGTCGATTTCAGCTATTTCGATCCGAAAAGCGGTTCGTATAAAACCATTCGCATACCGGCCACGACCGTGACGGTGACCGCAGCCGCACCTGTCACGCCGCGCTTCAACGTGATGCCCGAGGAAACGACGGACACACCTCCGCCCGCGCCGGAAATCAAAGCTCCGGAGCCGGCGCAAAATCCCATCGGCATTCCGCGCGATCCGATCCCAGGCAGCGACGTGGTCTCCGTTCCCTTCGCTTCGCTGCGCCAACTTCTTATTACCGGTCTCGCACCGATCGGCGCAGTCGTGTTGATCTGGCTCAGCCTCGCCGCCCGCCAAGCGCGACGCAACGATCCGGCGCGTTCGCGCCGCGAAGCCCGCCGTCGACTTATTGCCACGCTCAATCGCCTGCGCTCTTCCACCGACCGCAGCGGTTTGCTCGACTGGCAGCACGACGCCGCGCGCTTGTGGAATCTGCACCACGCCGCGCCTTCCGCAGACACTCTGCCGGATGAAACGTGGCGCATGTTGTGGCGCGAAGCGGACAAAACGCTTTACGGCGAAAACACTTCTTTGCCGAGCGATTGGATCGAGCGCGCAACGGCCGCTCTCGTCGCAACCAAAGTGCCCGGAACCGCGTGGTGGCGCGCGTTGCAACCGCGCAACCTGCTGCCGTTCCTCTTCGTGATGGCGCTGGCGATGATCGCCACGCCCGTTCAGGCCGCGACTGACGCCGCGCAGGCTTATCGTGAAGGCGATTTCGCCAAGGCCGAAAAAACGTGGCGCGACGCTGTGACCGCACAGCCGACAGATTGGATCGCGCGTCACAATCTCTCACTCGCGCTAGCCCAGCAGGACCGCTGGGGCGAAGCCGCCGCGCACGCCACCGCAGCATTCGTGCAAAATCCGCACGACGATGCCGCGCGTTGGAATCTCGCGCTCGCTTTCAGTAAAGCCGGTTACACACCGAACGCTGTAGCGCCATTGCTTGAACCCGCGCCACTCGCCGACCTCGCGCGACTGACTTCACCCGCCGGTTGGGATTGCTGGTTCATTATCGGCGGCTCGCTGATCGCCGTCGCGTTGCTCGCGCTTCTATTGAGCGGATACCAATTGGCGCCGGCTTGGATCAAATGGGTCGCGATCATCGCTTTGATTAGCGGAGTGGCTTGCACAGCCGCGTCGCTGACGGCCCGCCACGTTTATGGCATCGCCGCCCATCCGCGCGTCGCCGTCGTTTGGCGCTCGGGCACGCTCTATTCGATTCCCACCGAAGCCGACACCGCGCAACAAACCACGTCACTCGCCGCCGGCGCGATGGGCGTCATGGATGAAAAGACCTTCCTCAGCTGGGTGAAACTGACCTTCCCGAACGGCCAGACCGGCTGGGTGCGGCAATCCGAAATCGTGCCGCTTTACCGGTAAGCGGCCGTCTTTCGCACCATTCGCGCCATCGATTCCTCGGGGTTGAGGGTCGTGACTTCGTCCAACGCAACCCACGCGAGATCTTTCGATTCATTGGTCACGATCAACGGCTCGTTTGGATCGGCCTCGATCATAAAGCGCAGGTCGTAGTGCCAGTGCGCCGGCTCGTTTTTGCGCTCAGGAATCCAATGGCGGTCCATGTCGAAGATATGCGAATTAACCGCCCGCAATTTCGTGATGCCGCCCTCCTCCTGCGCTTCGCGCAAGGAGACCGCGAGCAAATCGGGATCACCGTCGGCGTGGCCGCCGAGTTGCAGCCATTTGTCGAGCTTGCGGTGATGCGTGAGCAACGTGCGCGTGCGCAAGGCATCCACGATCCACGCCGAGCCGGTCAAATGTCCACTCAGCTGGCTGCGCAAAAAACAGTCCTCGTGCTCTTCGACAAACGCGATGGTGAGACGCGTCATCTCGGCCTCGTGCTCAACGAGATCGCGAGTCAGATGCGCGCGTAGTAAATTCAGAACGGCAGTGCGATGCATGATAGTGATTCAGCGTGTCTCGAACCACTTGGGCTCGGCTTCGACGGAACGCCCCACCTCGATCTCGTCGAACACACCCGGCACGGTCGTCGCCACGCGATACAACTCCATGTTCGAAGGTTTGAAAAACTTCTCGGCGAGCATGCGCTCAAACAGTTTCAGGAGGTCATCATAGAATCCGTCCTGATTCAAAAAGATGCACGGCTTCTTCACCACTCCCAGCTGACGCAGCGTCAGGATTTCCATGATTTCTTCGAGCGTGCCCCAGCCGCCTGGCAACGTCACAAACGCGTCGGCCCGCGCTTCCATCAGCAGCTTGCGTTCACGCATGGTCACGACCGTCACCAATTCATCGGCTTCGTCGAAGGCCAGTTCACGCGCCTTCATGAATTCGGGAATAACGCCGACCACACGACCGCCGGCGGCCTTGGTGCCGCGCGCCACCGCGCCCATCAGTCCGGTTTTGCCGCCGCCGTAAACCAAACCCCAGCCCCGCGTCACTAATTCACGCCCCAAATGCTCCGCCACCGCGGCGTATTTGGGATCAATCCGATCGCTCGAAGAGCAATAAACGCAAAGAAGCTTGGTCATAGTCTTGGTTAATCACCTATGGCTAAATTTGGCACGAATCAAAAGAGAAACGACTGGAGCCGAGCGCCAAGATTCGCGTTCATTGAGTTCGCGTGGATTCAACTCCTTCCAGTTATGTCGGCCGTCTCGCTCCGTCGCCCACGGGGTATCTGCATTTGGGCCATGTGCGCACATTTTGGCTGGCGACCGAACGCGCCCGGCGCGCCGGCGGACGCTTGCTGATGCGGATTGACGATCTCGATTACGACCGCTGCAAACCGATTTACACTCAAGGCGCGCTGGAAGATTTGGCGTGGCTGGGTCTCGAATGGGAAACACCCATCATCACGCAAAGCGAACGGCTGAGTTTTTATCGCCAAACTTTGGAACAGCTGCACGCCGCAGGCCTGATTTTCCCTTGCGAACGTTCGCGACGCGATGTGCGCGAAGCCGCTGGCGCGCCGCATGAAGACGATGACGAGCCAGTTTATCCCAAAGAATTTCGTCCGCCGGCGGATGCACCGCTTCCACCGCTGTCCGCTGTCATTCGCACGAATTGGCGCTTTCGCGTGCCCGATGGCGAGACGTTGACGTTCACCGATGGTCACGCCGGCGAACAGTCTGCCGTCGCGGGCCGCGACTTCGGTGACTTTCTCGTCTGGCGCAAAGACAACCTGCCCAGCTATCAGCTCGCCTGCGTGGCCGACGACATCGCGATGGGCATCACCGAAGTCGTGCGCGGCGCCGATTTGATCCGCTCAACCTTTCGCCAGTTACTCTTGTTTCGCGCATTGGGCCGCCCAGCCCCGGCGTATTATCACTGCGATCTCATGCGCGACGAACAAGGACGCCGTCTGGCCAAGCGGCACGATTCGCTGAGTCTCCGCGCCATGCGGGAACAAGGCGTGACACCCGCCAACATCATTCGCAAATTCTCCGCCACCTCATGACTGCGCGCATCGGCGTTCTCAATATTTCGGACCGGGCCAGCGCCGGTGTTTACGAAGACACGCCGGGGCAAGCCTGCATGGCCTTGCTCAAGGAGTGGCTGACGACTCCTTTCGAAACAGATTACAAGGTCGTGCCCGACGAACAGGCGGTGATCGAAGCCGAGCTCAAGCGCATGGCCGACGAATCCGGCTGTTGCCTCGTCGTCACCACCGGCGGCACCGGTCCCGCCCCGCGCGATGTAACGCCCGAAGCCACCGTTGCGGTTTGCGAAAAGCTGCTGCCAGGATTCGGCGAGCAAATGCGCAGCGTTTCCCTGCGCTACGTGCCGACCGCAATTCTCTCGCGCCAAACCGCCGGGGTGCGCGGCCGCTGCCTGATTGTGAATCTGCCCGGCCGTCCCAAAGCGATCCGTGAAAACCTGGAAGCGGTTTTCCCGGCCATTCCCTATTGCATCGATCTCATCGGCGGGCCGCGTTTGGAAACCAACCAAGAGGTCATGCCGGTTTTCAGGCCCAAGGCAGGCTAAGCCAGACCGACAGCCCGGCGTTGCGCTGTGGAATTTCCGAGGTATGGTGAGAGCCAACTCTCCCTCCCCATGCCTTACCTCAAAATCCAAACCAACCTCCCGCTGTCCGACAAAACTCAGAGCACCGTCATGCGCGAAGCCTCGGCGCTCGTCGCACGCGAACTCGAAAAGCCCGAGAGTTTTGTGATGATCGCCATGCAGCCCGATACCGCCATGTTGTTCGGCGGCAGCGATGATCCCGTCGCGTTCTTGGAATTAAAGAGCATCGGCCTGCCCGGACGAAAAACCAAAGCGCTAAGCCAAGTGCTTTGCACCTTGATCGAGCAGCACCTCGGCATTCCCAAGGATCGCGTTTACGTGAAATTTATCGACGTGAACCGCGGCATGTGGGGATGGAAGGGCGACACATTTTAAAATATCACTTGAAGAACGCGATTTCCGGTATCCATTTCGCAGCCCGATATGGCCACCTACATCTATGAGACCGTGCCGCAGCGCGAAGGCGAAAAGCCCGAGCGCTTCGAAGTGCAGCAATCCATGCAGGACAAGCCGCTGACTACTCATCCTGAAACCGGCGCGCCCGTGCGCCGCGTTATCTCCGGCGGCTACGGTATCATCACCCAGAAATCCGCTCCGCCGCCCGGTCCATGCGGTTCCCAATGCGGCTGCTTTGGTCAGAATTGAATTTCCTATGGTCAACCTGTCACAACCAGATCTCACTCAACATCCACCGCGCAGCGTGCGCGTCCGCCTCGGCGGTTATGCGCACCTGCCCCGCCTGCTCGACAAGGCCCGCGCCGTGATCGCCGGCAAAGGCGGCGAGTATCACTACAACTGCCCGCTCGATCAGCGATTCTTCGCCTTCACGAAGATCAATCCCGACGAAATGTTGGAAGCCATCAAGAGCGGCAAGAGCGACACAGAGATGCTCGCTTGGGTTAATGAGAAGGCCGGCAAGCTGCACCACGAAATCAAGGCATGGTCCGACTGGCTCGAGCAATACGGCCCCGGCGGCCCTGATGGTCACGAATGGCTCGCCGGCGTGGTCAAGTCCGCGGCGCCAAAGCGCGACGACATTCGCTCGTTCGCCGAGTTGCTCGATCTCGACGATTACGTCAGCTACGGCGGCAAGGGCTGACGAACAGTCCCGTCGATTCACAAGCGGAGCCCAAGGCGGCTCCGCTTTTTTATAGCTCGGTATATTTTGCCGAGCGGCCGCGCGCCTTCGCCACGGGATATTTTTTCGCGTTGGCCTTCATCTTCCGCTCAATCGCAGCGGTCACATCGATCTCAGACATGTTGGCGAATTCGAGCGCGTAAATGATCACGTCAGCGAGTTCGTCCTCGATATCGCGGCGCTTCTTTTTATCGCGCACTACGCGATGCGAATCATCCGAAGTCGCCCACAAAAAGTGCTCCATCAATTCGCCGGCCTCGGCCGCCAGCGCCATGCTCAGGTTCTTTGGCGCGTGAAACTGCTCCCACTCGCGTTCGCGGGCAAAGGCCAGCACGCGTGTTTTCAATTCAGCGAGAGTCGTATCGGCGTCTTTCAGGCCACGTTTCATGCTCTGCACGCTGGCAGACCGCCGCGCGGGCGACAATCACTTCCTGTTTCTCAGCCGCCACCACCCGGCCAGCATGCTGCCGATGACGGATTGAAAAACGCTGGCGATCGCGCATGGCACGGCCGTCAGCGGATCCGCAAAATGGCCGCGCGCCAGCACCACGCCGAGACCGGAGTTCTGCATTCCGACTTCGATCGAAACCGTGCGAGCAATGGTCTGATCGTATTTAAACAAACGCGCCGCAGCGTAACCCAACGCGAAACCACCCGTGTGCAGTAAGCCCACACCCAGCAACAGTGACGTCGCGCTCGCACGCACCGCATCAGAGCTTTGACCGATGACGCTCGCGCAAATCAGCGTGATCGTGATCACCGACAGCAATGGTGCAGCCGGCAGCGTCCAACTGACGAGACGCGGCGCCACGCGATTGAGCGCCACACCCAAGACCACCGGCGCCACGACGACTTTGAACGTGCTCCAAAACAGTCCCCACCCGTCCACGTGCACAATCGCGCCGGCCAATAATTGCGTCAGCAACGGCGTCATGAAGACCGCGCCGAAGGTCGAACACATCGTCATCAGGACCGACAACGCGACATTGGCCCGCGCCAGATAAGTGACGACATTCGAGGCCGTGCCGCCGGGACAGCATCCCACCAGAATCAGTCCAACCGCCAGCGGCGGATCAAGATTCAACAAGCGTCCAATGCCCCACCCCAGCAGCGGCATGATGATAAATTGCGCACCAAACCCCAACGCCACGGTTCGCGGCATCACCAGCACGCGTTTGAAATCGTCCACCGTCAGTGTGATGCCCATGCCGAGCATGATCACCGCGAGGCCCCAAACGATCCACGAGCCGCTGAACCAAGTGAACGCCTCCGGTTGAAACAGAGCGCACACGCCGCCGAGCAGCACCCAGAGAGGAAACGCGTTGGTGAGGTGACCGAGGACTCTCGTCATGGGTAAAAAGAAAGCACGGCCACGTTGTAGCGGCGTTCTCCACGGCACGAGAGGAAATCCAGCTTATGACGGATGCAGCAAATCTGCTGGTTCAATTTGTTCTTGGCCTCTGGCACAAGACGTGCATGGTGTGCCGCGTTCCAATGACCGACAATCGTCAATCCTACCGCAGCCAGGCCGGCGCTTCGTTTACGAAGGCCGTCGCCATGCATTGCCGCGGTCAGGTGTGTCCGGTCTCCATTATTTGGAATAAACAACACCAGACCGGCACGGGCTATCAGGCCTAAACCACCGTTATAACGGTTTAACGTTTAGAAACTCCCTGAAGCCCGGCGGTCAAAAGCCCCGAGGGCCAACCTACGTATTTTCATTTTCCCATGCACACCATAATCCACCCCAACACTGCCAAGAGTCGCAGCCGGTCACCGCGAAACCCACGTCCGTCGGAGTTTCGCCAGCCGAACTACGACTGCCGGGAGCAGCCCGACGCGTTGAAGCTCACGCTTTACACGCCGGGGGTGAATCCGGCCAGCATCGAGATCGAGGCCACTGGCCCCGACCTGATGATCACCGCGCGAAAACCCCACGTCGTGCGCGTCAACTGGCAGTCCCTGCATCTGGAACACGCCCAGCGTGATTACCGGCTGCGCCTGCGGTTGGGCAATGGTCTCGATTACGCCGCACTCCACGCGGAATTTCACGATGGCGTGCTCACGATCACTCTGCCCAAGCGCCGTCCAGCCCCCGTTGCGGCGCGCATGCTTCATGTCGCTTAAAAAAGCGGCGTTTTGTTACGTTTAAGTGACAAGCCGCGGGAACATTTGCCCGCGGCTCCCCTCTTAGTTCTGTGCTCTGACCAAGCACTCCCAAACACCAAACAAATCATGGCAGCATTAAGAAAACCCAAACACCCCGCCAACGCCCCGCCACCTCCGGTTCACGTCAAAACGATTCCGACGCAGGATCTCATTTGGGGGAAACCTGTTTTCAAGGCGCCGCAACTCCCGAACCCGCGCGCCATTTTCGATCCGCTTCCTTTCACGGCTGCGCGCGTGACCCATCGTCACGCTTCCGCGGTCAACCAAGCGTAAGCGGTTTATCGTTCCGGCACGAGCCAGAGAAGGTTGGCGCGCGCGCCGCGCTCTTGCGCCAGCAAGTCCGCCAACGCCGCCAACCCTGGCTTGATCGTCGCTTCGAATTGCCACGGCGGATTGATGATCACCAATCCGCAACCGCGCATCTTCAGCGCGGAATCTTCGCCGGCCACTTCGAGTTCGGCGACCATGGTCGGCGGCAAATTAAGCTCCATTAGCGCCGCGGAAAACGCATCCACGCGCGCCCTCTTCGTCAGCGGATACCAAATGGCGATCACTGCATCCGGCGAACGCCGCAGTCCCTCGTCCACTGCCCGTGTGATGTCGGCAAACTCCCGTTCGCTTTCAAACGGCGGATCGATCAACACCAAGGCGCGTCTCTCCGGCGGAGGCAGCATTGCCCGCATCGCCGTATAACCGTCCATCTCGTGCGCCACGCAGCGCGGCGTGCGCGCCATCACGGTTTTTAAAATCGAACACTCTTCCGGATGCCGCTCGCACAGCGCCATGCGATCCTGCTCGCGCAATTTCGCGCCGACCAAAGCCGGTGATCCGGGATAAAACCGCGGCTCGGTTTCCGTATTTCCGAGCCGCAGGTCGTATTCGCGCACAGTCGCGACGTAATCTTTCAATGGCGCCGGCAAATCATCCTTGTGCCAGAGTCGGCCAATGCCTTCGGGCCATTCGGGTTTGCGCGTGAGCGTGTCGCCTTGCGCGGCGACGCTGAGATCATAACCACCCCGCCCCGAATGGGTATCGAGGTAGAGAAAGCCCTTGGGCTTGCGCTGCATCGCCGCCACGAGCTGCAACACGAGCGCGTGCTTCAAAACATCGGCGAAATTACCCGCGTGGAAATGATGGCGATAATTCATCGCCTCGGCCTCAAACCGGCACTTTCACCACGACCTTGCGCACCAACGCGCCTTCGGCCCCCACGCGCAAATTCGGCATGTGCCCGTCTTCCGGACGATAAACCGCCGCATCACCGGCGTGAAAACGCAGGACGCTGGCACCGGAGAAATCCCCATACATGATCAAATCGCGCTCTTCGACGTAAGGTTCTTCGACCGTGAGGCGGTTGATGTCGGCCACTTCCATCAACTCATCTCCAGCGACAATCACCTGGATATCGATATAACGCCGATGCGATTCGTAGCGACCATAACGCGGCTTGCTGATGTAAACCTGCTCCATCGCAAATACGCCGCCGGCCAAGTCGATACGTTCGACCTCACCAGCCGCCAGATTGTGCAAGCGCTTGTTCGCCTCCGTGCCGGGCTTCATCAAATCATACAGATAAGCAAACGCCGTATCAAAGCCCGCCCAACCCTTGGTCTGGGAGCGCACAACATCGAGAGTTCCAAATATGGCCATGCAGCGCACATGCAGTCGCGCGCATCGCACCGAGGCAAGACCCGAAAGGCACACTTGCCAGCAACGCGTCTCCGTCTTGGGATGTGCTCATGAAGCAAATCTTTCGCATTACCCTTTGCGCGCTGCTCCTCGCAGTTTCGAACCTCACCGCCCAAACCTTCGAAGGCACGGTCCACATGAAAATGACGGCCGGTAAAGAAGGACCCCACCAACTCAGTTACAGCATCAAGGGCTCCAAGCTCCGCACTGAGATCCAAGCGGGTAACAACATGTCCGCCACCGCCATCATGGATTTGACCAAGGATGAAGTCATCATGCTCATGCCCGGTCAGCCCATGTATATGACCATGTCGCTCAAAGGCACCATGGCCAAAGCCACCGGCAACGACATCAGCGACACCACGCTCGAAAACACCGGCATCACTGAAACCATTCTCGGTTACACCTGCACCAAATATATCGCTCGCAACAAAGAAGGCGACGTGGAGATTTGGGCCACCACTGATCTCGGCACCTTCATGGGCCTCGGCAACAGCATGGGCGGCATGATGGGCGCGGCCAAAAAGAAGGCTTCTTGGGAAGAGGCGCTGACTGGCAAAAATTTCTTCCCGCTTCGCGTCAAAAACGCGCCAGGCAATCGCAACCAATTCACCCTCGAAGTCACCAACATCGAAAAGAAGAGCCTGCCTGATTCGCTCTTCGCCCCGCCGGCCGGCTACCAAAAATTCGACATGGGCGGCATGATGCAGGGCATGATGGGCGGCGGTCAGCTCAACCGCTAAGCCTCCTCACTCGACCGCGACGGGTTTCTCAAAAATCCCGTCGCGCACCGGCACATTCGCCTGCACGCGACGCATCACCGTTTCGTGCAGCGGCTTTCCTTCGGCCGTGGCAATCATGCGATGCGGCATGATGATTCCGGCCACGGGACGAAAATCTTCGTAGCGCGTCTCAATCGAAATCTCGCGGCCGGACTCCAGCTTCCGCACGGCTTGTTTCCCGACGATGAAATACGTTTCGGTGTCGACGAGCAGATAGTAGCCCGCGGTAAACCGCCGCGTGACGAACAGGCGAAAAACCTGTTTCCCATCCCACTGTATCTTCCCCGCATAATCGAGCGTGTAACCCCGCTCGGCGTAATCAACCAGCGGGTCGTCAAACTCGGCGTCCGCAGCGAATTCCCGCGACTCCTCACCGATCAAGCTGGTGGGCTTGCCCGAATTCGCGCCGGCTAACATTTGCCAAGGCGCATTCACTCCGTCGGTCGCCTGGACAATCGTGCGCTCACCCGAACGCGTTTCCATGCGCAGACGATTCGGGCGCTGCGCGATTAGCGTAAAATCCAACCGCCGGCCATCGATGAATACCTGCCCTTCCGCCTGTAAACTTTGCAGCAAGCCGAGTCGCATCTTTCCGCCGATCGCCTCGACATGAATGCGCGCAATGTTGTCCGCGTCCTCCGCGTGCATCAGCGGGGCCGCGAGCCAAAACAAAATCCAGTGCCATTTACGCCACATGCCGCTTACTTTCACACGTGATACTCCGTCCGCAAGTTCCTAAGGGCTTGCCCTCAACCGAAGCCGTGTTGTCGTCCCAACAGCGTGGCGCAATCACTGACTCGCATCATTTCCGATCTCCACTACGGGGACAAAGCCAGTCTGGTCAAAGACCTCGGCCAGATTGCCCCTTTGCTGGATGGCGCCAGCCGCGTGCTGTTCAACGGCGACACGCTCGACACCCGACCGGGCCCGGCGCCGGATCACACCGCGCGAATCGTTGACGACCTCAAAACCTTCACCCGGCAATCGCCCGCAGAGTTTGTGTTGCTGACCGGCAACCACGATCCCGACATCTCGCCGCATCATTTTCTCGAATTGCCCGGCGGCCTTTTCGTGACGCACGGCGACATCGTATTCGACAACATCGTGCCGTGGGGACGCGACGCACTTGTGGCCGGCACACTGGTCAACGCCGAACGCAACGGACTCCCCAGTTCCGCCGATAAACTCGCTCGCTTGCTCGGCGCGCACCGCCGCGCCTGCGCGGCCATTCCGCAGCGTCATCAAGCGGAGCGCCACGGCTTGCGTTATCTTTCCAGTTTCTTGACCGATACGCTGTGGCCGCCGCGGCGCGTCTGGCATATCGTTGATTCGTGGCGCACTTTCCCGCAGCGCGCCCAGCGCTTGCTCGATGAACATCGGCCGCAGGCACGTTTCATGATCAGCGGTCACACCCACTGGCCCGGCATCTGGCGCCAGCCCGACGGGCGCATCATTATCAATACCGGTTCATATTGTCCGCCTTGCGGCCAGCTCTTGATCGAATTCGACGACGAGCACTTGTCTGTCCGTCGCGTGCAACGCAAAGGCGGCGATTTTCATCCCGGCCGCGTTGTCGCAGAATTTGCCCTGACTCCGGCCCACGTTTCCGCATAACTCGCCGCATGAGTATGGAATTTGGCTGGTGGAATCGTGATCCCGACTTGGGCAAATACCAAGTCCGCGCCGTCGTGCACGGCGGTAACATCGAGTGGAAACGCCACCAAGGTCATCACACACCGTGGGAACCGTATGAACCGACCGACGACGATCGCGAGCGGCTTTTGTCCGAAGCCGAAAAGCGCCTGCCCCGCCGACTCATCACGCAGAAGCAATTTGAAGAAATAAAACGCCTGAGCCAACGCACCGGCCCCGGTCGCATCGCCGGCCGCTCGAATTACGTCAGCCCGGATTATTATTATCCGGATCCGAAGTGATCCGTGACCACAGGTGCCTGAACGCCGGCGCGTAGTCCGCCGGCACACGCGCAATCTCCGCCGTCACTTCGGCAGGCATCCGCCATTCGCCGCGTTCGATTTCATCGGGATGCAGCTCAAATGGGCCTTCGTGTCGCAACCGGTAAACCCACACGAACTCCCAACCCGTTTCCGGGCGCGCTTGTTCGCGGAAAATTCGCTCCGGACTAGCTGACACGTTGAGTCCAAGTTCTTCGCGAAGCTCACGCACCGCCGCGACATCGTAATCCTCGCCGGCATCCACGTGCCCCGAGCAGGACGAATCCCAGCAACCGGGCGCCGTGTCCTTGATCATGGAGCGCTTCTGCAAAAATACCTGCCCCGCTTGGTTATAAACGAGAATGTGCACCGCCCGATGCCAGAGGCCGCGCGCATGCACGACGGCGCGGCGTTCGCGACCGACTACCTCGTCCCGCTCGTTGACCACGTCAAACCATTCGTCGCCAGTCCCGGCCTTTACATTCCCGTTCATTCGTATCCATTCGTGGGCATCAAAGGACGAAAAGACCATGCCGAAAATTGACGTAAACAAAGTCGCCGAAATTTTAAAAAAGAACCAGTTGGACCCGGCTTTGCTGCGCCGCGTCATTGAGGAAATGAACATCGCGGTTCAACCCGACCCGGGAGAGGAAGAAAAGCCACCACCGATCAAAAAACAGTTCGTCATCGTCGTCTCCGATCCCGAAGGCAAATTGCCCGAGGACGATTTCGTCGGCTGGGTGCTGCAAATTCCCGAGGATGACAGCCCGGCCACCACGATGGAGCGCGTTTATCGCGCCGCCTACGATTTCAACGCCACCAAGAAGGGCCGCCTGCTTCCGGCCACCACCGTCGGCGATACGATCGAGAACGTCCCGGCCAAGCATTTCAAGGAAGCCAACGCGTGGGTGAAGACCAAGACTCCCGTCCTCGTCGTCAAAACCAACAACGAGATTCCCACCGACGATCTGCAAACCGAGCCCGGAGATCCGCTGAGCTAAATTTGCTCCAGTTATTTTGTAGGGCGGGATCGCTGATCCCGCCTTTTTTATTTCCTCACTCGCCCAGCCCGAACTGCCGGGTCGGAAAATCGCGCTCCTTGAGCGCCGACTTCAGCGCAGCCAGATCGATTCGCGCGCCGGGCCGCACGTTGTTGGCCTTGAACCAACCTTGGTTCATCTCGAGCGCGAACTGCAGTTTGTTGCTGCGCGACCGCACCGTCGTTTCGTCGAACGGATGCATCTGATAAATTTCTTTTAGCACGCCCTCTTCATCGAAAAAACCGATGTCGAGCGGCAGCGGTGTGTTGCGCATCCAGAATGCCATGGGCTGTCCACGCGTATAGACGAACAGCATTCCGTCATCGGCACCCAGCGTGCGGCGTTCCATCAGCCCGCGTTGTTGCTCCGCCATCGTCACCGCCAGCTGCATGCGCACCACGCGGTCGCCTACCTTGATGGCAAACCAATCGTCCACCGACTTCGGCGCCGCCGGCGGCTCGGTTTCGTTGCGCGCGCAACCGCTCAGCGGCAGCGCCAAAACCAACAAAACCAACATCACCCGACGCCATGAAACCGGATTTGCGTTTTTCACAGCTTCGTTGGGTAATCATCCTATACAGACAATCAACTCCTCTTCTTAACGTGAGCCAAAGCACACTGCCTCCCCTCCTCTACGCCGACACCGGCTCCAATCCCGATCAACTCTACTTCAGCCGAGTGGATGTGCATGATCCGTTCATCTCTTTCGGCGTCGGCCAAAAGCGCTTCAGCGTGCAAAGTGCGCTCGAATTCGGCCGCGTGCTGAAGGCTCGCACTTTCGACAAAGTGCTGCCGCTCGAAGAGTGGGTCGCTCGTGCGCACAAGGCCTATCCTGATCGCAAAATCGGCACCGCCGAGGTCATCGCCACCTTGGCCAAGACTCATCGTGTGCCGGGCTTCCGTGTGGCTGACGATTTTCCCGCCGCGTTATTCGCCAAACTACGCGATCTCGGCGTGAAGCTTGAATTTGCCGATGGTCCGCTCTTCCCCGAGCGCGAAATCAAGAGCGCCAAAGAAGCCGCCGCGATTCGCGAAGGCAATCGCCTCAGCTCAGTAGGCTTTACCGTGGCGGAAGACATCCTGCGCCGCTCAAAGATTCGCAAACGCGAGCTCATCTTCGAAGGCAAACCGCTGACTTCCGAGCGGCTCAATTTCGCCATCGAGGTTGCCATTCTCGAACAAGGCGGACGAGCCGAACACACCATCGTCGCCGGCGGCGACCAGGGTTGTGATCCGCACGAGCGCGGTCACGGCCCGCTTCGCCCCAACGAGATGATCATCCTCGATATTTTCCCGCGTGTGGTGAAGACCGGCTATTTCGGCGACATGACGCGCACCTACCTCAAGGGCCGCGCTTCCGACGCCCAACGCAAACTCTACGCCACCGTGCACGAGGCGCAAAAAGCCGCCATCAAAGCCGTTCGCACCGGCGTAGACGGCAGTGAAGTTCACGGCAAAATCACCGCGATCTTCGATGCCGCCGGTTACGAAACCAAACGTGGCAAGAACGGCTCCATCGGATTTTTCCACGGCACCGGCCACGGCTTGGGCGTGGCGATTCACGAGGCCCCGCGCGTCAACGCTTCGCCCTACATTCTGCCCAAAGGCACCGTCGTCACGATCGAACCCGGTCTCTACTATCCCGGCCTTGGCGGCTGCCGTATCGAGGACGTCGTGCAGGTCACCGACCGCGGCGCGAAAATGCTTTCTTCGCACCATTACGAATGGGAAATCCGATGAAGAACTTCGCCCCGCTGCTTAAGAAAATCTCGAAGCTGCGCATCCTCGTCATCGGCGACGTGATGCTCGACCACTACATTTGGGGCGACGCCACTCGCATCTCGCCCGAAGCGCCGGTTCCCGTCGTGGATATCGCCAAGGACTCGTGGACTGCCGGCGGCGCGGCCAACGTCGCGCTCAACATCGCCTCGCTCGGCGCCAAATGCACGGTCGCCGGTTTCTTCACCGACGACGAGGCTGGCCGAAAACTTGCCGCGATTCTACAACAACACGCGATCACACCCCTGCCCACGCCCGGCAACGGTTCCACCATCGTCAAAACGCGCGTGCTTGTCCAACACCAGCAGCTTTGCCGCCTCGATCGCGAATCTGCACCCACGGCCTATCAATTCTCCATCAAGCAAGCCGAAGCACTTTTGCGCAAAGCCATCGGTGAAGCCGATGCAGTAATCCTGTCCGACTACGCCAAGGGTATTTTAACGGACGAACTCGTCGCCAAGGTCACCAAGCTCGCTCGCGCCGCCGGCAAGTTCATCGCGCTCGATCCCAAGCCCAAGCGCCGTCTGAAATTCCGCGGTCTCGATCTCATCACACCGAATCGTCGTGAGTCCTACGAACTCGCCGGCATCGAGCCGGAGCCGCATACGCCCTATCCTGCGCAGGAAATTTGCCGGCGCATCCACCGCGCGCACGCCACGCGCAATCTCGTCATTACTCTCGGCGAAGACGGTATGTTGCTCAGTTCCGGCGGCAAAATCACACGAACCATTCCCACCGCAGCCCGTGAGGTGTTCGATGTTTCCGGCGCGGGCGACACAGCACTCGCCAGCCTGGTGCTTGCACTCGCTGCCGGCGCCAAACTCGAAGAAGCCGCGCATTTTTCGAACGCGGCCGCCGGCGTCGTCGTTGGCAAACTCGGCACCGCCACGGTCACGCCGGAGGAACTCCTCGCCTACGTCGCGCATCAATCATGAGCAAGGCGCTGTTTCTCGATCGCGATGGCACGTTGATCATCGACAAGGATTACCTATCCGATCCGGCCGGCGTGGAATTGATTCCCGGTGCGGCCGATGCGCTGCGCCGCGCGCGCGAACTTGGCTACAAACTGTTTCTGTTCACCAACCAGTCCGGCATTGGGCGCGGCTATTTCACTCTGGCCGACGCCCTAGCGTGCAATCAGCGCATGATCGAACTG